>OJJS01000049.1_pt1 | contig 27646 bp, 26 predicted proteins | sample 1596371 | NCBI WGS metagenome assembly OJJS01 (sample SAMEA4350116, study PRJEB24818) | metagenome | biome: human; feature: gut; material: faeces | place: Denmark | collected 2013-09 | reverse complement strand
GGTCTGATGGCTGCTGTACAGCTGGCGTTCCAGTGCGGGCGCGAGCTGGCACCGGAGCACGGCCGCTATATGGCCGGATTGCTGACCACCTGGTATGCAGTCGGGCAGCTCGGTGGCCCGCTGGTATCCTCTGTCTCCGCGTATTTTACCGGTAAGCTGGAACCGGCGCTGTGGGTCGCCTTTGCGGCACTGATTATCGGTGGATTGCTGGTATTCCGTGACCGCAGTGATATAAACGAATAATTATCTCAGAGATAACATGTTTATTATTTATTAATCCTGTTATCTTTTTAATTAATTAAAAATAAAAAACAGAGAACTAAAAAAACGGTTTTATCACTTAACCGGTTTATGCTTTATTTAATTTTCAGGGCATAAAGTCATCATGATGAAAACAACCGGTCATCATTCCTGATGAGAAAGAAAAATATTCTTAAGAAGGTAATTAATGATCTGAAAGATACACGCTTACTGTCCGTGAATATCAGTATGGTACTGACGCCACTGATGGTCACGCACTCATCACTGCGCATTGTCAGGCCGGATAATGTCATGACTGATGTCTTTCTTACACCGGTGATTTATGTGGGATTCTATGTTCTGACAAAAAAGATACTGTATTTTATATTTGAATAATTGAGAGGTTAATTATGAAAGAATTAAATCAGGAACAATTATTATCTGTTTCAGGCGCAGGGTTTATTTCTGCAGGCGTGATTTTCGCCGGTATTGCATTTGATGTCAGTGCTGCAATGATTTCAAATATCACCCGGAGCAGCGAAGAAATTGTTTTTGCTGATCATAAAGATATGTCCCGTCTCCGTTATGAGGTTATATAACACATCTGTTATCCGGTATTTTTCCGGTAAATGTTTTCGTTACTTTTTTTCCGGCTGATATCCGTAGTATTAACAGGGATTTCCGGTGCAAACTTTTCATCACCAAAACCACAAAATGGATTAACAAAACGGCGTATTGCTCTAAAATAGCAGGGCGGCGGGTATTGACCGGCCGATGGGTGCAACACAGCACCGGGAGTCACCTGAAAAATAGTCGGAGAAGGTATGTCATCATTAAGCCGGGAAGCAGAACTTGTCCACGCCGCGCTGATCGCACGCGGTCTGGAGACACCATTGCGGGAGCAGACACTGCCGCCGGAAACCCGTAAGGTTCAGATTGAAGCGCACATGACAGAAATTATGAAGCTGCTCAATCTCGACCTGAGCGACGACAGTCTGTCAGATACCCCGAAACGTATCGCGAAGATGTATGTGGATGAAATTTTTTCAGGGCTGGATTATCACAATTTCCCGAAAATCACCCTGATTGAAAATAAAATGAAAGTGGATGAGATGGTTACTGTCCGTGATATCACGCTGACCAGCACCTGTGAACACCACTTTGTCACTATCGACGGTAAAGCCACGGTGGCCTATATCCCGAAAGACACGGTTATCGGGTTGTCGAAAATTAACCGGATTGTACAGTTCTTTGCCCAGCGTCCGCAGGTGCAGGAACGTCTGACACAGCAGATTTTACTGGCACTGCAAACACTGCTCGGAACCACCAATGTGGCGGTATCCATTGACGCGGTGCATTATTGTGTCAAAGCCCGCGGTATCCGTGATGCGACCAGTACCACTACCACCACCTCACTGGGCGGATTATTTAAATCCAGCCAGAACACCCGCCAGGAATTCCTGCGCGCAGCCCGTCATATTTAACCGATGACATTGTCTGCCACTCCCGCCTCTGCACGTATTGATGTTCTCGATATGGTGCGGGGGCTGGCCGTTCTCGGTATTTTTATCCTCAACATCAGCGGGTTCGCGCTGCCATCCGCAGCCTATATGAACCCGGTCTATATTTCGTCAGCGTCAGGAACGGATGTCACGACCTGGGCGGTACTGAGCGTACTGGTGCAGGGCAAATTCCTCGGTATGTTTGCGCTGCTGTTCGGTGCGACACTGATGATGCTCAGCCGCTACAGTCAGTCATGGAATATGGGACGGCTGCTGGTGCTGGGGGTTATCGGTCTGCTGCATACGGCGCTGCTCTGGAGCGGGGATATCCTGCTGATGTACAGCCTGACTGGTATTGCCGCCTGCTGGATCATCCATAACGTCTCTTCCCGCTGGTGGCTGACGCTGGTGCCGGTACTGATTCTGACCGGGTTATTCCTGCTGTTCTTTCTGTTATCAGAGGGAGGAGAGCTGAAACTGCTGTACTGGCAGCCGTCGCAGGAGATGCTGGATTATGAAGTACTGATCGCCAATACCGGCGGTCTTACCGGCATGCTGGACAGAGTAAATACCATCAGCGGCATGCTGATGATGATGGTGGTTCAGTATGGCTGGCAATTACTGGCGATGATGTTGCTGGGAGCCGTGCTGATGAAAAACGGCTGGCTGAAAGGGGCATTTCCGCTGTCTCACTACCGGCGGCTGGCAGCATGGCTGCTGATCCCGTCACTGCTGTTACAGGCTGTTGTTGTGTGGATGGAATACCTGAACGGCTGGAGCGTCTTCTGGTTAGGCACTGTCGGGTATCCGCTCGCCGATATTTTACAGCCGGTGCAGGCCACCGGGCTTATCGCACTGTTTTACGGTTTGCAGCCGCAGTTAAAACCGGTTTCGGTCTGTTTACAGCGGGTCGGGCGCACAGCCCTGAGCAGTTATCTGCTGCAATCGGTGTGCGGGGTGATGGTGTTTGAGTACTTCGGTTATTTCGGTCAGTTTGATCGCCTGACGCTGCTGGCGTTTGTGCCGCTGATGTGGATGATTAACATTTTATTCTCCACCCTGTGGCTGCGTTACTTTTCTCAGGGACCGGCGGAGTGGTTATGGCGGAAAGCAGCCGGTAAACTGGCTGCCCGCTGAAGTGATACTACGGTGCAGCCGGTGCCTGTTGCCCGGTTCCGGTTTTTGCCGGTTTTTCTGCGGTGGCTGGCGGCTCAGGATAAAGCACATTCAGCTCTTCCGGGGTCACTGCCGGGTATGACGGTACATTTGCAGGCAGGGTTTGCGGTGCAGGGATAGACTCCTGCGGACCGAGGAAACGCGGCTCACGGTTGAGAATATATAAGTCGGCCAGCGCCCCCAGCCGGGCAATCACCTCCCGCGCACGGACAGTAAACATATTCTTCGGAGAAGAAACGGCATAACAGCGCGCCTCAATTCCTTTCTCCATCGCGATATACAGTGCCCGTTCGCAATGGAAACGCTGGGTAATAATGGTAAATCCATTGGTATCAAAGACTTTTCTTGTCCGTACCACTGAATCCAGCGTACGGAATCCGGCAAAATCGAGCACAATTTTACTGGCCGGTATCCCGGCATTCACCAGATCTTTCCGCATCGTACTCGGCTCGTTGTAGCTGTGCTGCGCGTTATCACCGCTCAGCAGCAGATATTTCACCTTGCCGCTGTTATACGCATTGACCGCACCCTGAATACGGTAGAGGTAATACTGATTAATTGTCCCGTTTCTGTAGTACTTGGCTGTACCGAGTACCATACCGACTTCAGCCGGCGGCAGGTCATTGATATTTTCATAAATATAGGGCGCGGTTTTCCAGCTTATCCAGCGATCTGCCGCAATAGCCACCACTGCCGCCAGGATAATACCTGCCAGCAGCCACAGAATGATCCGTTTCCATATCCGGGCTTTTCCCATTATTCCTGAGCCTTTATCATTATATAGTTACCATGAGGTTAAGATTACTTGAGCGGGGAAAAGCTGGCAAGGGTGAAAAAAAGAATAAAACCCGCACAGAGGCGGGTTTTCAGTGGCAGTTCACCGGCTGTTCGTCAGAAAGATGTCCGCCGGTAAACACGATATTCCGGATGCCAGAAGTTACGTTCGATAGCTTCATCGAGAGCGCCGTCAGAGGTGACGGTGGCAACACCCTGGATCTGTGCTTCCTTGGCAACCTGTTTGGCGATGATACGGGACACTTTTTTGATATCCTCGATATCCGGCAGTAACGAACCTTCGCCGTTGATAACCATCGGTGAACATTCGGCCAGTGCGCGGCTTGCGGCCATCATCATACCGTCAGTCACACGTTTGGCACCCGCAGCCAGTACACCCAGACCAATTCCCGGGAAGATAAAGGAGTTGTTGCACTGGGAGATAGGATAGGTTTTATCCTTATAAATCACCGGATTGAACGGACTGCCGGTCGCAACCAGTGCATGGCCGTCTGTCCAGGCGATAATATCTTCCGGGCGGGCTTCCACGCGGGATGTCGGGTTAGACAGCGGCATGACCACCGGACGCTCACAGTTTTTGTGCATTTCACGGATAATCTCTTCCGTAAACAGCCCCGGCTGACCGGAAACCCCGATAAGCACCGTCGGTTTGGCGTTACGGACCACATCTTCCAGTGAAATGGCATCATTCTGCACATCCCAGCCCGCAATAATGTCACTTTTGGTGATCAGTTTGCTCTGGAAGTTCAGCAGGTTCGGCAGTTTATCGGTCAGCAGACCGAATCTGTCCACCATAAAGATACGGGCTCGCGCCTGCTCTTCACTCAGACCTTCGGATTTCATCTGCGCGATAATCTGCTCGGCGATACCACATCCGGCAGAGCCCGCTCCCAGGAAAGCAACGGTCTGATCTTTCAGTTGTCCGCCCGCAGCGCGGCTGGCGGCGATCAGGCTGCCGAGGGTGACTGACGCGGTTCCCTGAATATCATCATTGAAGCAGCACAGCTGATCGCGGTAGCGTTCCAGCAGCGGCATCGCATTTTTCTGGGCGAAATCTTCAAACTGTAATAATACATCCGGCCAGCGGCGTTTAACGGCATTGATAAATTCATCAACAAATTCATCATACTCTTCGCCGGTAATCCGCGGATGACGCCAGCCCATATAGAGCGGGTCGTTCAGGCGCTGCTGATTATTGGTACCGACATCCAGCACGATAGGCAGGGTATACGCCGGGCTGATACCGCCGCAGGCAGTATACAGGGAGAGTTTACCAATCGGGATACCCATCCCGCCGATCCCCTGGTCACCCAGACCGAGGATCCGCTCACCATCGGTCACCACGATGACTTTTACATTCTGCTTGGTGGCATTCTGCAGCATGTCATCAATGTAAGCGCGGTTCGGATAAGAGATAAACAGCCCGCGCGCACGGCGGTAACTGTCTGAGAAATGCTCACAGGCCGCCCCGACTGTCGGGGTGTAAATGATAGGCATCATTTCTTTGAGGTGAGCATTGAGCAGACGGTAGAACAGCGTTTCATTCGTATCCTGAATGTTACGCAGGTAGATATGTTTATCCGTATCGTTTTTAAAATCAGAATACTGACGATAGGCGCGTTCAGTCTGCTCTTCGATGGTCTCCACCGCTTCAGGCAGCAGGCCGTGGAGGTTGAAATTACTGCGCTCTTCTTCGGAGAAGGCGCTTCCCTTGTTCAGCAGCGGGAACTCTAACAGGATAGGGCCCGCATACGGGATATATAATGCACGTTTGCTTTCGTATTCCAGTTCCATGTATGACTACTCTTTGCCAATTGACATTTTTAAGACAGGACGCACTGATCCTAAGTTATCTGAAAAATATGTACAGTAATTGTTACGAAATTAGTGATACCGATGTGTGAAAGTGAGAGGCGGGATAGATTTATATTGAGTAATCACGTAAAGGTTGATACCCGGAACCGGTGAGCATCAACCTCAGAGGGAGAGGATCAATAACTGAACAGAGCGATATCCTGACAACCCAGGGCATTCAGTGTGGCAGAGGTGCTTTCCCATTGTGACAGCGTGGCATTACTGCCTTCTACCAGTACAGCACGGTGGATATCGTGTAGGTCACCGCCCGCCATATTCATAAAGATCAGAGCAGCCTGTAACGGCGGCAGTCCCGGGTTAAAGGCGGCATTTTCAATATAAGCACCGCTGTAGATGCGTCCGCGGCTGTCCTGAAGAGCCACCCCGCTGTGGGAATGAGAGTACGGCGCATGGCTGCGGTTAGCCGCCTCGAGCGCTTTTCCGACCACGGCATTGGTGGCGAGGAAATGATAACCATGATGTACCTGATCAAACAGCCGGGTTTCAATTCCCAGATCCACCGGGCCGAAAGCATGCGGCAGCAGAGTTTTCAGCGGCATGGCGGCCAGTTCCGGTAACTGAATCAGCAGTTCTGTGCCGCTGTTCAGTTCATTCATAAACTGACGGCAATGGCCGCACGGCGTGTAATTGACGGTGACTTTGCGCAAACCGTTCTCGCCGCGCAGCCAGGCGTGAGTGATCGCGCTCTGTTCCGCGTGTACCGTTTGCTGTAACGGCACATGGCAGAATTCCATATTGGCACCGAAATAGAGGTTTCCGCTCAGTCCGTGTGCAACCGCACCGACATTAAACCGGGATACCGGTGTCACGGCACAGGCAGCCGCCAGCGGCAGCATGGCCAGCGCGAGTGCATCCTCATCAGTACCTGCGGCGTGGCAGAGTGCAGTGACCTGTTTGGCAGATAAATATCCGGGGAAAGTATCAGCGCACACAATATCTGTCAGCAGTGTCTGTAACGGGGAAGAGAGTGTGTTCAGGGCTGCATGAAAGCGGTTTTGCATAAAATGACCTCCATTATCAATAAGATCATTTTAGCGGGGAGTTGCACATAATGAACGTGATTTTTATCACGTTCATTATGAAACGAATGAAACAAATGCTGAATTTGCGAGATGGAACTCAAATTTTCAGGTTATCCGAACACGGCCAGCAGAACAGGGAAGATAAACGGTGCCATCAGAGAAGTAATAATCCCGCAGGTCATTAATGCCAGTGAGCTGTAAGCACCTTCCACATAATCGTCTTCCGCACAGCGGGCAGTACCGAGGGCGTGAGAGGCTGTCCCCATTGCCAGGCCGCGTGAGGCTTTCGTGGTGACTTTCAGTCGTTTGAACAGGGTATGGCCGAAGATAGCGCCGAGTATCCCGACGAAAATCACACAGACTGCACTGATTGCCGCGACACCGCCGATGGAGTCAGAAACAGCGATCGCAATCGGAGTGGTGACTGATTTCGGCAGAATAGAGGCGGCGATTTCCGGTGTCGCGCCCATCATAAAGGCAATGGCGGTGCCGGTGACCATCGCAATCACACTCCCGGCAAAGCAGATAGTGATAATTGATTTCCACTGTGCACGGATTTGATGCAATTGCTCATACAGCGGAAATGCCAGCGCCACCACCGCGGGTTGCAGCAGGTCGTTAAGGATACGACTGCCCTCGAAATAGTGGTTGTATGAGATTCCGGTGAATATCAGCAGCGGAATGATAATCACGATGGATATCAGCAGCGGGTTTAATACCGGCAGCTTAAATTTAATATAGATAGCTCTGGCGAGAAAATAGACGCCGATGGTAAGCGGGAGCGACCACCAGATATGCGTTAACATTTGCGTTTCTCTTGTTGTTCGGTTTTTTCAGTTACTGCGGCAACCGCATCGGCTTCCTGTTGTTCCGGAACCGGCACATGACGGCGGTGAATAAATTCAGAACTCAGTGCAACAGCACACATGGCAATAAAAGTACTGACGACACAGGCAACCAGGATCGGAAGCAGCTGGGCGCTGAGGGTATCGTAATAGTTCATCACACCGATACCGATCGGCAGAAATAACATTGTCATGTTTTTCATTAATAAGGTGCAGCCGGGCTGAACCCAGTGCGCCGGAACAATCTGCAGTGCGAGCAGCACAAAAAGCAGCAGCATACCCACGATGCTGCCCGGGACGGAAAACGGCAGTAACACCGCGATAATATTGCCGGCAAACAGGCACAGATACAGGATCAGAAATGCCCGGAGATAGCGCCAGCCGGTTTCCGCTATCTGTTTTGGTTTCATGATAATGTTCCTTCTTGGATGAACCCATTCATCATACAATTAACTTTTTATTTGTGCTACAGGTCACATAAAAAAACCTGCACCAAAGCGCAGGTTTTTTTCAGTTTATTGTACAGAGAAGAACTTACTTCACCTGCTGGCCCGGCTGTGCACCGGAATCCGGGCTGAGCAGGAAAATATCTTTTCCGCCGGGACCTGCGGCCATGACCATGCCTTCAGAGATCCCGAACCGCATTTTGCGCGGCGCCAGGTTGGCAACCATCACCGTCAGACGGCCTTCCAGCGCTTTCGGGTCCGGATAAGCCTGACGGATACCGGAGAAGACCTGACGGGTTTCGCCGCCGAGATCCAATACCAGTTTCAGCAGTTTGTCAGAGCCGTCAACGAAATCGGCAGACACTATCTGTGCGATACGCATATCCACTTTGGCAAAGTCATCAAAGCTGATGGTATCCGCAATCGGGTCATCTGCCAGCGGGCCGCTGACCGGTTTGGCGGACATGGCTTTGATATCCTCTTTGGAGGCTTCAATCATCGCATCCACTTTTGCCATTTCAATACGGCTGAACAGCGCTTTGAAGTCCGCAATCTGATGATCCAGCAGTGGTTTTGCAATGCCGTCCAGTGTCAGTTCCTGATTCAGGAACGCTTCACTGCGTGCCGCCAGTTCCGGCATAACCGGTTTCAGGTAGGTCATCAGTGCGCGGAACAGGTTGATTCCCACGGTACAGATAGCGTGCAGTTCGTCATCTTTACCTTCCTGCTTTGCCACGACCCACGGTGCTTTCTCATCAATATAACGGTTGGCCACATCGGCCAGTGCCATGATTTCGCGGATAGCTTTGCCGAATTCACGGCCGGTATACTCTTCGCTGATAGTTTTCTCAGCATCAATAAACTGCTGATATAACTCAGGTTCAGCCAGTGTTGCGCTCAGGCGGCCGTTAAAGCGTTTTTTGATAAAGCCCGCCGTACGGGATGCCAGGTTAACCACTTTGTTGACGATGTCACTGTTAACGCGCTGTACGAAATCTTCCAGGTTAAGGTCGATATCATCAATGCGTGAAGAGAGTTTCGCCGCATAGTAGTAACGCAGGCTGTCAGCATCCAGGTGATTCAGATAAGTACGTGCCTGAATAAAGGTGCCGCGTGATTTGGACATCTTCGCGCCGTTAACGGTCACATAGCCGTGGACAAACAGGTTGGTCGGCTTGCGGTAACCGCTGCCTTCCAGCATGGCCGGCCAGAACAGGCTGTGAAAGTACACGATATCTTTACCGATAAAGTGGTACAGATCCGCATCAGAATCTTTTTTCCAGAACTCATCGAAATCGAGATTGCCGCGTTTGTCACACAGGTTTTTAAATGAGCCCATGTAACCAATAGGCGCATCCAGCCAGACATAGAAGTATTTACCCGGCGCGCCCGGAATTTCAAATCCGAAATATGGCGCATCACGGCTGATATCCCACTGTTGCAGACCGGAATCAAACCATTCCTGCATTTTATTGGCGACCTGCTCCTGGAGCGCGCCGCTGCGGGTCCATGCCTGTAACATGTCAGCGAATGCCGGCAGATCAAAGAAGTAGTGCTCACTTTCACGCAGTACCGGTGTGGCACCGGAGACCACGGAGCGCGGGTTAATCAGCTCGGTCGGGCTGTAGGTCGCGCTGCACACTTCGCAGTTGTCGCCGTACTGGTCTTCCGCTTTACATTTCGGGCAGGTGCCTTTTACAAAGCGGTCCGGCAGGAACATGCCTTTTTCCGGATCGTACAGCTGGGAAATGGTCCGGGTTTCAATATGGCCGTTCTTTTTCAGCGCCAGATAGATATTCTCGGATAACACCCGGTTCTCTTCGCTGTGCGTGGAGTGGTAGTTATCAAAGCTGATGGCGAAATCGGCAAAATCTTTCTGATGCTCGACGCTCATTTTGGCGATCATTTCTTCAGGGGAGATCCCCTGCTGCTGTGCCTTGAGCATAATCGGTGTGCCGTGAGCATCGTCGGCGCAGATGAAGTGAACCTCTTTGCCGCGCATTCGCTGAAAACGGACCCAAATATCAGCCTGGATATGTTCCAGCATATGACCGAGATGGATTGAACCGTTTGCATATGGTAACGCACAGGTTACCAAAATTTTATTAGCGATCTGAGACATAGAGTATTTCACTTCCTCAAATAATAAAGGGTCTTTGATGTTAACCGATCCCGTCCACCCCTGCCAGCAGTAATCCGGCTTTGTGTGTGGTTTTCCGGACTTTTTTCTGCGGTGAGTATCCGGTGATAACCCTGCCGGTTGCAGGGGATTTGTTTTGTGCGGGTTTGCGCGGAATGACTAAATTAATCAGTTGGCTTCTGCTATCATTGATGCCGATAGTTACAGGCAATAAAAATGATAAATCTAAGGAGCCGGGATGAATGCGAAATCCCCCGGGGAGATGAACCCTGAATTGCTGAACGAACAGGTCGCACAGGTACTGGCGACATTTGAGCATCCGACACTCAAACGCAATCTGATTGCCATCAAAGCGCTGAATCACTGCGCGATGCTGGATGATGTGCTGCATGTTGAGCTGGTGATGCCGTTTGTCTGGAAGCGTCCGTTTGAAGCACTGATTGAAGCAAAAACCAAAGAATTACGTAAAGTGACCGGTGCGGCGGCGGTGGACTGGAAACTGCGCCATGATATCGCGACACTGCGCCGCGCCAATGATCTGCCGGGTATTAACGGTGTCCGCAATATTCTGGCGGTCAGCTCCGGCAAAGGCGGTGTGGGTAAATCCAGCACCGCGGTGAACCTCGCGCTGGCACTGGCAGCGGAAGGGGCAAAAGTCGGTATCCTCGATGCGGATATTTACGGCCCGTCCATCCCGAACATGCTGGGTACCACCAAAGAGCGCCCGACGTCACCGGACGGCCAGCATATGGCTCCGATTATGGCCTACGGTCTGGCTTCCAACTCTATCGGTTATCTGGTCACTGATGATAATGCCATGGTCTGGCGCGGCCCGATGGCCAGTAAAGCCCTGATGCAGATGTTACAGGATACCCTGTGGCCGGATCTGGATTATCTGGTCATCGATATGCCGCCGGGCACCGGGGATATCCAGCTGACACTCTCGCAGAACATTCCTGTCACCGGTGCGGTGGTGGTGACCACTCCGCAGGATATCGCGCTGGTGGATGCGATGAAAGGTATCGTCATGTTCAAGAAAGTGAACGTACCGGTTCTGGGCATTGTGGAGAATATGAGTGCGCACATCTGCAGTAACTGCGGTCATGTCGAGCCGATTTTCGGCACCGGCGGGGCAGAGAAACTGGCGGAACGCTATCACACCAAACTGCTGGGACAGGTGCCGCTGCATATTTCGCTGCGTGAAGACCTCGACCGCGGCCAGCCGACAGTGATGCGTGACCCGGACGGCGAATTTGCGGATATCTACCGTGAGATCGCGGTCAATGTGACGGCAGAAATGTTCTGGGAAGGGGATAAAATCCCGACAGAAATCGCTTTCCGCGCAGTATAAGCGGGTTTATGTCTGCTCCGGCGCATCCGGAAAGTAAAAAAGGCCCGCACAGTAATGTGCCGGTCTTTTTTTATGGCAGCAGTAAGAGCGGTTACCCCGAAATAATGAGGCCGGATGCCCGATTCTGCTGGAATCTCGCGCCGTTACTCCCTATAATTCAGCGCCGGGCAGACACGTTTTGTTACTCCCGGCCGGATAAGCACCAAAAAAGGCCGCAGCAGATCGTTTCGGTTTTTTTCTCTCCTATTTTCAAACCGGGTTATTTCTATTATGGCTGACACAGCACAGCAGCAGTGCACTATCATCGGTATCACCGGCGCATCCGCGTCAGGAAAAAGTCTGATTGCCAATACGCTTTATCATGAGTTACGTGCTCAGGTGGGCGATCACAATATCGGTGTGATTCCGGAAGACTGCTACTACAAAGATCAGAGCGATGTGCCGATGGAAGAGCGCATCAAGGTCAACTATGACCATCCGGGCTCTATGGATCACGAACTGCTGTTACAGCATCTGAAAGCACTGAAATCAGGTAAGTCTATTCAGTTACCGCAGTATGATTATGCAGAACATACCCGCAAGCCGGAATCTGTTCTGTTCAGCCCGAAACGGGTGATTATTCTTGAGGGGATTCTGCTGCTGACAGACAAACGTCTGCGCGAACAGATGGATTTCTCCATTTTCGTCGATACCCCGCTGGATATCTGTCTGATGCGCCGTATCCGCCGCGATGTGAATGAGCGCGGACGCACGCTGGATTCCGTTATTGCACAGTACAATAAAACCGTACGTCCGATGTACCTGCAATTTATTGAACCAACAAAACAATATGCTGATATCATAGTGCCGCGGGGCGGTAAAAACCGCGTGGCGATTGATATTCTGAAAGCTAAAATCAGTCAGTTCTGCGAGTAAGCCGCCGACAACGAATTAACCCGCGTTTATCCGCCGGTGATAAACGCTGAGTTTAAGAAGGATGATACCATGCGACTTTGTGACCGTGACATTATTCAGTGGCTTGATGACGGCAGACTGACCATTTCCCCGCGTCCGCCGGTTGAGCGGATTAACGGGGCGACTGCGGATGTCCGTCTCGGACATCAGTTCCGGGTATTCCGGGGCCATACGGCAGCGTATATTGATCTCAGCGGCCCGAAAGAAGAAGTGAATGCGGCGCTGGAGAATGTCATGAGTGATGAAATCACCCTGACAGAAGATGAAGTGTTTTACCTGCATCCGGGAGAACTGGCACTGGCGGTAACACTGGAATCTGTCACGCTGCCGGATAACATGGTCGGCTGGCTGGACGGGCGTTCATCACTGGCACGTCTCGGTCTGATGGTGCACGTCACCGCACACCGGATCGATCCGGGCTGGCACGGGCAAATCGTGCTGGAATTTTATAACTCAGGTAAGTTACCTCTGGCATTACGTCCGGGCATGGTGATCGGCGCCCTGAGTTTTGAGCCGTTATCCGGCTCCGCTGACCGGCCGTATAACCGCCGCAGCGATGCGAAATATAAAAATCAGCAGGGAGCTGTGGGCAGCCGTATCAGCGAAGATTAAACGGCGGACAGAGAGCTGTCCGTCAGCGGGTTCAACAGAGAATGGGAAAGGAACAGGGATTATGAAACGATTTTTCACCACGCTGATTATTCTGCTTGTCGTTGTGGCGGCGGGCCTTGCGGCCTTAATCCTGCTGGTGAACCCGAATGATTTTCGCGATTATATCGTTAACAAGGTGAAGGAAGACACCGGTTACGAACTGGTAATGAAAGATGACATGCGCTGGCATGTCTGGCCGAAACTGAGCATAATTACCGGTAAAATGACACTGACCGCACCGGATGCTGCTGAACCGGTGGTGACGGCAGAAAATATGCGTCTTGATGTTGAGCTCTGGCCGCTGTTATCACACCAGTTATCGGTCCGTGAAGTGATGCTTGACGGCGCGCTGCTGAAAATCCTGCCTGAAACCGAATCACAGGAGAAGAAAAGCGTCCCTGTGGCCCCGGGTAACCAGAAAGCCAGACCGGTACCGGTTGAGCAGGGAAACAAATGGTCGTTTGATGTGGATCGCATCCGTATTGCCAACAGTCTGCTGGTCTGTCAGGCTCAGGACGGTACGCAGATTAACATGCGTGACATTAACTTCTCTCTCGAACGCAATACCCCTGAACGTTATGTAATAGCGCTGAACAGCAATATTCTGCGTAATCAGCAGGAACTCTCTTTCAGCCTGAGTTCTGATATCGACCTTTCCCAGTATCCGGTACAGGTCAGCGGCAATATTAACCGTCTGAATTACCGCCTGTCCGGTGCCGGTCTGTATGCCAACGGCATCAACGGTAACGGTACGACGACTTATACCTGGCACGAAGCGGTCGGTCAGGCGCCGCAGTCCCTGATCCTGGAAAACCTGAAACTGAGCGCGAACGAAAGCCAGCTCAGCGGCACAATCGAAGCGGCGCTTGGTGAAACCCCGCGTTATGATATCCAGCTGGCCTCCTCAAAACTGAATCTGGATAACCTGCTCGGTTATGAGCGTGCCGTGCATTCAGAAAACGGGGAAAAACCGGTTGCCACCAAACCGGCGGTGATCACGACCGGCACTAACGCGGATAAATATGACCTGACCTTTATGAATCACTTCAATGCCACGCTGGCACTGAATGTGGATTCCCTGATTTATCAGGGGATGGAGATCGGCCAACTGACGGTGAAAGCAGAGAACCGGGGCAGTATCACGGAAATCTCCAAAATGACCGGTAACGTGTTCGGCGGCCGTTTCTCACTGCCGATGACGATTTATTCCGAAAAGATCCCGGCGCAGCTGCGTATTAAACCATTGCTGCAGAATATTGATGTAAAACCGCTGCTGACGGCGTTTAAAATGCCGGAAAAATTCACCGGACGTCTGAGCTTTGACGGTGATCTGCGCGGTACCGGTTATGACCAGGACGCGGTATTAAACAACTGGCGCGGTGATGTGGCACTGACAATTACCGATGTTAAGCTGCTTGGTCTGAATATTCCGTATCTGATCCAGCAGTCACTTTCCCAGGCAACTGACAAAGTGGCTCAGCCGCAATCCATGGATGCCATGACCGAAGCGAAAAAACTGGAAGCTATCGGTACGCTGAATAACGGCGAAGTGAAAATCAGTAAAATTCTGGCGGTATCCGATGCCTTTAATATTACCGGCAGCGGGCGGACCAATCTGGTGAAACAGAATCTGGATGTGAACCTGGGTGTTCAGATCTTAAAAGGCTGGGGGAAAACCAACGATCTGGTGACCTGGCTGCAATCCATCCGTATTCCGGTTGTGCTGTTCGGTGACTGGGATAATATTCAGTATAAATTTGAAGTGGAAACCCTGCTGCGTAATCAGTTACAGCAGCGGGTAAAACAGGCAGCCGGAGAGTTGCTGAATGAAAAAACCGGGCGGGATCTCAAAGCTGTGGAATCCTTAATTAACCGGTTATAAATTCGCGGACGATTTATACAAACAGAGCAGTGACGATAATTTATATTGTCACTGCTTTTTTAATGCAGAAGGCCGGAATACATAAATGATACGGGTAATAACCAAGGTTCATTGACACATATCATTTAATCTCACTCCGGTTTTCGGCACAGTGCATTAATCATTTTTATAAATAAAAATACCAGACAGGAGCAGAAATGTTAGACCTTCTCATTGGTGCTGTCGTCGCCGTCGGCGTCGGGCGCTATATTATTAAAGGGTATTCAGCAACAGGGGTGCTGATGGTCGGGGGCTTACTGCTTCTGATCATCAGTGTCATGATGGGAAAAAATATCCTGCCGTCCGCCGCCGCCTCTACCGGCTGGGGACCGACAAATATTATTGAGTATGTTAAGTACCTGCTGATGAACCGCGGCGGCGACCTCGGTATGATGATCATGGTACTGTGCGGTTTTGCGGCTTATATGACCCATATCGGTGCCAACGATGTCGTCATCAAAATGGTCTCCAAACCGCTGAAGGTCGTGAACTCTCCGTATCTGCTGATGATTGTTGCCTACTTTATTGCCTGTCTGATGTCTCTGGCGGTATCTTCGGCTACCGGTCTGGGCGTGTTACTGATGGCAACCCTGTTCCCGGTCATGGTGAACGTGGGGATCAGCCGTGGTGCGGCTGCGGCTATCTGTGCGTCTCCGGCGGCGATTATCCTGGCACCGACCTCCGGTGACGTGGTGATTGCGGCGGAAGCCTCTATGATTCCGCTGAAAGAGTTCGCTTTCAGCCTGACACTGCCGATTTCTATCGTGGCGATTGTGTCTATGGCGATTGCCCACTATTTCTGGCAGCGTTTCCTGGATCGCAAAGAAGATATCAAATCTGAAATCCTGGATGTCAAAGAAATTACCACCAATGCACCTAAGTTCTACGCCATTCTACCGTTTATGCCGATCATCGGTGTTCTGCTGTTTGATGGTAAGCCGTTCAGTATTGGTTTCCTGAGCCACATCGTGCTGCCTGAATTACATATCATCACGATTATTGTCGGCTGTATTATTCTTTCTGCCATTATTGAATTTGTCCGTGGTTTTGACGGCAAAAAAGTGTATGCAGGACTGGATGTCTGCTACCGCGGTATGGCGGATGCCTTTGCAACCGTGGTTATGCTGCTGGTTGCGGCAGGTGTGTTCGCCCAGGGTCTGAGCACAGTCGGCTTTATTTCCGGTCTTATCGACCTGGCGCAGTCTTTCGGTTCAGGTGCTATCGTGATGATGATTGCACTGGTGATTATTACCATGCTGGCGGCGATGACCACCGGTTCCGGTAACGCACCGTTCTACGCATTTGTCGAGCTGATCCCGCGCCTGGCGCAGCAGATGGGTATCAACCCGGCCTACCTGGTGATCCCGATGTTACAGGCGTCCAACCTGGGCCGTACGATGTCACCGGTTTCCGGTGTGGTGGTTGCGGTTGCCGGTATGGCGAAGATTTCACCATTTGAAGTGGTGAAACGGACATCGGTTCCGGTGCTCGTCGGCCTGCTGGTCGTGATTGCCGCCACCGAGTTCCTGGTGCCGGTAACACTGTAAAACGCGATAAGCCGCACCGGTTATCCGCTGCGGCTTTTTTGTATCAATACGGAAAGTGTGAGGTTGGCTTTGGATAAGATTTTTACCGGGGTTGTGCAGGGCACGGCACTGATTTTAAAAATTGAAGAAAACAATGATCATCTGATTCATATTGTGCAGTTCCCTGCGGAATTATTGCCGGGACTGACGATTGGTGATTCCGTGTCGTATAACGGCTGCTGTCTGACGGTGGCGGCAATTGATAACAGCCATGTCGGTTTTTATCTTTTCACTGATACACTGCTGAAAACGGCTCTCGGGCGATTAGCAACCGGCGATAAGGTCAATATCGAAAGAGTGGCGGTATAAAAGCAGTAAAAAACCCCGTATCTGACGGGGTTTCGTTTTATAAGGGGAGTTAATTACACGCGGTTAAATGCAATAATGCGGACTGAACGCAGGTCGGCCTGTGACTCGTCGGCAATTTTCTGAGTGGCTTCTTCTAATGCATCCCGGGGTGATACACCGGCTTCAGTTTCTGTGATCTGATGTCCCTGTAAAGTGTCTCCGTTACGGGCACGCACTTTGTACGATACAAACCAATAATCCATATCATCACCTGCTTATGTCATTAATCGTTTAATCACCATAGCGGTTTACGTAACAGATTAATGTGACCGGAATCAATCATTTAATTGTTTTTCTGCCTGCGTGTTAACCATGATACCGATCTCTTCGAGGATGGTTTCCCGTTCAAGCATCAGACGGTGGTCATGACTGCCGGAACCGGCAGACAGCAGCAGGATAATCAGCCCTGCTGAAACGGCAGAAATCAGATATGACCGGCGATCCATCCCGGTTTTGCGCACCCCGGAGGCGGCAGCGTAAAGCCATCCCATCGTGGCGCCGCAGATAAAGCCGCTGACGTGTGCCACATTATCGGTGGCGGTATCATCACTGTTTTGCAGTGAGCTTAATAAGGTCAGCAGGAGCAGTGAAATGATGGTGATCAGCAGGTTTTTGTAACGCAGGCGGTCAGCAACAGAAACCGAAGGATCTGTCCGCGCCCTTATCAGGTACATCAGAACGGCTCCGGCGATCCCCATAATAGCGCCGGAAGCGCCGACACTGACGGTGATCGGAATTTCATACGCACTGAATCCGTCCCGCTGAGCCCACTGCCATGTGGCACTGACAAAAGAGGCGGCAATACCGCTGACCAGATAGATAAACAGCATCCGTATTTTACCGGCCAGGGCTTCACAATTAATACCGATCACGATAAGTGCGAGGGTATTGATGACCAGATGCACCGGATCGGCATGCAGCGTCATGCTGGTCAGATAACGCCACCAGTCTCCGGTCAGTGACAACTGATACACACTCGCGCCGGCCAGCAGCAGGTTATACTCCTGCTCCGGCAATGGCGAGGCATAGTTCAGTTGCCAGAACCAGACCACGATATTGATCAGTGCAAGAAGCAGCGTAAGCCACATAGCGGAAAAACGGTATTCCGGCCGCGACGGCAGAACCACATCACCCCAGGGATTTGTGTTATTCATTATTATGTTACGGATAATGGATTTAATTCAGTCTATGTGAGTATCAGGCAGGATGTAAACAAGAAAAAGCCGGGACAATCATCCCGGCTCTGACAGGTGCGGATAACAGCAGGAATTAATTATTTTCCAGCCATTCGGTGTGGAACACGCCGTCTTTGTCGGTACGTTTATAAGTATGTGCACCGAAATAGTCACGCTGTGCCTGGATCAGGTTCGCCGGCAGTACCGCACTGCGGTAGCTGTCATAATAGGCGATAGCGGCAGAGAAGGTTGGTGTCGGAATACCGTGCTGAACACCGTAGCAGACCACGTCACGCAGCGCCTGCTGATACTCATCGGCAATCTGTGTGAAGTAAGGGGCCAGCAGCAGGTTAGCCAGTGCCGGGTTTTCGGCATAAGCGTCAGTGATCTTCTGCAGGAACTGGGCGCGGATGATACAACCGGCGCGGAAGATTTTCGCGATTTCGCCGTAGTTCAGATCCCAGTTATATTCGTCAGAAGCAACGCGCAGCTGTGAGAAGCCCTGTGCGTAAGAGACGATTTTCCCCAGATACAGGGCACGGCGGACTTTCTCGATAAATTCTGCTTTATCGCCGCTGAATGCTGCTGTTTTTGGTCCTTTCAGCACTTTGGATGCCGCAACGCGCTGGTCTTTCAGGAAGGAGATATAACGGGCAAACACGGATTCAGTGATCAGCGTCAGCGGCACACCGAGGTCGAGTGCACTCTGGCTGGTCCATTTACCGGTGCCTTTGTTAGCTGCTTCATCGAGGATCACATCGACCAGATAGTTACCGTCTTCATCTTTCTTGCGGAAGATATCTTTTGTGATATCAATCAGGTAGCTGCTCAGTTCGCCGTTATTCCACTCGCTGAATACCGATGCCAGTTCATCATTGCTGATGCCGAGGGCATTTTTCATCACAGAGTAAGCTTCGGCAATCAGCTGCATATCGCCGTATTCGATACCGTTGTGCACCATTTTGACATAATGACCGGCACCGTCAGCACCGATATAGGTGACACACGGCTCACCGTCAGCCTGCGCGGCAATCTGTTTCAGGATCGGGGCAACCAGTTCGTAAGCTTCTTTTTGTCCGCCCGGCATAATGGACGGCCCTTTCAGTGCACCTTCCTCACCACCGGAAACACCGGTGCCGATAAAGTTAAAGCCCTGTGCGGACAGTTCTTTATTACGGCGGATGGTGTCCTGAAAGAAGGTATTACCGCCGTCGATCAGAATGTCACCTTTATCGAGATGCGGGGTGAGGGACGCGATGGTTTTATCGGTGGCTTCACCGGCTTTGACCATCAGCAGGATACGGCGGGGTTTTTCCAGGGAGTCAACAAACTCTTCAATGCTGTAGCTGGGAACCAGTTTTTTCCCCGGGTTTTCAGCAATCACTTCGTCAGTTTTATCAGAAGAGCGGTTAAAAACAGAAACAGAATAACCGCGGCTTTCGATATTCAGTGCGAGGTTACGGCCCATAACGGCCATACCGACAACACCAATTTGTTGTTTGGACATGAAGACTCCTTCAGGAATTGACCCGTGACTAACGACGATTTCGTTAGCTGACTGTTAATTTCGTCACAGTTTAACGCATGTAAAGCCCGCGTGGTAGCGATTGATGCAAACGGTATCGTCATTGCGCACAACAGGAACAGCGGCAAAGTACGGAATTTTTTATTGCTATTTGGCCGGACAATCCGCATTATTTCGTGTGCAGCATAAGCTGTGTGAATAAAAGGTAAAACTAACCGTATGGAATGGATCGCTGATCCGTCGATTTGGGCCGGCCTGGCCACACTAATCGTACTCGAAATTGTTCTTGGTATTGATAACCTCGTTTTCATTGCCATTCTTGCCGATAAACTTCCGCCTGCGCTGCGTGACAAAGCCCGTATAACCGGTCTGCTGTGTGCGCTGATCATGCGTATTATTCTGCTGTTCAGTCTCTCCTGGCTTATCACGCTGACCAAACCAATGTTCACGATGTTCGGGCATGCATTCAGTGCGCGTGACTTAATTATGCTGATCGGGGGACTGTTCCTGCTTTTCAAAGCCACGATGGAGCTTAACGAACGGCTGGAAGGCGGTGAGCATAACGACGGACAGCAGCGGAAAACCTCGAAATTCTGGGCGGTGGTGGCACAGATTATCGTGCTGGATGCGGTCTTCTCTCTGGACTCCGTGATCACGGCAGTCGGGATGGTGGATCATATCGGTGTTATGGTTACAGCAGTGATTATTGCAATGCTGCTGATGATCTGGGGCAGCCGTCCGCTGACCCGCTTTGTTAATGAACACCCGACCATCGTTATCCTGTGTCTCAGCTTCCTGCTGATGATCGGTTTCAGCCTGGTGGCGGAAGGGTTCGGCTATCACATTCCGAAAGGTTACCTCTACGCGGCGATCGGTTTCTCCATCATGATTGAAATGCTCAATCAGGTGGCGATGTTTAACCGCCGTAAGTTTCTGCGCGGGCGGAATTCTCTGCGTCAGCGTACAGCGGAAGCAGTACTGCGTATTCTGAGCGGTAAACGCGAATCATCGGAGCTGGATAACCGCACGGCGGATTTGATTTCGGATAACCAGGATATTTTTGATCCGGAAGAGCGGCAGATGATTGTCCGCGTACTGGGGCTGTCTCAGCGTAACGTCAACAGTATTATGACCTCGCGTCATGATGTGGAAATGCTGCGGATTGATGCCACCAGTGATGAAATCGCCGCATTGCTGATCAAAAACCCGCATACCCGGGTGGTGATTAAAGGCTCGGGGGATGATGATGAACTGCTGGGGGTGGTGCATGTGATTGATTTGCTGCATCAGCGTTTACAGCAGGACACGCTGGATCTGCACGCGCTGATCAAACAGCCGCTGGTGTTCCCGGAGCAGTTGTCATTACTGAAAGCGCTGGAGCAGTTCCGCCAGGCGCAGACTCACTTTGCCTTTGTGGCGGATGAGTTTGGTTATGTTGAAGGGGTGGTGACACTGACGGATGTGATGGAAACCATCGCCGGAAATCTGCCGGTCAGCGGTATTGAAAATGATGCCCGTCATGATATTCAGTTTACGGATGATAACAGCTGGATAACCAACGGTTTTATGCCGCTGGAAGATCTGATCAATTATATTCCGCTGACACTGGACGAAAAACGGGAATATGAAACTGTGGCCGGATTGCTGATGGAACATTTACAGCGTCTGCCGAAAGTGGGTGAGCAGATCAGTATTGACGGTTGTTTGTTTGAACCGCTGGAAATTCAGAATCACCGGATTAACCGTGTGAAAATCACACTGCCGGAAAATCCGGAAGACAGTGACGATTAACTGTTAAATAATAACGCCGCCGGGAAACGGCGGCGTTATCATCATATCGTGCGGGTTATTCAACCGGGGCACATTCAAAATCACTGAAGATTTTCTGACTGTTTTTGGCGCGGGGCTTAAACTTCCCGGCCGGTTTGTTATTCACATACACTTCAAATTCAGATGCCCGGGTAATGGCTGAGGTGAAACTGACCCAGGCATTAGCACCACTGCGGGTCGTGGTGTTTTCAGGAATATAATAGGCTTCATCATCAATCAGGAAAGAGATGTCACCGTCAAGGCTCCGGTCATTGCTGTAAACAGACACGCTGTTGTCATAGCCTTCCCCCGCACCTTCGTTGCAGGCGATAATGACGGCATTACCGGCTCCGTTACTGATACTGTATTCAGTAAATCCCTGAGCAGCCCCCATTGACCAGGTATCAGGGACAGCATAAGCAGAGGCAGAGCAGGCGGCAATCACACCGGCCAGTAGTATTTTTTTCATTAATAAAATATCCGTTGCAGTCATATATTATGATTAATATCGGCGGACTATTCAGAACCCTGATAAAAAAGATGTTCAGCCGTCAGCGATAAATCAGGGTAAATCCGGCAGTCGTCTGAATCAGTCCCTCACGAATCTGAGGCTCTGTCTGATAATAACGTCCGCTGACCGCAAAATGATAGACACCTTTGATAATTCCGCCGCCTTTTACCACATCCCACTGAGTTTCATCATCAATATAGGCCGGCATATCGGTACCGAGCGGCCTGGCATTATTATCGATCAGTACCTGAACTCCCACACCCTTCGCGGCATTCTGTCCGGTCAGATTATTCAGCAGCACCCCCTGACGACGCAGCGCGGCGGAAGCTTCATTACCGCCGGTACCTTCAAAAACGGAGGCACGGATATTCTGAATAAAGTTGGTGCCGCCGCAGTCGATATACACATCCACGGTTTGCGGGCCGTTTTGCCCGTAGGCGGTACTGCCGGGACCGGAAAACTGACCGGAAGACACTTTGCCGAGGCTGATGATCTGCTCGCGGTTGGAAAAACGATACTGACAGGACTCTTTCAGGTATTTAACTGCGATATTACTGGTTTTTTTCAGCGGGATTGACCATCTTCCGTCCAGCACCAGGTTTCCTGCCGGGTCATAAACTGAAATAGCCACCGGATAAGGTGATGCTATATGTACCGGTAAAAACGAAAGTCCCTGGCTGTCATCCGGTTGTTCATCAGTTCTGACCAGCGTGACTTTGACACCCAGTGCAAACTGGCTTTGTGATGTGCAGGGAAGATCAATATCGGTTGACCCATTTACGCCTATTTTACTGTAGCGGGTAATTGAAGGGTTAACATAGCTTCCGGAAATTTCCCCGCCGATATCCAGCCGGTAACCCACGCCGGGTATATTGGATTTAAGCACGGCATATCCGTCTTTTTCGCCCAGAATGATTCCGATACCTTCAGTTGTGACAGCAGCACGATAGGTTTCACCCCGGGTGCAGCGGAAGCGGGGGGATGAATAACTTAAGTGAAAATGCGGGACATACTCAGTTTCAATCAGCTGTCCGCTGGTATTCCGGATAGGCTCACCAAAGCGGTAACTGCCGGAGTTAAAGACACCTATCGTAGCTTTGATATCTTTCGCACCCCGCCAGACGGGAGCAACGTGGCCTTTAATGTCCGTTACTGTACTGAAAGCGGACACCTGCGTGCTGACTATCATGGCGAAGAAAAAAAGCAGTGATTTAATTCTCATCATTAATTATCCCGCAGGTCGCTGTCACGACCGACACTTTATCATTCATCAGGTATTTGTGATTAATCTCAGTCAGATCAATCACACATTGCTGCCCGTCGGCGGCACTGGTATCCACGCGGATTGTTGTCATTTTTTCATTCAGATTCAGGAAGATTTTTCCGCCCTGGCCGACAAACGTCAGCGGCTCATTATCCTGTCCGTACACGGTTGCACCCAGCGGTAACATATTTCCCTGAGAATCCCGGGTTTTCAGTACGACCGGGGCACCGATACGGGTATCGAGTTCGATAAATATCGCACTGCCGGAACGCGGAATAATCGTGCGTTTTGATTCTTCCACGGTGTAATTCTGCCCCAGGTCACGGGTTTCGATACCGACCAGATTTTTGCGGTAAGGCACGAGGTTAGGCTGAATGGCATAACCGGCGCTGTTTGTGTGCGTATCTGCTCCCAGCACCTGCGCATTTTCAATGCCTTCCGCTTTTATAATGGCAAAGGAGTTACCCAGCCTGTTGGCAAAAAGCAATCCGCCGCTGTGGCCGACAATCGCACCTGAGGCGCTTACATTTAATGTTTTTGAGTCAGGATAATGGCTGTAATCCGCCGAGAAATCCGCAATACCGGTTTTATAACGGCCGCCGGCTGTGGCGTAACGGCTGGTTTCATCGTCATATTGATCCTGTCCGGCGGATAATGAGTAATCAAGATCGTCACTGAGACTGCCGCTGACACCGGCACCGATATTCCGGTTATTGCCGGCATTGAGATAATTGGCGGTCAGATAAGTGTTATTTCCGGCAGACAGCGGAATGCTCAGCGATAATGAAAAGAGCGTGTCGTTGTTATACTGGTTATCGGTTTTCCGGAGAGAGGCTATCACCCCTGCGCTGTACACGCTCGTGGTATAAGACATAGTATATTGCTTACTGGTTTTGCTGCTGTTCCAGTAATCTGCCGTTGAACCGCTGACACTGACACTGCCTGCGTTATACGGCAGGCGCTGACTCATCGACAGGGTGTACTGGGTTTTCAGTTTATAGGCATTATTCTGCTGCTGTTCATCATACTGAAAATAGCCGTGATTCATCTGCATCGCGTTATAAACGCTGACATAGTTTTTGGTATCAAACTGAATGGAAGAGAGGTTGATATAGGTTTCCGTTGACGGAAATGTTTTGCTGTAACTGAGTTTATAAGAATTCCCTTCAAGGGTTTTATCATTATTTTTCAGTGTCGCTTTGGCGTGGATCACTTCGCCGTTAAAGGCGCCCACCGGGGTATTGATGGTCATTCCGGCGGCGCCGGAAAGATAATCGTTACTGAACACCGTTCCCAGTGAGGCAGAAATCCGGTTGCTGACACCATAGCGTAATGAGGCATCGGTTACCGGGTCACCGAATACGGTATTACGGTAGCGCAGTTTGCCCACGCCGATATCGAAATCGAGTTTACCCGGACGGGTAAAGGATAAACCGCTCTGTACCGGGATCTGCATTTTCTGAACGCTGCCGTCGGCTTCAATAATATCGACCAGCAGATCTCCGGAATAATAGACCGGCAGGAGATCACTGATTTCGAACGGCCCGGCCGGTACAACAGTGTTGTAGATTTCTGTTCCGGAGTCCGCAAGATACACTTTTACCTGTGCCTGAGTCTTGGCGATCCCCTGAATCACCGGGGCATACCCGGTTTCCCGGTTTGATAACATGCTGTTATCATTACGTAAACGAACACCCCGTAATGAACTGCCGTTGGAAAAAACAGAACCGGAATAAAAATCCCCGAGCGTCAGTTTGCTTTTTACCGAATCAATATCCCGTTCAAGCCAGGTCATGACCGCCGTATATTTATCATTATTTATCTGACTGTCATTACGGAAACGCCATTTTAAAATATTAATGCCGGAATTAAGCGTTAATGAATCAGTGGTATTGGAATAGCCTTCCGAGCGGGTGGTATAGCGATTATAAAAGTAATTGGTAAATATAACAGACTTACCTTCATCCCAGTTTAGCGGATTGCTTTCCGGCGGAACCGGTTTCAGTAAATCCCGCTGCGGGACAGAAAGATGCAGTTGCTGTTTACTGAAAATAAATTCAAATGAGGATTCAGGGATCAGGTCAGATAAATAAAAGCAGTCGTTTTCATCCTGTTTTTCTGTCTGTTCATGAAAGGTATCAACGAGAGAATTGATTAATCCCATTGAATTAACCAATTCCGGAGTTAAACAGACCTGTAATTTTCCGGACTTATTATTCTCCAGTTTAATCAGGAATTTCCTGGTATTCTGATCGTTGACATAAACATCAGTACGGTATAACCCCGGCATCTGGTCATTATCGGTGGTCAGGCGGCGTAAATCGACATCTCCGCTGACGGCATAGTTTTTAATAAAGGCCGGGTTAAATTCATAATCGTCGTCGTCATCAGCAAAGGCCACACTGAACGGCAGTATGGCGGAAAAAATAATAACAGAGAGATAAACAGGCCATTGCATATGTTTTTTCGGACAACCTTAATTTACGGTTTTTTCAGCGTCTGAACTGCCGCCGGAATCATTGACATAGCTGAATTTAATAACAGTGGATGACGGAACAGCCGTTAACCGGTTTATTTTTGCCTGTGTGGTGCCGCCGAAAGGCGTCATCATGGCAAGCCCCGGCTGAACATCATATTCCTGTTGATTAACAATGACTTTTGCTTTATCCGGTGTGATATAAAATGCGCTGTTATTTTTGGCGGACAGCCAGATATCCGCACCTTGTTTTGTTATTGTCCAGTCCGTTTTATCAGCGGCGGAGCTGTAATCGTCTGCAATTGCAGAAGGGCGGTAAAAGAGTTTGAATTTTGATAAGACAGAAATCTGCAGGTTATTTTCAACGGCTTTGCTTTTCGGCGGAACATCCAGAATATTAAGGGTAAAAATTGTTTCACGATCAGCAGGAAGCGGTTCACCGGTATACAGAATACGGACGGTCTGCACATTTCCCGGTTTAATTTTAAATAACGGCGGCAGAACGACAAAAGGAGTATCTTCAATATCCGCTTTGGTGACCTCTTTACCGGAACGTTTTTCGGAAAAACCGGTTGTCAGCCAGACCTGACTCAGCGCTGTTTTTTCACCGCTGTTTTCAATATTAACGGATATTTCTTTATCATCGGAAGGATATACAAAACGGGTTCCGGTCACCACAATAGCAGCGCTTGCCGGAATAGCCACCAACGACAGAAAGACAGCGATCATCTTTTTAATCATATTCGCTCTTATATACTCTTATTTTGATGAGTGGAATAAAGAAAAGGAAACAGGATGATTAAAACAAATTCATCACCCTATTTCCATTATATTTTATAATATAAGATTATTTATAAATAATTTCGAAATCAACGTTAGATTCCACTACACCCGGCTCAGAAGCGCCTACGGCATAATACTTAGCAATATAGTTTAACTGAACATTACCTTCGGCTAATTTGGTAAAACCGACATTCTGGTTGTCTTTATCCATACCCAATTTAATAAATTGGTCATTCTGGTTATACAGCGCAATATTGACGTTTTTGGCCGTTGTTGCACCAATACCTTTGGTATTCAGTGTTTTTGTTGTCAAATCAATGTTAGGGCCGACAAAACTTAAACCCACGTCAGTCACACTCTCTGCTGCCGCACACTTGGATAATTCGATTGTGAACGGAGTAGTACCGGTGGTATCACCGACATTCTGTAATGCGTTTGCACTGACTTTTGGTAATGTTACTGTTTTATCTTTATTTGCACCTTCAACTACACAGCTTTGTTTTACCACTTCACCTTTAAATGTAATTTTACCATCAGCGGCAACAGCGCCTGCGGAAATAGCAGTAAACAGGATGGCAGTAATTAAATTAATCTTTTTCATGGAATTCTTTCTCGTCGTCGTAATAATGAATTTGGTTATATTTTTGGGTAAGTAACTTAACTTGGAAATACTCTAACACACTCCCTTACACCCTTAGAATTGATCTGGCGCAAGTTTCCATTTGGTAATTTTTTTATCTAAAAAAATGCAATGCTATAGAGTTTAAATCCTGACTGAATCGCTTCAAATGGTTTAAGTAACTGAGTTAAGTCTATAGTGGCGCTATAAAACAAACATAGATTCGGATCGGCGAAAAAACTTTATGTTCACGGGACTGTGATGATGCGTAACTCATTGATAGCAAGTAATTGTCAAAAAAATAATACCAGTTAATATTAACTATACATGTACTAATACCACGTCTTATTTTGTTTATTTAGAATTCAGCTAAGTATTAATAACCAGTATTTGATATGCAATTGATTGCCTGTGTTTAAATAAAATAATAACAATGTGTTTCCGGATAAGACCGGAAGGTTTGTTTTTTATGGCCGGATTTTCTGATGTCTTTGCAGCAGGGTTTGAATCATCATTACTGAATAGTTAATTTATCTGATATTTGTTACCGGTCATCCCGGTTGTTTTAATTATCCGGAATGAATAATCATTTTTTAAAAAAGAATATTTATTTTTTTATGACAAAAGATAAT
>OJJS01000048.1_pt1 | contig 27967 bp, 28 predicted proteins | sample 1596371 | NCBI WGS metagenome assembly OJJS01 (sample SAMEA4350116, study PRJEB24818) | metagenome | biome: human; feature: gut; material: faeces | place: Denmark | collected 2013-09 | reverse complement strand
GAATAAATTGATTGAAAAGTATCAGTGTGAATAATATTTTGTGTTGCGTATCGGTTATCGCGTGGTTTTATTTATTTAATTTAAATCAGGAACAAACAATATTGAAATAATTAATTGTTAATTGCTATTTTTCAGGATGTAAAATCTGTTATCTCTTAAATTTATAGTTTTAACACTTGTAAGCAAATGTTTCAGTTTGTGTTTTGGATGTTTTTTTAACTATATGATATTAAAAGACTAATTATAACTTTATTGATTTTAGATAATTATTAGTTATTGGATTAATACAATTCAATAGGCAAAAGCTATCAGTTGTGGGCATTAAAGGTGTAAATAACTATTGGATTAAAATGTTTGAATCTCAGTATTATTAGTCTCAGGTAAATAAACAAATGCATCATCGCATTTACTAACATGGGTATTTACAAAATTTATATTATCTAAAGCACAAGGTATTTTTATGCAATCATTAGACACTGTGCGATTTTTTGTCGAATATGACGCCAACCGGTATTTGGGGGCTTTGTTACGACTGAGAAGGAAAGAACTAGGTATAAGCGGACAGGAATTATCCGCAACACTCAACATCAGTCAACAGCAAATATCACGTTATGAGAACGGACTAACAAATTTTAACATCGTTATCCTTTTTCGATTTTTTTCTTCACTAAAAATGAGTCCGGAAGAAGTTGTCAGGATATTTAATGAACTGGGATTGTTTTACTCTGATTTGAATATGAGTAAATACCACCGATTAAAAACAAAGGAGGAAGGCCGGTAATATAACAATATGGAGCAAATAATTTTTTTGCAGGCTAAGTCACCTGCCTGTCGTCAATAATAATATTTTAATAGTAAATAAAATTAACAATGAGGAATAAAGCGTATGTTGAATAAACAACGTTTAGTTATGTCTGTGGTTGCTCTCACCGTATTATCAGCAAGTCAGTTAAGCATGGCGGCGACAACGGTTACCGGCGGCACTGTTCACTTTACCGGACGAATTGTGAACGCGGCATGTGCTGTCAGCGCTGACTCTACCGATCAGACGGTCAATATGGGGCAGTACCGCACTGCATTTTTTGATGCCAAAGGGAAAAAATCCGGTGATGTACCGTTTTCTATTAAATTAGAAGACTGTGATACCAGTGTATCAACCAAGGCATCTGTTTCATTTTCCGGATTATCTTCCGCAGATGATCCGACGGCATTGCAAACCAGTAATATCGGCGGAGGTTCAGCCGGTGCCGCCAAAGGTGTTGGTATTCAGATCGCAGACCATCTGGGACAGGTGCTGAAACCGGACGGTTCTGTTTTCTCAACGGCACAAAATTTAGTGGATGGCGTGAATGTCCTGAATTTTTCCGCAAACTATATTTCAACGCAGGCCTCAGTAACACCGGGCGGCGCGGATGCGGATGCGACCTTCACAATGCAGTACCAATAAAACCGCCTTTTATTGCCGAACCCGTTAGCGCGTTATCAGTGGCCCGGGTGACCGGGTCACTGTTTGCCGATTGGAGTGAGATAAATGCATAAATTAATCAGCACGGTATTTTTATTGTGCGGTTTTTCTGCCGGCGTTTATGCCGGAAATAATACCCATACCATTATTGACGGGGGAATGGTGCATTTAAGAGGCGGGTTAGTGGAAGCCGGATGTACCCTTTCAACAAACAGCGAAAATGATGTTATTGATATGGGTGAATTCAGAACCAATCAGTTTAAGGGAACCGGCAGTTATTCAGGCAATATTCCGTTTAAACTGATAATAACTAATTGCAGCACTGCGGTAAGCAGTAAAGTGGGGCTTTCTGTCTTTGGTTATATTAACGAACAAGATCCGCAAATAATTAAACTTGAAAATAGTGATGAAACGGCCAAAGGTGTGGGGATAGCTATTCTGGATAGTGACGGAGATATTATCATTCCTGACAATATGCCATCAAAATGGATCAACTTTCACGAAGGTGAAAATGTATTACATTTTAATGCCAGATACAGAGCAACCGATATGCAGGTAACCGGCGGGAAAGCCAATGCATCAGTATGGTTTCATTTAACATATAAATAATAATTAAATACTCTCTGCGGGGATTTAAATAATGTACAGGTCAGCATTCAATATGAGAAAAATATTATTTTCTTTTATCATCGCATTACTTTTTCCGGCGGTGGCATCGGCAGGCGGAATTGCACTGGGTGCAACCCGGATTATTTATCCGATGGAGGCAAAACAGGTGTCTCTGGCCGTCACGAATACAGACGAGAAAAACCGGTTTTTGATTCAGTCCTGGATAGATGATGCTTCTGATCAAAAAACAAAGGAATTTACGGTTACCCCCCCTTTATTTGTCAGTAAACCAAAAAGTGAAAATACGATAAAAATTATTAATACAGGCGCAAATTTACCCAAAGACAGAGAGAGTTTATTCTGGCTGAACAGTAAAGCGATCCCGTCCGTTGACCGTGAACAGATAGCAGATAAAAACGTACTTCAGATAGCCGTTCTGGCCAGGATTAAGATGTTTGTCCGCCCGGAAGGTCTGCCGGTAAAGGTAGGGGATGCATATAAAATGCTTAAGTTTAATAAGGTCAGCGGAGGTATAAATGTTACTAACCCGTCACCCTATTATCTGACGGTGGTAAATATGAAAGCGGCTGATCAAAAAATAGAGAGTTTTATGATCGCACCATTCGCTGAAAAAATAATTAATACAGAAAAACCGGTTACCGGCGGAATATCGTATCAGACCATTAATGACTATGGTGCTAATACACCGGTAATCAGCGTTAATTCATATTAATCATTATTATCTTATTTTATACGGAGCGCATTTTATGCAGAAGTTAACTCTGCTGAAAGGATTGCCATGCTTTAAATTTAACAAGATAATGTTAATGCTTTCATGTGCAATGATAACAGGCAATATAGCCATTATTAAAACCAGCTCTGCCGGTGAGTTTTTTAACCCTGCATTCTTGTCTGATAATGGTAATGAGGTTGCTGATCTGAGCCGTTTTGATAAAGGTCTGGGACAGGCTGCGGGTGACTACCGGGTTGAGGTTTTTCTCAATGGTGAGTATGTGGCAACGCAGGATATATTATTTGTCAGTACTGAAAAAGACGGAAAAATAAAACCGGGCAGTGATGATACCGGCCTGATACCCTGTTTAACCACTGACTGGTTTAAAAAATATAATATTGATATCAGTAATGCCATATTACTGAATGACAGCTGTGTGGATTTTCAATCAACATATGATAAATCACAGGCCCGTTTTGATTTTGAAGATCAGAAACTGTATATAGAAATCCCGCAGGCGTCGTTTATTAATAATATCCGGGGATATATTCCGCCGTCAGAATGGCAGGACGGTATTAATGCTCTGTTACTGAACTATGGTTTTACCGGCAGCCACAGTAAAGATACAAAAAATGATGAGAGATATAATAACTATTTTTTAAATCTGGACAGCGGCGTTAACCTTGGCTCCTGGCAACTGAGAAACGCCAGTACCTGGAATTACACATCTGACCGGCGCACAGATAACAGTCAGTGGAATAACATCCGTACTTATGTGCAGAAAGCAATCATTCCGCTGAAAAGTCAGCTGACAATCGGTGACAGCTTTACGGAAAATGATATTTTCGACAGTGTGGGTTTCAGAGGGGTAAAACTGGCGTCTGACGATAATATGCTGCCGGACAGTATGCGGGGTTTTGCACCGACAGTCAGAGGCGTTGCCAACAGTAATGCACAGGTCACGATCCGTCAGAATGGCTATGTTATATACCAGTCATATGTTTCACCGGGCGCGTTTGAAATAAAAGATCTGTATGCAACGTCCAGCAGCGGTAATTTAGATGTCACGGTTAAAGAAAATAACGGCACAATCACGCAGTTTACCGTGCCGTATTCTGCTGTACCGATGTTACAGCGTGAAGGCCGGACAAAATATGAAGTAACAGCCGGGGAATTCCGTTCCGGTTCATCAATGCAAAACAGTCCGGATTTCTGGCAGGGAACGATCAGCCACGGTTTATCCGAAGGTGTGACCGTTTATGGAGGAACACAGTTATCTGATAATTACCGGGCTTTCTCTGCGGGTGCCGGGAAAAACCTGGGGGAATGGGGGGCTATTTCAGCGGATATTACTCAGGCAAACAGCCGGTTACCGAATGGTGAGCATAAACAGGGACAGTCCGTCCGCTTTTTATATGCCAAATCGCTGAACGAACTGGGAACAAACTTTCAGCTGATGGGGTACCGTTATTCTACCAAAGGTTATTATACATTAAGTGAAACCAGCTACAGGCAGATGAGCGGATATAATATCAGAACCCAGGATGGCGCTGAATATAAAGATGCCGAGATTATTGATTATCATAATCTCTATTATACCAAACAGGGACAGTATCAGGTTAATATCAGTCAGCAGTTTGATGGCTACGGATCGGTTTATATTACCGGCAGCCATCAGACATACTGGGGAACAAATGAAACTGATCAGTCACTTCAGTTCGGTTATAACGGTAACTGGGAAGATATAACCTATGGTGTGAACTGGTCACAAAATAAATCTGCCGGGTTATCAGATAAAGATAAACGGATAGCATTTAATGTTTCAGTGCCATTAAGCCGCTGGTTTGGCAGCGGGGATGCCGCAGATATTACCGGTTCCCGGAATAATATCTATTCCACCTATACGCTGACAAGAGATGATAACAACAAAGTCTCTCAGCAGCTGGGTATTTCAGGCACATTACTTGAGGGCAATAATCTTAATTATAATATTCAGCAGGGATATGCGAATAAAGGTGAGAGCGCCTCCGGCAGTGCGTCTGTGAATTATCAGGGCGGCTATGGTGAGGCGGGAGCCGGTTATAACTACGGAAAGAACTGGCAGCAGGTGACTTATACCGTTCGTGGTGGTGTTCTGGCTCATCAGAATGGTATTACCTTAAGTCAGCCGCTCGGGCAGACCAATATATTAGTTGAAGCGCCGGGTGTTAAGGATACGTCTGTTGAAAATGAAACCGGTGTTTTCACCGACTGGCGCGGCTATGCCGTTATTCCGAATGCCACCGCTTACCGGAATAACCGTGTTGCGCTGGATATCACCACATTGCCGGATAATGCAGAACTGGATAATGCTGTTGATTATGTGGTTCCGGTTCAGGGCGCAATTGTGAAAGCGAATTTCAAATCCCGTATTGGTCTGAAAGCCATGGTGACGTTGTTGCAGAAAAACGGAAAAGCTGTGCCGTTCGGGGCGATTGTTACTGATGAGCATACCGGTAAAGCCAATATTGTCGGTGACGATGGTGTCGCATTTATGTCAGGTCTGCCGGAAACAGGAAAACTGAATATTGTCTGGGGAAATGGTGCAGATTCACAATGCACGGCTGAATATCATTTAACGGCCGGAAGTAATACCCCGATCAGCAATATCAGTGCCCGCTGTTTATAACATTAATCTGGTAAAGTGAGTTTTAATTATGCGTAAAATAATGTTATCAGGTTTACTTCTGTTTTGTGCAAACAGCTATGCGGTAACCTGTACTTCAGGATGTAATGATGTCTATCTTAAAATAGAACAAAATCTGGCATCAGGTGACAATAATACCGGTGCTCAGATAAACAGTAATGCCATAACCACACCGGCATTAGGAATGAAAGCAACGCATAATGGTTATCTTATGCAATGGGCTAAATTTAATGGTGATCCGATTCCGGTGCCGCCATTTCATTCAACCAACTGGCAGTTTAAAAAGGTGGATGACTATATTTCGGTAGCATTATCCCGTGATAGTCCCTGCATCGGTAATACCGGTACAATTTATGTTCCGTTTAATGAAAGGGTTTACGGGACTGGTTGCATAGCCCGGATTCATCAGACCGGGGAGGCGTTGTCAATAACTCCCCGTGACTGGCAGAGCAGGCTTCGTATAGACAGAAAAATTGTCAGTGGTACCTATTCAAAAAATATCCTGATTGGTCAGTTTGGCTTTTGCGAACCGGATAATTGCGCTTCAGCACAGGTAGTACAGAATGTCTATTTATCGCTGAATATTACCGTTCCGCAGACATGCTCAATTAATGCCGGACAAACCGTAATGGTGGATTTTGGTAATGTATCAACCGGTGCATTCAAAACAGCAGGCGGAAGAGCTCAGGGTGTAAATCCGAAGGACAGTACCTTATCGGTGACCTGCGATAATATCGCTGCGGGGACAAACTTAAGAATGCGTTTGCAGGCGAATAACGTGGCCGGGAATATTGTAATTTCCAACAACAGTGATGTCGGGTTTATTGTTACTGACAACAGTGATAAAGAACTGACACCAAATAATCTGTCGAGTTTTATTCCCTTTTATCTTGACGGAAATACACGGGCGAATGCACGTATCCGGGTGTATCCGGCCAGTGTTACAGGTGTCAGACCTGATGAAGGCCCGGTAACATCACAGGCTTATTTGCGGATTGATTTCCCGTAATTCTCCGGAGGATACTGATGATGAAAAGTACAAATAATAATTTTTCCGGAGCCGGGCGCAGAAAAGGAATTCTCGCTGTTTTACTGGCGGCCATATTCAGTCCTGCTGCTGTTTCGGATATCGGCAGTATTAACTTAATTATGAAAGCCAATCTGGTTTCCAATGCCTGTACCATTACGCCGGGCACAATGAATCAGACAGTTGACCTGGGAACGTGGGCAGTAAAGCAATTTCAGGAAACGCCGCGGGGCGTGCCGCCAAAGCGGTTTACGATAAACCTGATTGATTGCGGGCCTTTGGCAGCGGGGGTAAAAGTGACGTTTTCAGGTACGGCAGATTCTGTAAATAATACGCTGTTTAAACTTGATGCCGGCAGTACAGCCACAAATCTCGGGATTTCTATTCTTGACAGAAATAAGAATACGGTAAAACCCAATACAGAAACCATCGTGTATCCGCTTTATCCGGATGCAACAAATATTCCGCTGGAATTTTATGCACAATATGTTGCCACCGGTAACCCGGTCGGTGCGGGCACTGCAAATTCTCAGGCAACCTTTACGCTGGAATATCTCTGATATTTAATTTTCAGGAATAATATAAATGATAAAGAGTAAATTACTGACAGGCGGTCTGCTGGTTCTGGCTTCCGCACACGCATTTTCCGCATCACAACCGGGTTTTTATATTTCGGCCAAAGCCGGGGCCGGGTTATTAAAAACAACGGATAATTCATTACAGGGTTCCGGCATGACGGCGGGCGCCCTGTCATATAATATTGAAAAAGAAAATCTGAAAAATATAACGGAGACGGTTTTTTCTCCGGGGATCGCGGCAGGGTATCAGTTCACCGGAGATACTTATCAGCCTGTCCGTGTTGAACTCGCATTTCAGCATTACGGGAAGCAGGATGATAATATGTCTTTTTCACCGTCTGTTTCCGGCTACTGGCATAATCAGAAAAATAATACCTTTCCGCTGCCGTCAGAGTCTTCGCTGTATATGAAAACGAAAGCGGATACGCTGATGGTGAATGTGTATTATGACATTCCGGTCAATAATGAGATCAGTGCTTATCTGATGGCCGGTGCCGGTGCGGCATTTATCCGCAATGAGGTTTCCTGGGATACTAATGTGGCAGGGCAGGCGCTCAGTGCCGGGGCATCAAAAAGTGTGACTAATCTGGCCTGGTCTGCGGGGGCGGGAATTTCGTGGAATATTAATGATAATATCTCACTGGATACCGGTTATTCCTATACGGATGCCGGATCGGCGGAAAACAGAATTACGGCACATAACGGTCTTAATACCGCAACAGGGTATACCAATACAGATGTGAAATTACATTTGCTGTACGCCGGTATCCGGTATCATTTTTAATCCGTTGTCCGTCTCTGCGGTTGTTTTGCAGAGACGGAACCCCGGGGAATATATTCTGATTAGTCGTAGGTAATCATAAAAGTGGCGTCCGCATCGGCAATGCCGGGTGTCGGGCGATCAGCGGTGGCGATATAATTGGCATAAAATTGCGCCTGACCGTTACCGTTAATATCCATGGCGATTTTCGGGCTTTTGGTCTCCATGGGAATCCGCTTTTTCTGACTGTCGAGGATTTCCACCGCCACAGAGCCCGCCGCACTTGCACCTTCATTTATGGCCAGCAATGAACTGTCCGTTTTATCTTTCTTACCGCTGAAAACAAAAGTGACAGCAGAAGAGGGCGGGCAGTTCTGCAACTGAAAGCTGAACGGCATTGATTGTGTTTTATCTCCGGCGGCACGGAAATTCTTCAGTGCCCAGCGCCCCAGCTCAACTTTTTTATTTGCCTGAGAGACTTCAACCCCGCAGCTGTAAGCCACAATTTCACCGGACAGCTCAATATTCACCCGGCCAAGTTCATAGGCAGCGGCGGAATGGATCAGCAGCCAGCCGGACAGCAGGGGAAACAGAGCCTGTGTTATTCTTTTTTTCATTGCCGTGCCTGTTATTCGTAGTCTACGCGTAAATATCCGCGGGATTGGAAAACACCTTCTTTCGGTTTATTTCCTGTCACACTGACAGGCCAGGCGGTAATTGCGGTACGGGCCGATCCGGCGCCATCGAGCTGGAACGGAATAACACTGCCGATATTATTCGGTGTTAATGCGTTGCCGTCTTTATCACCAACCATAAAACCGACATCCGGGTTATCAGAGACAATCATATTACCGCTGACTTTTTCGGCTTCGATACGCAGTGTCAGATAAGCTTTGGCTTCTACGTTGGTACACTGTATTGCGATATTTTCGAGCTTTTTATTCACCGTGGCGGGTTTATTTCCGGCACCAGCCTGGCTGAATAACTGTGAGCCGATTTTGCCGAAGTTAATGACCACAATATCATTAACGCCGACTTTACATTGCTGCGGCACATTAATCACGCCGCTGTAGCTGATGGTATAAACCGGTGTGCTTAACGGGTCGTTATTCGCCGTGGTGACATATACGGTAAACAGTGTTTTTTTCGGGATCACCACCTGGTCAACAAAACGCCGGGTAACTTTCAGACGGAACGTAAAATTACTGTCCATGATGCCGAACGGCTTACCCTTGGTAACGTTAGGGTGTGTTCCCATCAGAACATAGTCCTGAGGCGGATAGAAAGTACCGGCGGAGCTGTCAATAATACTCATCGCTCCGCGCAGGTAATCATTCAGCTGGAGGTATTTATATCGTCCTTCCGTTTCCACCACCGGCATATTGGCGACATAGCTTCGCATTGTCCGGTTATTACCGGAGTGAACAGGGCAGATCCCTTCAACCCGTTCACTGAAGTTTTTGGTTAATACTTTTACCTGTCCCACCTGGTTATTGGCTGACGTAAAGCTGTCCGTCAGATCATAATACACTTCGCTGACCCCGCCGGAGGCATTACTGCACACCACTGCCAGCGCCGGAAGAGGTAAAAATGCCATTAATAACGGGATTGCATATCTCTTTTTCATCATTAACTCTCTATTTACATTCAAGCGCGGTCCGCAGTAACGGTCCTTTGATTTCCTGATGGGTAAAATCGTAGTCGGTTGTACACTGGTCACCCGGCTGATTTCCCCACTGCACCAGTAATTTTCCGGTCAGCGGCAGGCCGGTTAAATACACACGTCCGTCATCATCAGCGATGCTGCTGATCTGCGAGCCGGTTTCCTGCACCATACTGCCGAAGCGGATTGGTTTACCGTTGTGTGTCAGGGTGAGCAGCGCCCGGATACCGATACTGGTATCAAACGTGGCACGGGCGACCGCACCGCTGATCGGCACTACGTTCTGTACGTTATTTTTTATTTCCGTATTGTCATTAAATGAGTCCGGATTCAGTGCGATACGGTTGTTCCGGTAGGCGGAGGCATAAGGAATAATGGCGTAACCGCGCCAGTCCGTTTTCACACCGGTATAGTTTTCCACCGCCACACCGGCGGCACCCGGTGCTTTGACCAGCACGGTGGTGTCATTGATTGACTGGCCGAATGTCAATCCGTTTTCATGCAGCAGCACCGCCCCGGAAGCCCGGTAGTTCAGCTGATTCTGATCCGGGTCGTAGTTATAACTGATCCCGAAATCACCGTAAGTCCCCTGATAATCCAGCCCCGCGGAGCCGTTATAGCCCTGCTGGCTGACATGACCCTGTGATACGGAATAGCTCAGGTTTCTGTCTTCCAGCAATGTGCCGTTCACACCCACGCGGTAAGCATCCCGGCCGCCGGAGTTACTGGTGGCGGAGAACGTGGCATACGCGTTATTAAAGGCATCATTACTGCGCGCGTTACGCGACGAGAATGATGAGAACGGCACGGACACATTCACCGACAGCATGTTATCGCGCTCTTTGAGTTCCAGAGCCTTGGTGGTACTCAGGGAAACGGAATAGTTTATCCCGTTCAGGCTGTTGGAATATCCGGCCTGATACCATTCATCCTTACCGCTGCGGTTCCAGTAAGACTGCTGGTTACCGGATAAATAGAGCGAACCGTACTGATCAAATGACTGCGAAATATTGACCTGGAAACGCCCTTTTTTGTTATAGAGCAGATTGTGGTAATTAATAATGATCGGTTTGCTGCTATCACCATCTTCGCCGTCCGGGGCATATTCATACCCGGACATCTGCTTGTAGGCGACATCATTTAAGGTATAGAAGCCTTTGGTTGAATAACGGTAACCTAATAACTGGAACGTGGTTCCGGTGGTGTTCAGGGATTTTGCATACAGGAAACGGAATGACTGCCCGCTGTGGTTTGAGCCGTCCGCCAGTTCACTGTTTGCATGGGTGATATCGAAGGAGAACGCACCAAAACGGCCGATATTCTGGCCGACACCCACCAGTACAGATTTATATTTGTCCGCCAGCTGAGTCCCGGTATAAACAGAGATATCCCGCGTCAGACCGGCGAGCAGCGTCGCCTGGACAAACTTAGGTTTATCCTGGTTACTGTTACCGCTGCGGAATTCCCCGGCCATCACATCATATTTCACGCGGCCCTCACGCTGGAGTACCGGCAGTGTGGAGTAGGGCACAACATACTGCTGCTGAGTGCCGTCTTTCTCCTCGATGGTAACCTGTAAGTCACCACTGGAAGTGGCCGGGTTTAAGTCATTAATGACAAACGGACCCGGCGGGACATACACCTGATAAATGACATAACCGTTCTGGCGGATAACCACTTTGGCATCGGTTTTCGCCATACCGCGTACGGTCGGGGCATAACCCTGCTGGCTGTCCGGATACATATTATCGACAGAAAACAGCCGTACACCACGGAACCCGGCAGAGTCAAACACGCTGCCGTCCGAGTTGCCGTCACCGATAACCAGCTGGCTTTTCAGAGCAATGATCGGCCGCTGAACATAGTTCATCAGGCTGCGCCACTGACTGTTGCTGGAGTTTTTACTTTTGTTGTAATTCCAGGAGCTGGACTGACGGAACTGCCATGCACCGAGGTTAAACCCTGAGTTCATGCTCACGTAGTAGCTGCTGGTATTATCCGAGTTATTATTCCCTGACGCGAAATAGTTCATAAACAGTGCCGGGATACCGGATTCCCATCTGTCCGGCGGAATATAACCGCGGGCCTGCCCGGAAAGGCTGGCCTGCGGGAAACTGAGCATCAGCCGCTGTTTCTGAAAATCAAAGTGATATTCGGAACCGGGAATTTTTTCGGTGAACGGGAAGCACTGTTTATCCTGCGCGGTTAATTCTTCAGGCCGGGCGATATTCACCCCGAAACCCATAATGGTCTCCGCACTTAAGCAGGGGAATAAATAAGGCTCACCCTCTTTATTTTTCAGTTCGGTAAAGGTGATTTCAGAAGAGGAAACAAAATCATTATTAACGGACAGTTCAACCAGGTAATTACCGGGCGGCTGATAACCGCCCGATTCAAAGCGGGATAAATCAGAGACATCCGCATCAGACAGGTCGTCGGTTAAAAACGCGGCGTTAAAGGAAGGTTTCGCACCGGCGGTTCCCGCAGGCAAAAAACACGTCACGGCCGCAAGCACAGCAAAATAAACCGGCGTATGTGTGAAAACCTTTTTGATGTTACTCATTTCACCCTGTTCCCTGCATGACAACAATAAAATAATGAATGCCTTAATTCAGATTCACTTCGCGCTGTTTGCGCAGTCCGCCGTAATCATTAATTGTCTGATAGGTCAGTTTACGGCCGCTTTTACCGGCAATCTGATGGGTACTGAATGGTGCAACCATGACATTATCAAGCGGACGTCCGTCTAACATGAGATTGACGAAAGTGGTGTAATACGGTGTCGGGTTATCAATCGTAATCGCGCCGTTTTTCTGCGTGATGATAATTTTTTCGGCTGCATCTTCTGTCTGGATCGGTAAATTCACCGGTCTGACAAATAATTTAATCCGCGACAGGATCGCCAGCTGGAGCACGTTTTTTCCTTCCAGTGACTCTTTATCCACGGACGGAATTGCTTTCACGTTCAGCCAGAAAACAGATTCGCGGTCTTTCGGCAAATCCTGAGCCAGATTAACAATCCGCAGAATATTTTCGCTGGCAGGCTCCATCACAAATAATGGCGGTGTGATAACAAAATCTTTCTCTTTGCCATTGTCGTTATCAACCCATGAGTTGATCAGAAAACGTTCTTTCGGGCTGTGGTTAATCACAGACAGTGATGTTTGTTTGGCATCCTGAGGATAAATGACCCGGGTTGCACCCAGTGCAATTCCAGAGTTCTGATTTGATGCTGAATAAGCAAGCCCTGACATCAGTGTGAAAAACAATATCAATGCACTATTTTTAAAATAATCAGAAATCACAAAAGTACCTCTTAATATTCTCTGTCAGAAATAACGCATAGAGTATGGTATTTCATTTTTCGGGGTGGCTTATAATACAGAAGGTGATATATAAAGCTCTCTCCGCTCCCTGTTACAGGCGCAATCCGTCGTCAGAATTAAAAACATAATTCTGTGCAGAGAGAGTTTTTATTTATTTAATTAATTACGTTCGGTAATTGATTATTCGTATTTAACAACGAAAGTCGCATCAGCATTTGCCTGACCCGGGGTAGTTACGCCTTTGGCAACATAACGGGCAGTGAAATCTAATACGTTAGTACCTTGGATTAAGGTTTTAGCTGCTGAGAAATCAGCACCGCTTGGTGGTAATACGGTAGATGTGGCATCGCTGATCTGAATACCGACGTTCTGTGCAGCCGGTGCGTTAGTCCCGGAGGTAACCGCTAATAAGTTAACGTCGCCGGCCATGCTCTGGCCTGAGAATGCAACTGCAGCGGTGGTTGCCACGGTCGGATCACAGTCAACCAGTTTGATTTTGAACGGAACCGGAGTAGACATAGCACTTCCGGTTAAGGTAGCTGTACGGTACTGACCTAATTCCACAGTCTGGTTGCTGCTTTCAGTGCTGACTGCGCATGCTGCATTAACCAGTTCCCCGGTAAAATGAACTGTACCGCCGTTTACGATTACCGGATCTGCAGCAGAAGCAGCAGCGGAGAATAATAAAGCGGATACAACAGATGCACCAATGATATTTAATTTCATAATACTGAATTCCTAAAAAGTAAACGCCATCTTCAAATTTTACTATCTTAAAAAAATAGTAAACCACTACATCTGAAGAATGTAATCTTCAGATACAATTTAAGTGTTGTGTGTATCAGAAATGAAAAAACGAAAAATAATAAAATTAATATATGTAATCCCGGTTTTTATCCAGATCACCGAACAGCTTTACAAAAGGAACTTCCAGAACCTGTGAAATAGTAAACAGCATATCAAGCGGAATGTTGCATTCCCCGCGCTCATAGCGCGAAACCTGTTGCTGACTTAATTTTAATTTATCACCTAATTCTGAACCGGATAATCCCTGTTCTTTTCTGCGTGCTCTGATTTGTTCTCCAACGATTTTATTTATATTCATCATGAGTCGTACTCAAAAATTACCGGGTTTCTTATGGGAATAATATGCAAGGTATTCTGAATAACTAATCAGATAATACAGACACAGATTCTGTCGTTATAAAATATGGCAGAAAGGTGTGGTTGCATTTCGCGATTAAGTATTAGCGCTTACAGATTTTAAGTAAAGTTAGTTATAACGATCAAAGGTCGATTATTGAAAGGCAAAGACTATCAATAACGATTTTTTGATCGTTGTAATCTTTTTAAGAAATTAACAATTTTTATGATATTTAAAAACATATATCTTTATTTTGGGGGTTGATTTTAATCCATTGATAATTAAAGATATTAAATCTATCTTTCACTTTTACTTGTTTAATAAGTATAAGTTACCATGTTGTATTCTTTAATACTATCTATTTATCATTAAATTATATGTAACATGTTGATACTTAATGATTAAAAAATAAATTCAATATTTAATCAAAAATGTCTCATTGTAAAAAAATAACGCAAACCATGATTAATTAAAATTAATAAACTAATATATTGTAAATATATAGATTTAAATTCTATTTTAATGGTTGGTGTTTTAATGAAAATGCAGCATTTACATGAAAAATGAGTTGTAATGGTTGAAATTATAGATTTATGTGTGTTTGTAAACATAAAATAAACACAATAAAAACATGTATTTCATAATGTAAAATTAAAAAAATCATTATACTTCATTGTGTTATAATGATTTAAATGCGAAGAACCTGAAATATTACAAATTATTACTACAATATGCCTGTTCACAAGTTTAAAGTGTAAATGCAAATTAACACACATTATGAGTAAATTCAGGCTGAATAGTAATTTATCCGATAAAAAAGATACAATGTATCGCTATAGATAAAAATATCATGTTAATCATGGTGTTGTCTGATGTGATGCAATGGCGGTACAGGTTATTATCGGCTGTTATCCGGAAGACTTTAGTTTTTTCGGTGGCGGCGTTATAAAAACAGGCTCTGATGAGAGCCATCATTTTCATTCTGACAGGGGAAAAATGCATGATAACGGACTATACAGAAAGCAATTTTGCCGGTATTGAACACGGCAACGGTGTTGCGGTGATCCGTTTTCATGCACCGTGGTGTGAACCGTGCCGCCGGAGTGAGAATCAGTTTGATGAGGCTGCAACACATTTTCCCGCCGCAGTACGGGCCGGAAAAATCAATGTAATGCAGGCTCCGGTACTGGCGGCCAAATACGCGGTATGGGGGTTACCGGTTGTTCTGATCTTTAAGGATGGTCAGGAATTTGCCCGTATTTCCGGGCCGCAGCCGGCTTCTGTATTCGGGGAAGCCGTACATAATGCATTGTTATAGCATGACCGGGATGTAGTAATTAATCGCTTCCACATACTGCATGCCATTGGCAATAAAATCGTCATGGCGGTCTGCGGACAGCAGTTTATAGTGCTCAATATCCGGGCCGCGTCTGCGGAGCAGGTTCATTTCGGCCAGTGTACCGGAATAGGCGGCATGAATGATGTTGTGGTAATCAGCGGGCAGCTCTTTCAGTGTGGCCGGGTCAATGGTGATTCGCAGATAAGACCCGCCCGGTAAGGTCACCGGGGTCAGTGAAGCCCTGCGGAGCCCTTCAGGTGATAACACGGACGGAATAACGGCGGTCGTATAGGCATAACTGATATCGTCTGCGGTGGATTCATACGGTGCATGTACAGCATATAAATCTGCCGGGATAACATCCACTTCCTTAAAAAACAGCGTCCAGAATTCCCGCCGGAACTGCCGGTTTTCTGTCTGCCAGTCTGACAGGTTTTTCCGGTGATAATGGTGTGAGCCTGCTAATTGTATTTCCGGTAATTCGGTCAGTTCAGCCTGAAAAGCAATCCGGTTTTCAGCCTGTAACGGGAAACAAAACCCGTTGCTGTCCCAGCCTGTTTTTTTACGGTAGGCAGATGGCGTGGTATTAAACTGTGATTTAAAGGCGCGGCAGAATGTCTGTTGTGAGTCAAAACGGTATTTCACGGAAATATCAAGAATACTGCTGCTGGTGATCCGCAATGCTTTCGCCGCACAGGATAAACGGCGGGCACGGATATATTTGCCGATAACCACCCCGGTATGCTCTTTAAATAAACGCTGTAAATGCCATTTGGAATAACCCGCCCGTGCAGCAATGATATCCAGCGATAAATCAGATTCCAGATTTTGCTCAATCCACAAAACCAGACTCTGGATAATGCTTCCGCGAAGCCCGTCTATGTTCATTCTTCTTATTACCGGTCAGGAGTGATATCGCTCAGTTATCGGGCGATACAAAAGTTAACTTCATAATATTAAATGAATTTACCTTTTATATCCGCAAGGAGTGTAAATATCTGTATGTTTCGTGCGGTGATTTGTATTTTTTTATCAGCAATTGTCTTTTTTTATGTGATTTTGAGACATACAGACAGAAAAATATCTTGAAACGACAAAAATCGCGTAGCTATTAACCTGAAAAACAACAAAATTTTAAAAAATAACAAAAAATTATAACTTTTAGGTTTTCTGCCGATAACTGTATTCGTATGGCTTCGTCATACCATTTTGTCGCCCTTAAAGGAAACTGTATGCAGTTACTTCGAAACTTATCCATCCGGTTCGTCATGCTGTCGATACTCGGTATTTTGTGTCTGACACTCGGATGTGTCAGTTTTTACAGTGACTGGTCACTGTCGAGAGTATCTGACGGCAATACGACCGATCGTCAGTTAGTCCGGCAGCTGACAGTACTGAATCAGGGAAATGACCAGTATTTTCGTTTTATCTCCCGGCTGAACCGTGAGATGCAGAAAAAAGCGGAAGGTGAAGTACCGGATTTCAAACCGTCTGCGGAAGCGATGGAGAACATGGGGCTGCATCTGGCAGAGATGAAACGTATTTCCCCGGGACCGATGGATGTGCAGATGTCAGAAAGGGTGATCGCCCGCTGGCAGGCGCTCTATGATGAGGGAGTCAAAATTCAGATGCAGCTGGCAGAGCAGGGGGATCAGGCGGGTTACCGTAAACAGTCCCACGATGTCACGCCGCAGCTGAGCAAAGAGTTCGGTACTGTCAGTGTGGCGTTCACGCAGGTAGCGGAAGCGCAGATTGAACAGACCCGCATGCTGGTGGACGGCCTGATGACGACCACACGGATCGTGATTATCAGCGGCGCACTGTTTGGCCTGCTGATCCTGATTTTTGCGGATCGTTATCTGGTCACCATGATGCAGCGCCCGCTGAACAATGTCCGTCAGCATTTCCGCCGTATTGCCGGAGGTGATCTGAGTCAGCCGGTGGAAAATGATGCCGCCGGACGTAACTGTGTCGGCAAATTATTCCCGTTACTCAGTGAAATGCAGGGCAGCCTGCGGGATGCGGTCAGTTCCATCCGTGAAGGCAGTGATACCCTGCGTGCAAGTGCCTCGGAGATTGCGCGCGGTAATACGGATCTCTCTTCCCGTACTGAGCAGCAGGCCGCCGCGCTGGAAGAAACCGCCGCCAGTATGGAGGAGATCACCGCGACGGTGAAACTGAATGCGGATCATGCGCATCATGCCAGCGAACTGGCGGAAGTGACTTCCTCAACCGCACATCAGGGGCATGAGATGATCGCCTCTGTTATCCGCACAATGGACGAAATTTCTGATAGTTCACGGAAAATCGCGGAGATCACCAATGTGATCAACAGCATTGCATTCCAGACTAATATTCTGGCGCTGAATGCATCGATTGAAGCGGCACGGGCCGGTGTTCACGGACGCGGCTTTATGGTGGTGGCCGGTGAGGTGCGGACACTGGCCAGCAACAGTGCGGATGCGGCCAAAGAGATTGAACGGCTGATAGCCAATGCGGTCTCCCGTGTCGATCAGGGCATTAAACAGGTGGCCGGCGGCGGGGAAACGATGGAGGAGATTGTCCGCGCATCCGGTGAAGTGACGGCTATCATGAAAGAAATTGCCATCGCGTCAGAAGAGCAGACCAAAGGTATCTTACAGGTCGGTACGGCGATTACTCAGATGGATACGGTTACCCAGCAGAATGCCTCACTGGTCAGCAGTGTTTCTGAAACCGCTGCCGGACTGGAGTTGCAGACACAGGGACTGCAACGCTCAGTGCAAAAATTCCGGCTGAGTGCCGCAGACTGATATCACTCAGATGACTGCCGTGGTGAGTAAATCACGGTAGTGATCTATTTTTTTCTCCAGGTGCTGAAAATGATCGTTCAGCACCGCTATTTGCTGCTGTAATACCCCGCTGTGCGCCAGCAGTAAATCCATACGTGCCTGCGCCGTCTCCTTTCCCTGAGCCCGTAAATCCGCATAATGTTTAATCGATTTCAGCGGCATCCCGGTTTCTTTCAGTCGTGTGATAAAGGTGACCCACTCAGCATCGCGGGCGGAGTAACTGCGGTGATTATTTGCCCGGCGCTGCGGGATCAGAATGCCTTCTTTTTCATAAAATCGCAGGGTATGGATACTGAAACCGGTTAAGGCAGAAAACGCACTGATGGAATAATGCATACAAGAAACCTCTTGACCTCGAGTGAACTCTATCTTTTACGCTCCGCAGACTAATGTCAAAGGAGGTTTGTATGAACAGTCAGAATTATGTGGTGATCACCGGGGCCAGTTCCGGAATCGGACGGGCGCTTGCCGCTGCTTTTGTGCGCCGGGGTAACAATGTGGTGCTGGTGGCCAGGCGTGAAACAGTATTACTGGCGCTGAAAGCGGAGCTGATGCAACTGAACCCGGATATCACCGCGGAAATCCGTGTGTGTGATCTGTCAGTGCCCGGCAATGCGGCGGCACTGTATCACTCGTTGTCCGCACTGAATATTATTGCGTGGGTTAATAATGCCGGTTTTGGCTATTACGGTCCGGTGGCAGATCAGCCGGTGGCGGAGGCGGAGAAAATGCTGGCTCTGAATGTGAATGCCCTGATGGTGTTATCCGCCCTGTATGTGCAGGATTATCAGCATACGGAAGGCGCGCAGCTGATCAATATCAGTTCGGCGGGCGGATATACGATTGTTCCCTCGGCGGTGACTTACTGCGCGACGAAGTTTTTTGTCAGTGCCTATACGGAAGGACTGGCGCGTGAGCTTATCCGCAGCGGGGCAAAATTGCGGGCAAAAGTGCTGGCACCGGCGGCCACACAGACCGAATTTGGTCAGGTGGCGAATAATACGGATTCTTATGATTATGATCGCGCTTTTGCGCGTTATCACACCAGTGAGGAAATGGCGGAATTCGCACTTGCGCTGTATGACGCTGACAGCATCACCGGCATGATTGATCGCGATGACTTCCGCTTTCAGCTGGCCGATACCCGGTTTCCGCATGCGGAAAACAGCCGGTCAAATCAGAACATTACGCCATAGGAGCAGCGGTGTGCCGGGATGATTGCTGTCCCCCGGTTTTGCTGATAGTGTGAGGTAACTCTTATTTTTCAGGCTGGATACCTTTTTATGCTGCAATTACTTCCGGTTACCTCACCGGCTGACCCGGTTCTTGATGATATTCGTCCGCTGTATGAATCTGCTTTCCCGCTGCATGAACAACGCACGCGGGCAGGGCGGGATAAACTGTTTTCACAGCCCGGATATCATCTGTATCAGATAAGGGATAATGACCGCTTTGCCGGATTTACCGGGTGCTGGCAGATTGGCACACTGTTTTATATTGAGCATATTGCCATTGCACCGGATTTGCGCGGCAGTGGTGTCGGGCAGCGTGCGCTGTCACTTTTTTGTCAGGAGAAACAGCGGGTTGTTCTGGAAATCGACCCGCTGACAGATGAAGTGGCCCGCCGCCGTCTGCGTTTTTATCAGCACTGCGGTTTTGCCGTTAATGATTACGTTCACCATCATCCGGCTTACCGCCCGGAATTCCCGCCGCACGAACTGGTGATTCTGAGTTATCCGCAGGTTATTAATCCGGAAGAATATCAGCAGTTTAACGACTTTCTTATCCGCCGGATTATGCCGGAAAATCTGTTGTAGCGCCTGACTCCCTGCATGTTATGATGACCGCTTTTCCGGCGGTCTGTCCGCCGGTCTCCGTACTGTACTCCGCTGACAGCAATTGTCTGCGGGGACTGACTTTGCAGGGTTGTCATGAACAAGAAAAAATGTGCCGTCAGCGCGCCGCTCTGCGGTATGCCTGATCTCCCGTTCGAAACAGTTCCTCTCAGTGAATGTGATTTTGCTGCGGTGTCTGTGTGTCTGGTGACACCGGAGGATGCCGGCAACGGACAGCTGGCACTGACCCGGCAGCAGGGGTTCGGTCAGCCGGTTTTTATGGTGATCCGCGACGGTAAAGCTGCGGCGCTGCCTGACGGTATCAGCGGGGTTATCGATCTCAGCCGTGATGACAGCCGCACCGTCTGTGACACACTTCTGCGCGCAGTACAGGCTTATGAAGAGAGCCTGCGGCCGCCGTTTTTCGGGCGCTTAAAACAGTATACTGAACAGCAGAATATCTCTTTCGCCTGTCCCGGGCACCAGGGCGGTGAGTTTTTCCGCCGCCATCCTGCCGGGCAGCAGTTTACGGATTATTTCGGTGATGCCCTGTTCCGGGCCGATCTTTGTAATGCGGACACTGCACTGGGTGATCTCCTGATCCACGAGGGAGCGGCGCTGGCCGCACAGCAGCACGCGGCAAACGTTTTTCATGCCGACAAAACCTGGTTTGTTCTCAACGGCACATCCTCATCCAACAAAGTGGTACTGAATGCGCTGCTGACACCGGGAGATCTGGTGTTATTCGATCGCAATAATCACAAATCCAACCACCACGGTGCACTGATTCAGGCCGGTGCCACGCCGGTTTATCTGGAAGCGGCACGTAACCCGTCCGGGTTTATCGGCGGTATTGACGCACACTGTTTTGATGAGGACTATCTGCGGGCACTGGCGGCAGAAGCCGCACCGGAGAAAGCGGGGGATAAACGCCCGTTCCGGCTGGCGGTGATCCAGCTGGGAACGTATGACGGTACGGTGTATAACGCCCGTCAGGTGGTGGACAGTATCGGCCCGCTGTGTGATTACATTTTGTTTGATTCCGCCTGGGTCGGCTATGAGCAGTTTATTCCGGTGATGCAGATGTGCTCGCCGATGCTGCTTGAACTGAATGAAAACGATCCCGGCATTCTGGTGACGCAGTCAGTTCACAAACAGATGGCCGGTTTCTCTCAGGCTTCTCAGATCCACAAAAAAGATAAACATATCAAAGGGCAGGAGCGTTACGTTTCCTTCCGGCAGATGAATAATGCCTTTATGATGCATGCGTCCACCAGTCCGTTTTACCCGCTGTTTGCCGCACTGGATGTGAATGCCAAAATACATGAGGGCGAATCCGGACGGCGCTTGTGGGCGGAATGTGTCAGAACGGGGATTGACGCCCGTAAACTGCTGCTGAAAACCTGTCAGCATATCCGGCCCTTTATCCCGGATACCGTGGGCGGCCGTCCGTGGGCAGAAGCGGAAACGGAGGTGATCGCCTCAGACCGGCGCTTTTTCAACTTTGTGCCGGGAGAGCGCTGGCACGGTTTTGAGGGCTATGCGGACGATCAGTATTTTGTCGATCCCTGCAAATTATTGCTGACCACACCGGGGGTGGATGTCAGCAGCGGGGAATATGAGGATTTCGGTGTTCCGGCGACGATCCTGGCGTATTACCTGCGCGAAAACCGGATTGTCGCGGAAAAATGTGACCTGAACTCGATCCTGTTTTTGCTGACACCGGCAGAAACGCCGGAAAAAATGCAGCGGCTGATCCGGCAGATTGCCCGGTTTGAGCAACTGCTGAACAGCGACGCGGCACTGGAAACCGTTTTACCGTCACTGTGCCGCACGTATCCGGCACGTTATGCGGGATATACACTGCGGCAGCTGTGTCAGGAGATGCATGATCTGTTTGTGAAACACAACGTCAAACAGCGCCAGAAAGAGATGTTCCGCCGCCGCTGTTTCCCTGCGGTGCGGATGTCACCGAAAGCGGCACATACCGAATTTGTCCGCGGCAATACGGAACGGGTCGCGGTGTCGGAGATTGCCGGACGTATCGCGGCGGAAGGGGCTTTGCCGTATCCGCCGGGCGTATTGTGTGTGGTACCGGGTGAAGTCTGGGAAGCCCCGGTTCAGCGCTATTTTCTCGCGCTGGAAGAGACCGCCGATCGCTTTCCGGGCTTCGTGCCGGAATTGCAGGGGGCGTATATTGAACAGGATGACAGCGGACACCAGCGTGTGTATGCCTGTGTTATCCGCCATCAGCAGGGAGAAGGACAATGACAGCAGAACAGTTTCATCAGCGTATATGGGAAATTCTGGAAGATCTCAACAGCGACTATTTTCAGGTGGTTGCCGCCCCGGCACCGGAACCGCAGGCTATCGCAGCAGCAGAGGCACTGACCGGTGTGCCGGTACCGGAGTATTACTCTGCATTCTGTCAGCGCACCAACGGTCTGTGCGTGATGGCCCGGGAGGAGTTCTGGCCGGAAGCGGAACTCTATTCTGTGGGACCTGCATGGACGTTCTGGCGCGGCGTGGTATTGCTCGGATTCGATACCCCCGATCTGCCGGAGTGGGCATCCGTCACGGCGGCCTGTGAGCGGTTGGCGGATTACGAAGTCACCGGTGTGCTGCCGCTGATGAAAGTGGCCGGTGACGGCAATATTATTTGGGGCCTGGATAAATCAGGCACCCCGGTTGAGGTGGCGGAAGGTGAAATTACCCGGCTGCCTGCGGACTTTACCGCATGCTATGAGGAACAAATCCGTGGTCTGGCAGAACGTCAGGCGGAGATGATGGAGCGGATGGAAAAACAGGGCCGGAAAACACCGCAGTAATGGCTGTTTAATCTGCTGCGGGGGAATTATTTCTCCGGCAGCAGTGGCTGACAGTAAAAGATCACCCGTTCGGTTCCGGTAAACCCGGGCGTCCGGTGTAACAGCTGCGACGCGGTGTTATCCGGTGAGGTATCTCACTATTTATTCTCCGCAGTGTGAGCAAATGCATGACAAAACCAGTCACTGACGGCGCTGATCATCGCCTGATCAGCGCTGTGGCGGTTATGCAGCAGATAAAATCCTTTCCCCGAATGCAGTGTCAGTGCCGGGAACAGCGGAATAAGCGTCTGTTGTGCCAGCTCGTGTTCCAGCAGAAAATCATTGGCAATCAAAATACCCTGCTGATGTACCGCCGCATCAATCGCCAGTAAAAACTGATCAAAATGCAACCCGGCGGCGGGCAGAGTGCTGCCGGGCGCTATCCCCGCATACTGTTCCAGCCAGGCATCCCAGTAAGGATAGAGCGTGGTATGCAGCAGCACGGCGTTTTTCAGATCCGCCGGGTGGTGAAGTGACAGCCGCTCAGCATACGCGGGGTGACAGAACAGACGGCAGGGAGCATCGGATAACAGCACCCGGGACGGTTGCGCACGGGACAAATCTGTATAGCGGACGGCCAGATCCACATTATCTTTTTCCAGCGAGATCAGTGCCGCCGTGGCATTCAGGTGGAGATCCAGCCCCGGAAAGGTGCGGACAAAGTCACTCATCCTGGGGGAAAACCATTTGGACGCCAGCCCGGGCGGCATGGAAAGGGTCAGCGTATGATGTGCCGCATAGCGGATCGCCTCACCGGCAGCTCGGATTTGTGCCAGCGCAGGCTGAATTAAGCGATAGTATTTCTCTCCTGTCTCTGTCACCGTCAGTTTGCGGATCTCCCGCAAAAACAGCATCACCCCCAATTCCTCCTCCAGCTTTTTTATCTGCTGACTGATCGCTCCCGGCGTGACATGCAGAGACTCTGCGGCTTTGATAAAGCTTCCCAGCCGGACACTGGCTTCAAAAGCCAGCAGGGCTTTCATCGGCGGATAACGATCCATGAAATAGTTTTTCTCTTTCATAAGGAAATTTAAATCGGTTGTAGCACAGCCCCGGATTCAGAACAATAGCCCCATCAGAAAAAAGGGGTATCAATAGTATGAACAGTAAAACGGCAGCAGCGTTTGCGTTCCTCGGGATTATCTGGGGCACCAACTTTATCTTTATGCGCCAGGCGAGTGAGTGGATCTCTCCGGTGCAGATTGTATTTTTGCGGGTGTTATGCGGTTTTGTGCCGATCGCGGTGATGGCGTGGATGCAGAAAGCCGTGCGCCGCGAACACCTGAAATATACCGGACATTTTCTGGTTATGGCGTTGCTGGCAACGGTGATTTATTACTGGGCATTTGCCTCCGGCACCTCACTGCTGTTATCCGGTGTATCCGGTGTGCTCAGCGGCGCGATTCCGCTGTTCTCGTTTATTGTTGCGGCAATTTTTCTGCGGCAGGAAAAAATCACGCTGGTGCGTCTGTGCGGACTGATGCTCGGTTTTGCCGGTGTGATTCTGATCGCCAAACCCTGGCAGGTCAGCGGGGAGAGCATCAGCCTTGCCGGGGTGAGTTATATGATCATGGGGTCACTGAGTGTGGGGATTTCATTTGTGTATGCCAAAAAATTCCTGGCGGATAAACAGATAGCCCCGCTGGCACTGACGACTTATCAGATTGGTCTTGCATTGCTGATCCTGGCGTGTATCACGCCGTTTACCGGGATTACCGCGATTGCGCAGGACAGCACTGCCAGTCTCGGACTGATCATCGGGCTGGGATTGCTCGGCACCGGGGTGGCCTATCTGACATATTACTACCTGATCCTGAACCTGGGGGCAGTGGTGGCATCCTCTGTAACCTATATTCCGCCGGTAGTGGCGCTGATTGTCGGATTCCTCGCGGCCAATGAGCAGCTTGGCGTGACAGAGATTCTGTCGATGGTGCTGATTATGAGTGGTGTGTTCTTATTACAGCGACCTTCGCGCCGCCCGGAAGCGGAGAAGGAAGCTGACGCTGTGCAGTAATATTCCGGGATACCAAACCTATCTTTTTATTGTCTGTTCGATTTGAGTTGCATTTCCTGCCCCGCCGTCACTGTCGCGGGGCTTTTTTTCACCCGCAAACTGCATCACCAGCACACCAGCCACCACCAGACCGATACCGGCGAGTTTTGCTATCTGAACCGGCTGCTTTGGCATTCCGAACAGACCGAAGTGTTCAATCAGTGCGGATATGACCAGCTGACCGGCAATCACCATAACGAAAAAAGTAATACTGCCGATTTTCGGTACCAGGATCAGGGCAGACGTCAGATACAGCATCCCGGCAATACCGCCCAGCCAAATCCAGAACGGCTGATGAAGCAAATCAGCACTCAGTACCGGCTTCGGAACTTTAAAAATAAATAATAACGGTGCTAAAACAATAATACTGATTAATAATGATACAAGACTGGCCCATAACGGATGACCCAGATGGCGTGCTAATACCGCATTACTGACCGCCTGTACCGGCACAATAGCACCGGCAAAAAAAGCACAAACAATCAATGCAATAGCAGATAATGATAAGGTTGACATAGTGGCCTCCCCGGTTAACGTTTTATTAACATCAATCATAGATTATTTCCGGAAGAACAGGAAATGAACAATTTTATAGAGCACTATTCGTATGATGAATAATATAAAGAAACTGGATTTAAATCAGCTGGTTACTCTGCATGCGTTGCTGCGTGAACGCCATGTCAGCCGGGCGGCGGCAGCGCTGCACCGCAGTCAGCCCGCGGTCAGCCATACGCTGAATCAGTTGCGGGATTTATTTCAGGACCCGCTGCTTATCCGCAGACAGGGACGCTATCACCTGTCCGGCAAAGCAGAAGCGCTGTATGCGCCGCTGACACAGGCGCTGGGCCAGCTTGATGACCTGATAGCGCAACAGGATTTTCGTCCGGAAAACTGCAACCGGCGTTTTAATATTGCGATGTCCGATTACGGAGCAGCGATTTTCAGTGCAAAATTAATCCGTTATCTGCGCAATGCGGCTCCGCAGGTTGATCTGCAAATCTGGCAGGGCAGCCGCGAGGAGATGCAGGGAAAATTACAGGAAGGCAGTCTTGACCTGGCGTTTGGAGTGTTTAATGCCACGGATTACACTCTGCGGACGAAGACCGTATTTACGGATACTATGGTCAGTGTTGCGGACAAACAGTACTGCACCAACGGCACGATGCCGATGGCGGACTGGCTCTCACATCCCCATATTCTGGCGAGTATGAAACCGTATGAAGCCAATGAGATTGACCGGCAGTTACAGTTGCTGAATTACCGGCGGCGTATTGCGGTTTCTGTGCCTTACTGGCAGATAGCCTCACAGCTGCCGGAGGGAACTGACCTGATCCTGACAGTGGCACAACGGGCACTGCCGGAAATACTCAGCCCGTCATTACAGGTGTTTGAACCGCCGCTGACTATCGCACCGCTCAGTTTTCAGATGTTATGGCACCAGCGCAGTGAGGGTGACCCGGCACTGGGCTGGCTGCGGGAAGCGGTAATGCAGGTGTGTGACTGACTGGCGGCTCAGTGTGTTGTCCGGCGGCAGTTTTGCAGTTCCAGCAGAAAAGAGCCGTTATTGCCGCCGCCGCGTTTGTTCAGTCCGAAGACAAAGCGCTGTTTTGACGGGGTGAAATAGGCCAGCCCGTTACTGATCCCGGCATAAACCAGCGTATCTTCGCCGATCTCCTGCAAATCCTGCTTTGACATGGTGGCAAACTGCGTAATCGGTGTCAGCGCCGGAGAGTGGTAAGGGGTTGGTTTCGTATCAAGCACCGTAAAACGGTCATCGTGAAACAAAACGACAGCCTTGCGCTGTTTATCCGGGAAGTAAAAATCACGCATCGCGCCCTGTTTTCGCTGATAACTGGCGGATGGAATATCACAATTGTAATAGCCGTTCAGTGATCCTCCGGCGGCGTAGCCGGATAAACAGAACGATGATGATAATAAGAAAGTTAATAAACGCATAAACACGATAATGGTTTCTACAAATATTAAGTGTAAACGGATGCAGTTATCCGCACAATCAGTTCAGTTCAATCTTCCGGAAATCAGCGGAAAGAATAAAGGTCTGAATACGCGTAAAATTCAAATTTTATAAGCAGATGACGAGAAATTCAGTTTCTGAAACTATTATCCGGATCATATATCCGTTTATCTGATACAGGCGTAAAATAGCGGCCGATATCATTTTCTTACTGACGGACACCCCATGCTGGCGAAGTTTCTCCCGATTTTTCTGCTTGTTATCTCGAATATTTTTATGATGTTTGCCTGGTACGGACACCTGAAATTTACCGGTAAACCGCTTGTTGCGGTTATTTTTTTCAGCTGGCTGATTGCCCTGGCGGAATATTGTCTGGCGGTACCGGCTAACCGGCTGGGACATCAGTATTACAGTGCGGCTGAGCTGAAAACGATGCAGGAAGTGATCACTCTGTGTGTTTTTATGGTGTTCTCAGTGGCTTACCTCGGTGAGAGTATCACGCTGAATCACCTTATCGGTTTCGGGTTTATTGCTGCCGGTGCGTTCTTTATTTTTAAAGGACCGTTTTAACCGGCATCACACAATGTCGATAACGATACTGTGAATTTATCCATAACATAACGGCATAACTGGTTATATCACCAGGTATTATTCCCGGTGTCCGGGAGACACTTTTCACTTCTGACAAAGGCAGGTCCGTTATGTCATTACTTCGTTTATCTTATCCGAAACTCAGTCCGGCGGCGTATGCGGGACTGATTGCCTGTAAAAATGCATTGGAAACCAGTTCATTATCATCTGAACTGGTTGAGCTGGTTTATCTGAGAACATCACAGATTAACGGCTGTGCATTTTGTCTGGAAATGCACTCGGCGGCGCTGCGTAAGCGGGGGACGGCTCAGGAAAAACTCGACGCGCTGGCCGGCTGGCGTGTGAGTGAGCGCTTCAGCGAGCGTGAACGTGCGGCGCTGGAATGGACAGAGTCCGTCACGCTGTTATCTGCACAAAATACGGATGATGCTGTCTGGCAGCGTGTGAAGGCACATTTTTCCGATGAGGAAATGAGTGACCTGACT
>OJJS01000047.1_pt1 | contig 29226 bp, 22 predicted proteins | sample 1596371 | NCBI WGS metagenome assembly OJJS01 (sample SAMEA4350116, study PRJEB24818) | metagenome | biome: human; feature: gut; material: faeces | place: Denmark | collected 2013-09 | reverse complement strand
TGGCGGCCGTAGCGCGGTGGTCCCACCTGATCCCATGCCGAACTCAGAAGTGAAACGCCGTAGCGCCGATGGTAGTGTGGGGTCTCCCCATGTGAGAGTAGGGAACCGCCAGGTTATTATTAAGTGAGGATGCAGAGAACTGCGTCAGTCACACAGAGATACGCGGAGCGGTAGTTCAGTTGGTTAGAATACCTGCCTGTCACGCAGGGGGTCGCGGGTTCGAGTCCCGTCCGTTCCGCCAACAAACATTAACCCCGATAGGAAACTATCGGGGTTTTGTTTTTTTGTATGAAATAAATTCACCTTGCTGTTTTTCCCTCGACTGCTTCGCTCTTTTTCGTTATTTTTAGATGTCCGGATGTCTAAAATAACAAGGAGAGCCCGCCGCTATGCCAATCCGTATCCCTGATGAACTTCCCGCTGTTACCGATCTGCGTGATGAAAATATCTTTGTGATGACATCATCACGGGCACAATTTCAGGATATACGGCCGCTGAAGGTCCTGTTTTTAAATCTGATGCCCAAAAAGATTGAAACAGAACTGCAATTTCTGCGTTTGCTCTCCAATACACCGCTTCAGGTTGATATTCAGTTACTGCGTATCAGCCATCATGAGTCAAAAAACACACCAAGGGCGCACCTGGATGCCTTCTATTGTGATTTTGATAAGATAAAAGAGCAGAATTTTGATGGTTTGGTGATTACCGGTGCACCACTCGGTCTGGTTGAATTTCAGGACGTGGATTACTGGCCGGAACTGGATGAAATCATCCGCTGGTCGCAGACGCACGTCACATCAACACTGTTTGTCTGCTGGGCGGTGCAGGCAGGACTGAACACGCTTTACAATATCCCCAAACAAACGCTGCCGGAAAAAATCTCCGGCGTGTATACCCACACGACACTGATGCCGCATGCTTTACTGACCCGCGGTTTTGACGGGCAGTTTTCCGCTCCGCACTCGCGCTACGCGGCATTCCCTGAAGCCATGATCCGTGAAAATACCGATCTTGAGATCCTGGCTGCTTCTGAAGAAGCCGGAGCCTATCTGTTTGCCAGTAAAGATAAGCGTCAGGTCTATGTGACCGGACATGCTGAGTATGACGCGGATACGCTGGCAGGAGAATATCAGCGTGATTCGGATGCCGGATTAGATCCTGCTGTCCCGGTGAATTATTTTCCGGATAACGATCCGTCGAAAACGCCGGTATCCAGCTGGCGCGGACATGGCCATCTGCTTTATGCTAACTGGCTGAACTATTGTGTTTATCAGATAACACCGTTTGATCTGAGCATCATGAACCCGACAGCGGACTGATAAAAAAAAGCCACCGCGGACGGTGGCAAAAGGCAGACTAATGCATGATGTCTTTATGCTGCGGCACCGGCAACAGCCTGTGCTGCCAGTGTGGTAATACGATCATAGTCACCGTCACGGAGTGCATCCTCCGGCACCAGCCATGAACCGCCGACACAGGAAACACTGCTGAGAGCAAGATAATCCCGGTAGTTATTCAGGGAAATCCCGCCGGTCGGGCAGAAACGGATATCCGGGAAAGGACCGGAGATGGCTTTCAGGGCCTTCACACCACCATTTGCTTCTGCCGGGAAGAATTTAAAGTTTGTCAGTCCGTGAGCCATACCAGCCATCAGTTCAGAAACAGTGGCGATCCCCGGGATCAGCGGGACAGAACCCTGATCGGCTGCCTGTAACAGTGATTCTGTCAGACCCGGACTGATAGCAAACTGTGCACCGGCGTCAGTCACGGCTTTCAGTTGTTCCGGATTAATCACGGTGCCGGCACCGACAATCGCCTCCGGTACTTCTTCTGCAATGGCGCGGATTGCTTCTATTGCGCACTCAGTGCGCAGTGTGACTTCCAGAACACGGATTCCGCCCGCGACCAGAGCACGGGCCAGCGGGACTGCCTGATGCAGTTCACGGATAACAATGACAGGCACAACCGGCCCTGCATTTAAAACGGATTGCGCATCTAATTTCTGATCATTCATCGCCATTCTCACCTTTATAAAAACGAATACAGCAGGCACCTTCTTCCGCACCTGAGAGTTGCGTGCGTAACGCACTGAATAGTTCACGACCGGAGCCGTCCCGCTCTGCACTGAGGTCAGGGATGATACTCTCACGTTCCGTCAGAACGGCCTCATCAACAAGCAGTGTCAGCTCACCGGTCTGTCCGTTCACCCGGATCATATCGCCGTCACGGACTTTGGTCAGCAGCCCGCCGGTGTATGCCTCCGGAGTAACGTGGATAGCGGAAGGCACCTTGCCGGATGCACCGGATAAACGACCGTCGGTGACCAGTGCCACGCGGTAGCCTTTATCCATCAGCACACCCAGCGGCGGCATCAGTTTGTGCAGTTCCGGCATGCCGTTAGCCTGCGGCCCCTGAAAACGCACCACCACAATACAATCTTTGTTCAGTTTTCCGGCCTCAAAGGCGGGCACGATATCATGCTGACTGTTGAACACGATGGCCGGTGCCTCAATAATCTGGTTCTCCGCAGGTACTGCCGACGTCTTCATCACCGCACGCCCGAGATTTCCGGTCAGCACTTTGGTGCCGCCGTGAGAGGAGAACGGTGTATTTCCGGATGCAATCACACTGTCATCAAGCGTGCTGAGTGCGCCTTCACGCCATTTCAGTTCACCGTTATCCAGCCACGGCTCCTGTGTATAGCGTGATAAGCCGAAACCGGCGACCGTATGCACATCTTCATGCAGCAGTCCCAGGCTGAGCAGTTCACGGATAATCAGCTGTAACCCGCCGGCGGCATGGAACTGGTTGATATCTGCGGGTCCGTTCGGATAGATGCGGCTGAGCAGCGGAATAATATCGGACAGCTCAGAAAAATCATCCCAGTTGATGATGATACCTGCGGCAGCGGCCATCGCGATAAGATGCATGGTGAGGTTAGTCGAACCGCCGGTGGCCAGCAAACCGGCAATACCGTTCACAATGACTTTCTCATCCACCAGTTGCCCGACCGGCAGGTAATTGCCGCTGTTTTCGGTAAAGCGGACCACCTGGCGGGCTGCGGCATCTGTCAGAGCAGTGCGCAGTGGTGTATCAGGATGGACAAAAGACGCTCCCGGCAAATGCAGCCCCATGATTTCCATCACCATCTGGTTGGAATTCGCGGTGCCGTAAAAGGTACAGGTTCCGGCAGCATGATAAGACGCTGCCTCTGCATCCAGCAATGCACGGCGATCAACTTTCCCTTCAGCAAATAACTGACGGACATGTACTTTTTCTTTATTTGGCAGGCCGCTGGTCATTGGTCCCGCCGGAATAAAGATTGATGGCAGGTGTCCGAAAGAGAGTGCAGCCATCATCATCCCGGGAACGATTTTATCGCAGATCCCGAGGTAGAGCGCACCATCAAACATATTGTGGGAAAGTCCGACCGCGGCTGACATTGCAATAACATCGCGGCTCAACAGGGATAACTCCATACCATCCTGCCCCTGGGTCACGCCGTCACACATGGCCGGAACGCCTCCGGCAACCTGACCGATAGCCCCCGCACTGTGCAGCGCAGCTTTAATCTGTTCAGGATAGTATTCATAAGGCTTATGGGCCGACAACATATCATTGTAAGCCGTAATAATCGCAATATCGTTATGCGCCATATTACGCAGCTGCTGTTTCTCATCCGGCTGGCAGGCGGCAAAACCGTGAGCCAGGTTACCGCAGGCCAGCTGAGCACGATGAACGGTTTTACTGCGTGCGGCGCTGATTTTTTCAAGATACCGGGCACGGGATACACGGGAACGCGCAGCAATGCGGGCGGTAATGTCTGAAAGTCGCGGATGAACCGGCGGGTACGCAGAATGTGTCATAGTCATAGCTCCGTGCTGATAATCTGCTTGTTGCAGTATCAAAATCTTGTTTTGTTACCGGTAACATTGGCATAGATCAGCCGCGGATTGCAACTTTTATGAGCAATTCTCTTTCCTGAATATGATCCACCTCAAATTTAGCTGAAACGAGAAAGCTTTCGGCGCGGATCGAATAATCAGAAAAAGAGGGTTGAGTACCAATGCGGATCACAGCAACATGAAAAACGCTCAGGTTGTGCTTTAATGCACTCAGGGAAAGTTGTGGTAGTATAGACGTTCAGACGGCTATTTAAACAGGCATTGCAGAGCGGAGTCAGATAAATGGATAATAAAATCAGTGTATTAAAAGAAGCGCTTAATCAACGGATTCTGATTCTTGATGGTGCAATGGGAACAATGATCCAGCGCTATGCACTGAATGAAAAGGAATATCGCGGTGAGCGTTTCGCTGACTGGCCGGTCGATCTGAAGGGAAATAACGACCTGTTATCCATTACTCAGCCGGCGATTATCCGTGAAATTCATCATGCCTATCTGGAAGCCGGTGCGGATATTATTGAAACCAACAGCTTTAACTCCACGGTCATTTCCATGGCGGATTATCAGATGGAATCACTGTCTGATGAAATAAATGAAGCAGCAGCGAAACTGGCGCGTGAGTGTGCTGATGAGTGGACACGCAAAACACCGGAAAAACCCCGCTATGTGGCCGGAATTCTGGGGCCGACTAACCGGACAGCATCGATTTCCCCTGATGTGAATGATCCTGCTTACCGCAACGTCTCTTATGACGCACTGGTTGAGGCTTACCGCAGCTCCGTGCGGGCATTGATCCGTGGTGGTGCGGATATCATTATGATCGAAACTATTTTCGACACGCTGAATGCCAAAGCGGCGATTTATGCCGTCGAAACTGAATTTGAGGCGCTGGGCGTTAAATTACCGGTCATGCTCTCCGGTACCATCACGGATGCCTCCGGCCGGACACTGACCGGCCAGACGACCGAAGCCTTTTATAACTCCATGCGCCATATCCGCCCGATCTCTTTCGGGCTGAACTGCGCCCTCGGGCCTGCCGAACTGCGTCAGTATGTGGCGGAGCTGTCCCGTGTGGCAGATTGTTATGTCAGTACCCATCCGAACGCGGGCCTGCCGAATGCGTTCGGCGGTTATGATCTGGATGCGGCTAATATGGCGGATTATATCCGTGAGTGGGCACAATCCGGTCTGCTGAATATTGTCGGCGGCTGCTGCGGTACCACACCGGATCATATCCGCGCGATAGCTCAGGCCGTGGCGGATATTCCGCCGCGTGTCATTCCTGAGCGTCCTGTAGCCTGCCGTCTGGCGGGGCTGGAGCCGCTGACCATCGACGAAAACTCCCTGTTCGTCAACGTGGGGGAAAGAACCAATATCACCGGCTCAGCCCGGTTTAAACGGCTGATTAAAGAGGGTAATTACCAGGAAGCACTGGATATCGCCCGCAACCAGGTGGAAAACGGTGCACAGATCATTGATATCAATATGGATGAGGGCATGCTGGATTCACAGGCCGCCATGGTGCGCTTCCTGAATATGATATCCGGTGAGCCGGATATCGCCCGCGTACCCATTATGATTGACTCCTCAAAATGGGAGGTGATCGAAGCCGGGCTGAAATGCATCCAGGGTAAAGGTATTGTGAACTCGATTTCCCTGAAGGAGGGAGAGGCTGCCTTTATCGATCATGCCAAAAAGGTGCTGCGTTACGGTGCCGCCGTGATTGTGATGGCCTTCGATGAAACCGGCCAGGCGGATACCCGGCAGCGCAAGACAGAAATCTGTCAGCGGGCTTACCGTATTCTGACCGAACAGGTGGGTTTCCCGCCGGAAGATATTATTTTTGACCCGAATATTTTTGCAGTGGCAACCGGGATTGCGGAACATAACAACTATGCGGTTGATTTTATTGAAGCCTGTAAGGACATTAAGGCAACACTCCCGCATGCACTGATCTCAGGCGGGGTATCCAACGTCTCTTTCTCGTTCCGGGGAAATGATCCGGTACGCGAAGCCATTCACGCTGTTTTCCTCTATTACGCCATCCGTAACGGTATGGATATGGGAATTGTGAATGCCGGGCAGCTCGCTATTTATGATGATTTGCCGTCGGTACTGCGTGATGCGGTGGAGGATGTCATTCTGAACCGGCGTGAGGATGGCACAGACCGGCTGCTGGCGCTGGCGGAAGAGTATCGCGGCAGCAAAGGGGAAAATGATCAGCAGCAGCTCGCGGAATGGCGGGGCTGGGATGTTGAAAAGCGTCTGGAATACGCGCTGGTAAAAGGGATCACAGAATTTATTATTGAAGATACCGAAGCAGCACGTTTGCGCGCGGATATCCCGATTGAAGTGATCGAAGGCCCGCTGATGAACGGTATGAATGTGGTCGGTGATCTGTTCAGCGAGGGTAAAATGTTTCTGCCGCAGGTGGTGAAATCCGCACGGGTAATGAAACAGGCAGTGGCGTATCTGGAGCCATATATTCATGCGGCGAAAGCCAGCGGTACCAGTGCCGGGAAAGTTCTGCTGGCGACAGTAAAAGGCGATGTGCATGATATCGGCAAAAATATTGTCGGTGTGGTGCTGCAATGTAATAACTATGAAATTATCGACCTCGGGGTGATGGTACCCTGTGAAACTATCCTGCGGACGGCGATTGAGGAAAAAGTGGATATTATCGGGCTGTCCGGGCTTATCACGCCATCGCTGGATGAAATGGTGCATGTGGCCAAAGAGATGGAACGGCAGGGGTTTTCTCTGCCGCTGCTGATCGGCGGTGCCACCACATCCAAAGCACATACGGCAGTGAAAATTGAACCGAACTACAGCGGGCCGGTGACGTATGTGCAGAATGCGTCACGGACGGTCGGGGTGGTGGCGGCATTACTGTCGGATAAGCAGCGGGATGAATTTGTCGCCCGCACCCGCAAAGAATATGAGGTTGTCCGCGACCAGTTTGCCCGCCGTCAGCCGCGTTCAGCCCCGGTGACACTCGCACAGGCGCGGGCAAACGCCTTTACACCTGATTGGGATAACTACACACCGCCGCGCCCGGCATTTACCGGGGTGAAAACAGTCAGCGCACCGATTTCGGTATTGCGCCGTTATATTGACTGGACACCTTTCTTTATGACCTGGTCGCTGGCCGGTAAATACCCGCGCATTCTGGAAGATGATGTGGTCGGTGAAGAGGCCCGCCGCCTGTTTAAGGATGCAAATGCGATGCTGGACGAACTGGATAAAACCGGCACGCTGACACCGCGCGGTGTGGCCGGTATCTTCCCGGCTAACCGGATCGGTGATGATATTGCGGTTTACCGTGATGAATCCCGTGAAGAAATCCTGTTATACAGTCATCACCTGCGTCAGCAGACACAGAAGAAAGATAATTTCCCGAATGCCTGTCTGGCGGATTTTGTCGCCCCGCCGGGTATTCCGGATTACCTCGGGGCATTTGCGGTCACCGGCGGGCTTGAGGAGGATACTCTGGCTGCACAGTTTGAGGCGGAACATGATGATTACAATAAAATCATGGTAAAAGCACTTTCTGACCGGCTGGCGGAAGGCTTTGCCGAGTATCTGCATGAACAGGTGCGCAAAACAGTCTGGGGCTACAGTCCGGATGAAGACCTGGATAATGATTTGCTGATCCGTGAAAACTATCAGGGTATCCGCCCGGCGCCGGGTTATCCTGCCTGCCCGGAGCATACGGAGAAAAGCAAAATCTGGGAATTGCTGGATGTGGAAAGCCATACCGGTATGCGTCTGACAGAATCCTATGCCATGTGGCCGGGGGCATCGGTCTCCGGCTGGTATTTCAGTCATCCTCAGAGCCGCTATTTTGCGGTGGCTCAGATTCAGAAAGATCAGATTGAGGATTATGCCGCCCGTAAAGGCATGCCGGTGAAAGAGCTTGAGCGCTGGCTGGCTCCCAATCTGGGGTATGACCCGGAAGACTGAGTATTATCGGGTGTCAGTCTCCTGTTCCGGTTTGCGTTAACTGCCGGTATCTGTTCTGCGTATAGTGAATCACGCAGTATCACTGTACGCCATTATCAGAACAGAAGGAGAATCGTATGAGTTTACTATTTAATATTGTTAACGGCCGGGCCGGGGAGGCTATATGACATTTCCCGTTTTCAGGCCATTAATCATATCCGCTACTTTTGTATTATGCAGTGCATTTGCCGGTAACTGCCGGGCAGAGGCTGATTTGCTGTGTACAGAAATGATTAAGCGAAATAAAGTTATAATACCGGATGGCGCAACATGCTTCAGCAAAAAACCGTTACCTGCCTGTCCGGCTCTGTGCCGGCCCTCAGCAGTTGAGAAAAGAGACGTTCTGTTTTCTTGTTTTCGTCCGGGAGAGCTTTCACCTTTTGACAGGATAGTGACCGTCACAATTCCGCAGGCCTGTGAAATAATACTTCCTGTGAATATCTCACCGGACACCACACCATAATCTGAAACGAAACAGGATAACCGGCCGGGATCCTTTTACCCTCTCTTTTCAATTATCATCTGATGTGACAGCCTGCTCTTGTCATTGTTTTTTTCATCCCCATTTATAGAGAAGCAATTATCCCGTACTATGGCTGTCAACAGCCGTGACCGGGCATATCCGATTCAGTCATAAAAGGGAGTGATGAGACAATGTACCGTTTCTATATTCAGGATACTTTACCTGCCGGGTGCCTGCCCGCGTATTCGCTGCCGAAAGCAGATCAGCCTCATTATTATGAGTTGGACGAGAGCATCCTCAATGCTGCACTGAATATCATGCAGATCACTGATGTGCTGGATACAGACAACATACCTGATGATGACTGTTTTAACCGTATCTGGCTGAAAAGCGAACTGACTCCCGCCCGGGCATCAGAAGTGTATCACTTCTTATATCAGCAGCAATTGCCGGAACCGGTACCGTCACCGGATGAAATCGCCGCATTTAAACAGGCGAGAGCAGATGAGCTGGCATTACTGAGCCGGCGCAGCCCGAAAGAGGGGTATGTGCCTGTCCACAAATTTGCCACACAGGATGCATGGCGGATCATGCCGGAAGAATGTCTTATTATTGCCGGTGTTCTGACTGATCACATGCTGGAGGATAATAACATGGTGGTCAATAATATCGCATCACTGTGTAAACTCAGTCACAAAACACTGGAGTATGCGCTGAGAGGCTGGCGGGAATTTAATTTATTCGCGGCAAAACATGGCGGATATCAGGTTTGCTGATGGTCTGGTCATATTTCAGGCAAAGTAACCTGTCAGACGGATGATGTTACTTTGCATTATCAGCAAATAAAATTAACCCGCCGGGAAGTAATAATACATAACGAATGATCGTAATCAGCATAATTAATTCCCGGCACTATTGATTAAAAATATTTATATTGTTTTTGTGGCGGCATTAATTTTATTAATGTTAAAACCCGGGATACACCGTATAATTTTTTATGAGGGGCAGAGATAATACTGATAAATAATTCATTGTTATTTATGTTTCCTCCCATGATCGTCTTACTCTTCTTTATATGCAGGAGCGCTCAATATTGTGATACAGCGGACAGTATACGGTATGTAAGTACCCGTCCTTGTGTTTCATGTTGATCCCCGTTTCGTGTGATTTGATCGCCTGACGCTGACCGCGTCAGGCGTTTTTTTTATCCTCAATGAAAAGCGCTCAGAACAGATCGCGGTGGAGCGCCCGGATGATGTTTTCGGCATCATTCCCCGGAACCAGCAGACACATGTTGTGTCCGCTTGCACCATAACTGATCATGCGGATGTTAAACGGCTCAAGGGCGCTGAAAATCGTTTTACCCAGCCCGTGTGCACGGGTGAGCTCATTACCGATAACGGCGACCAGTGCCAGATCCTGTTCCACTTCTATGCGGCACAGGGCTGATAACTCAGCGGTCAGTTCATCACTGAGCAATGTACCGTTGGTGTGTGTGGAACCGACGGTATCCAGCGTCAGGGCAATGCTGACTTCTGATGTGGTAATGACATCCACGGAAATATTATGGCGGGAGAGGATAGTAAAAATCTCCGCCAGAAAGCCGCGGGCATGCAGCATTTTCAGGCTGTGCAGTGTCAGCAGAGTCTGCTGGCGGCGTAATGTCAGGGCACGGAACAGCGGCGGGTTCGGATCATTGTCACACACCAGGGTGCCGCCCGCGCCACTCTCTTTGCTGGAGCCGACAAACACCGGGATACCGCTGCGCACAGCAGGCAGCAGCGTGGCCGGATGCAGAATTTTCGCCCCGAAGTTCGCCATTTCCGCCGCTTCATCAAAGGTAATATGATCAATCGGATAGGCATCCGGCACAATGCGCGGGTCTGTTGTGTAGATCCCCGGCACATCTGTCCAGATATCCACACGCTGGCAACCGAGAGCCTCTGCCAGCAGTGCTGCCGTGTAATCACTGCCGCCGCGTCCGAGTGTGGTGGTGCGCCCGGTTGCTTCACGGCCGATAAACCCCTGTGTGATCACCGTGCCCTGTGACAGACGCGGAGCAAGCAGCTGATCACAGCGCGTGTGCAGTACCCCGGTATCCGGCTCTGCCCGGCCGAAACAGTCATCTGTCTGCATAACCTCACGGACATCAAACCATTGCGCCTGTGCGCCCTGTTCCCGCAGCACTTCGGTAAACAGCAGCGTCGACATAATTTCACCATGACTGACTATTTCGTCCACCAGCGCGCTGGATGTTGCCAGTGCGGCTGCATCGGACAATGTGGTGATATTACCCAGCAGGCGGTCAATCTCATTCTGTACTGCTGCGTTTTCCGGCAGGTGGGACAGGATTTCATATTGCGTATCGCGTATCTGTTTCAGACATTTTTCACGCTGTGCGCGCGGGCATCCCTGAGCTAATTCGATTAATGCATTGGTGATCCCGGCTGAGGCGGACAACACCACCAGTGCCACACCGGGGGTCTGCAGAACGACCCCGGCACTTTTCCGCATGGCGTCATAATTTGCCACACTGGTACCACCGAATTTTGCAATGACCTGCTGAGCAGGCGCGGAAGATGCTGACGCCATAATGAATTCCTTATCCCGTAAAGTGAAAAATGTGAGCTGTGTTACACTGATAGAATTATAGGGATTGCCGGAATGAGTCAATATTGATTAGCGGATAATCAATATCTTTCATAATGACAGGCAAATTATCGTTTTTTGCAATATTCCGTTTCTGCTCTGGTTTTGTTTCTGTTTTTTGAGCAACATCACGGAATGACAGATGCATAACGTCTTTATCGTCAGGACAGAGTACACTTTGTTGACACGATTCAGTTTTGGTTTTCAATGAAAAGAGAGCTGCAATGAAAAATATTAACCCCACTGATACTGCGGCCTGGAAGGCGCTGGAACAGCATTACAACACAATGAAGACTGTGCATCTCCGTGACTTATTTGCGCAGGATAACGACCGGTTCAGCCGTTTTTCTGCCACATTCGGCGAAGATATGCTGGTGGATTATTCCAAAAACCGTATCACACAGGAAACGCTTGATAAGCTGCTGGCACTGGCTGATGAGTGTGATGTGCGTGGGGCTGTCCGCAGTATGTTTTCCGGTGAGAAAATCAACCGGACAGAAAACCGTGCGGTTCTGCACACGGCGCTGCGTCACCGTGATAACACGCCGGTGATGACTGACGGGCAGGATGTGATGCCTGAGGTTCGTGCGGTGCTGGAAAAAATGCGCGTGTTCAGTGAGCGGATTATCAGCGGGGAATGGAAAGGTTATACCGGCAAAGCGATTACTGATGTGGTGAATATCGGTATCGGCGGCTCTGATCTCGGCCCTTATATGGTGACAGAAGCACTGCGGCCGTATAAAAATCATCTGGAAATGCATTTTGTCTCCAATGTTGACGGCACGCATATTGCCGAAACACTGAAAGACCTGAACCCGGAAACCACGCTGTTCCTCATCGCATCCAAAACCTTTACCACCCAGGAAACCATGACCAACGCTCACTCCGCACGTGACTGGTTCCTGGCTGCCGCTGAAGACCCGGTACAGGTGGCAAAACACTTTGCGGCGCTGTCCACGAATGCGGATGCGGTAGCAGAGTTTGGTATTGATACCGCAAATATGTTTGAGTTCTGGGACTGGGTAGGCGGACGTTATTCCCTGTGGTCAGCCATTGGCTTGTCTATCGTGCTCTCTGTCGGTTATGACAATTTCAGCGCGCTGCTCGATGGCGCATACGCCATGGACAAACACTTTACCGAAACAGAATTCTCACAGAATATCCCGGTGCTGCTGGCGCTGATCGGTCTGTGGTATAACAATTTCTTCGGCGCGGAAACAGAGGCGATTCTGCCTTATGACCAGTATATGCACCGCTTTGCGGCCTATTTCCAGCAGGGCAATATGGAGTCCAACGGGAAATATGTGGATCGTAATGGCAAGGTGGTTTCTCATCAGACCGGGCCGGTTATCTGGGGTGAGCCGGGCACCAACGGACAGCACGCGTTTTATCAGCTGATCCACCAGGGCACCAAACTGATCCCGTGTGATTTTATCGCACCGGCGCAGAGTCATAATCCGCTGGGGGATCATCACAGCAAGCTGCTGTCGAATTTCTTTGCGCAGACAGAAGCGCTGGCCTTCGGCAAAACCCGCGAACAGGTGGATGCGGAATTTGCCGCACAGGGTAAAAATCCGGCAGATATGGATTATGTCGCACCGTTCAAAGTCTTTGAAGGTAACCGCCCGACAAACTCCATCCTGCTGAAATCGATTACCCCGTTCAGCCTCGGGGCACTGATCGCGATGTATGAGCATAAGATTTTTGTGCAGGGCGTGATCATGAATATCTATACCTTTGACCAGTGGGGTGTGGAGCTGGGTAAACAGCTGGCAAACCGCATTCTGCCGGAACTGGCGGATGACAAGCCGGTTGAGAGCCACGACAGCTCCACCAATGGTCTGATTAACCGGTTTAAAAACTGGCGTCAGCGCTGATTTTTCTTTAACCGCGCGTTTTATAAACAAAGCCGCTCTGCACAATGCAGTGCGGCTGAGATTGCAGACAAAGCAGGATAAAACGTGGTTTTTCCTGCTTTGTGTTATCAGCCGAAAATCAATAAATTGATTTTCCTGGTTTATTTTTACAACCTCCGTCGGTCGTCGCCAACCCTTTTAGGGTCGTCAACGGCCTGAAGCCGCTCTGCACAATGCAGAGCGGCTTTATTTTTAGCAAAAAAATGTCAGTAACGCGCTCATTTCCCGCCGGGTTTTGTTAAAGTGTATCAGAATACATATCATGCCACTGATAACCGGATACATTCATGACACAAACAGTGATAACCCCCCCCATCCGCTGGTTTGATAATGCGGAAACGATCCCTGCCGGGGTGCTGGACTGGTTATCAGAATTAGGGTCGATGACGCGGCGCTTTGAACAGCACTGCAATGAAGTGACGGTCAAACCGTCTTGTGAAAAATATATCTCCCGTGAAGCGCTGACTGAAGAAGAGCGGATGCATCTGCCCGGCAGTGCGCGTTACTGGTTACGGGAGGTGGTGTTATATGGTGACGGGGTTCCCTGGCTGACCGGCCGGACGGTGGTGCCGGAGGAGACGCTGACAGGGGAAGAGCAGCAGTTACTGAAAATGGGAAATGTGCCGCTCGGGCGCTATCTCTTTACCAGCGGCTGCCTGACGCGGGACTATATCTGCTTCGGGCTGTCAGGTACTGACTGGGCCCGCTGTTCGCGGTTGTGCCTGGCCGGTAAACCGCTGCTGCTGACTGAAGTTTTTCTGCCGGCCTCTCCGGCATACCCCGCATAAAATGAATATCTCGGAGAAGAATAACGTGGAACGAAGCATGGTACGCAGCAAGTGGCAGGCATACAGCCGTCTGATGCGGACAGACCGCCCGATTGGCTCATTGTTACTGCTCTGGCCGACCTACTGGGCGTTATGGATAGCGGCCAGAGGTGTCCCGGACTGGCACATTCTGATTATCTTTACCATTGGTGTGTTCAGCATGCGCGCCGCCGGATGTGTGATTAATGATTTCGCGGACCGCAAATTTGACGGCTCGGTGGAGCGGACGAAAAACCGGCCGCTGCCGCGTGGTGATGTTACAGAAAAAGAAGCGAAAATACTGTTTGCCGTACTGGTACTGGTGTCATTCGGGCTGGTACTGACACTCAATACGATGACCATCTGGCTGTCCGTCGCCGGACTGGCACTGGCCTGGATCTATCCGTTTGTTAAGCGGGTCAGTCATCTGCCGCAGGTGGTGCTCGGTGCGGCATTCGGCTGGTCGATTCCGATGGCGTTTGCGGCTGTCAGTGAATCACTGCCCGCAGTGTGCTGGTTGCTGTTTGCGGTCAATATTATCTGGTCTGTGATTTATGATACTCAGTATGCCATGGTGGATCGCAACGATGATTTGAAAATCGGTGTAAAGTCCACGGCTATCCTGTTCGGGCGCTTTGATAAAATCATTATCGGCATATTACAGCTGGTGATGATTCTGATGCTGTTATGGACCGGCATGATGGCGAATCTGTCCGGGATCTTTTACTGGTCGCTGCTGCTGGCCGGTGCGCTATTTGTCTATCAGCAGCGTCTGATGGCTGATCGTGAGCGTGACCCGTGTTTCCAGGCTTTTATGAATAATAACTATGTCGGATTTATTCTGTTTCTCGGCATGCTGGTCAGTTATCTGTAAATCCGGATAAGCATGTAATAAAGAAAAATCAGTCAATAATTAAGGAATTACATCGGTTTGATGATAAAAACCGAACGAAATAAGGAATATTAAAAGCGGCACCGAACGTGACAGCAATCGTTATAAACGTTCAGGATAGATTTGTGTCATTAAAGGGGGTTGGTGTGTATCCGGACCCCCTGCCGTTTTCCTGTTCTCCCTGCCAGTTCTCCAAACCTGTTCCCCTTGCCTGTCCTGCCTGCTCAGACACCTTATCTTTTTTGTTAATCTATTAATCTTAAATAGAAAAGTATTTTCACCGAAAGACTTTTAACATTCTGCACTGTGAGACTTGCAGTCATTTCACCGTGTACATAAGCAGTTTTTCGGGCTGGCTTTTTAAGCAAAAATGGATTTTACGATGGGTAAAAATAACAGCGGCGGTTATGACGGCAGTAACCTGGGCGGTCATACCACCGACCACGGTAACGGCTGGTCAACTACCTCGGATAACCGTGGTGACATTGGTCACCATACAGATAACGGCAGCAGTAAAGGGGAGCATGGCTGGAGCCGTGGTGACGGGGGAAGCAGCAGTGGTTCCTCATCCTCCCGTAATAACGATCAGAAAACACTGAATTACACTGATATCCCGGGAACACCGGTAACGGTGTATGCCGGCGGGGATACGCTGAGCCTGGGGCTGGGAGCAACGCTGTTTGCTCTCAGTCAGTTACAAAAAGAAGCACTGATGGCACTTCTTGCTGATGTAACGGTTATCAGCGGACGTGTATTCGGTCTTTTGGGTCTGTTTTATCCCAGCCAGATAGCGCCTGACCCTAAGGTTCACATTCACGTTAAAGATTTTGATATTGATAATCCTCACGTCTTAGTCACGTTACCGGCAGAGCAGATGACCCGTGTTCCGGTTGAGAATATTCCTGAACATACGAGCATTCCGGCCGGCATAATAGCGCAGGCAGTGATTGATGATCTGACGAAAACCCGGCCAGTGGTTCTTACCCCGGTAAAATCCACACCGGTTCCGGTCGTCAGAGCACAGAAAACCGACAAACCGGATGTGTATACCGCTCAGGTGATTCCGGGTATGAAGCCGCTGCGTATCACCGTTGATAATTCAAAACAGGTAAAACCCGCTGCGGCTCAAACGGGTTCACTGCCTGTATCGAAACAGTATCTGTCCGCCCCGGAAGAAAAAAACAATATTTCCCATCATGCGGTGATTGATTTCGGCAGTGACCATGCACCACTTTATATTTCGGTTACGAAACAGGTGACACCTGAAGAGGCCACAAAGCAGGCTGAGAAAGCGAGGGATGCGTGGGTGGCTGATAATCCGGCCAGTGTGAGCCGGTTTCTGGCAGAGATCAACACACTGATCGCTGAGAAGGAGAAGTTGCTGGCAGAAAAGCAGCAGGTACTGAAAAGTAAACAGGCGCTTTTGGACAAATATAACCGGGCCAGCCCTTTTGAGAATAGCGGACAAAAATACAGTGAAAAGAAAGGCCCGCTTAAGGCGGAGATCGATCAGATTACCGCTGAAGTCAGCAGTCTGCAGAAAGAACTTGAAGATTCGGCGGGGAATAAGGCGCTGAATGAAAAAACATTGGCTGAGATGAAAGCACTGGAGCAGGCGCTGAATCAGATTCAAATCCCGGAAGAGGCAAGAAAATTCCTGGCGGTGGCAGAGAAAGAGCTGGAAGTTGCCGGAGCCGTGGCAACTGAAAAGGAAAAACAGTTAGCGAATAAACGCCGGGTACTGAAGATTACGCAGGCTGAGTTTCAGGCATTTCTGGATAAATATAAGCGAGCGGGTCCTTTCGCAAGAAGTGGAATGAGATTCAGCGAAAAAGAACGTGAATTCAACGCGGTGAGCAATCAGCTTTCCTCCGAAATAGGTCAGCTGGAAAAAGCCTTGTCGGATGCGATGGAAAGTCGTAAAAAGGCGGAAGATAAGAAAAAAGCCGCTGAGGATAAGGTTAAGGCTGAGCAGGATAAAAAACGACAGGGCGTTAAGGATAAAGGCCATAGTTATCACCCGGCTCCCAAAACTGAAGAAATTAAAGGGCTGGGAGAATTGAAGCCGGGTAAAGATAAAACGCCGAAACAAGGTGGTGCGGGTACACGTAAACGATGGTTAGGAGATAAAGGCCGTAAAATTTATGAGTGGGACTATCAGCATGGCGAAATCGAGGGTTATCGGGCCAGTGATGGGCAGCATCTTGGTGCATTTGACCCGAAAACGGGCAATCAGCTGAAACCGGCAGATCCGAAACGTAATATCAAAAAATATTTATAAGGAGATAATCAATCATGGGGCTAAAGGTATATGTAAAGTGGTTTGATAAAAAAACAGAAGATTTTATTAATGATGAATATTCGGAAGATCTTGGTGATGACGACACTATTATTCATCAAACGGTTAATCCAAATGAAAATATCATCAATGCAGGCAGTTTTGATGTTATTTCTGCGTGGGTTCCCTGCCTTCAGAAGCATCTGACTAATAAAATTGACCTGAGTAAATACGATTATCAGGTGTCATTTGATTACCGTGATAAGTGGTAACTCATTTCTGTCAGGGATGAAATGAAGGTGAATCCCTGTTGCTTACGGATGAGCGACGGAGATAGCAGACCGATAATATCAGCGTGGTTTCCGCCGGGCTCAGCCTGCGGACCGGCAATAAAAAAGGAGATTGGTCACCCAATCTCCTTTTTTGTACTCAGCACTTACCGGTATCAGTCAGCCGGATTACTGTCATCGCTTTCCGCCGGTACAGATTCTTCCGGCTCCAGGCTGACACTTTCGATAGTCAGACGGACTTCCGGAGACATCAGCTCTGCCAGCACGTTATAGAATTCACCGGCGTTGGCTTCAATCACATCATCATTGTCATTGATATAGCCCTCTTCGCGCAGTGTGCTTACCAGGGTGGCAAATACCGCTTTATCGAAGAATTCCGGTGCGTTGATACCGTGCAGAACGGACAGACGCTGTGCCAGCATCCGGCTCTCTTTTTCCAGTGCGGAACGGCTGATTTCCGGAGTGGCATTCAGCAGCGACAGGGTGATCGCATAACGCTGTAATGTTTCACGGACTCCGGCCGCCAGCAGCTGTAACGGACGGATACGGGCCGGGTTGATCACCAGCATATTATCATCACGGCGGCAGATCAGTTTCTGACTGCACAGCTCATCAATGATGGTATCGAGGATCGCCGGCAGTTCTTCCTGACTGTAACGCATAAACAGCTCGGCTTTCAGCAGCGGGTAGATCATCCCGATATGCGCACGCAGCGTTTCTGTACTGATACGGCGGTGGTGGATCAGGAAACTGGTCACCAGGGATGGCAGTACCAGCATATGCAGAATGTTATTGCGGTAATACGTCATCAGAACCGCATTTTCACGCGGCAGAATGATGATGTCCCCGAGGCTGTCTTTCTCGACCTCGAACTTATTCATCTGTAATGCGTGTTCCAGCAGCTCTTCCGCACTTTTCGCCGGGGTGGTGCTGTCCGGTGAGTACGGTACATTGCGCAGGAGGCTGAGATAGCAGTCGAGCTGCTCGATCAGCTGTTCACGGGTCAGAGAGCGCTGCCGGGATGCCAGTAGTGCGGTGGTGCACAGGTTGATAGCATTGGCGGCAGCGGCGTTATTGATGCTCACCATGATGTTATCAGCCAGTGATGTTGCGGTCGGCGTCAGCCAGGACGGACGTTGCGGTTCGATTGGATCGATTGCTTCACGCCATTCCGGTACCTGTTTTGTCAGGTATTGTGACAGCGGAATCGGTTGTCCGAAGTTCACATAACCCTGACCGAGGTTGCGCAGTTTGCGCAGGCCGCGCACCATCTGCATAAACCCTTCTTTCTGCTTGGTGGCACCGCGCAGTTCTTTGGCGTAAGTACCCACTTCCATCACATGCTCATAGCCGATATACACCGGCACCAGGGTGATAGGCCGCGAATCACCGCGCAGCATAGCCTGAAGTGTCATCGACAGTGTGCCGGTTTTCGGTTCCAGCAGACGGCCGGTACGGGAACGGCCACCCTCGACAAAGTATTCAATGGAATAACCGCGTGAGAACAGTTCACTCAGGTACTCACGGAAAACGGTGGAGTACAGCTTGTTGCCTTTGAAACTGCGGCGGATAAAGAACGCGCCGAGGCGGCGGAAAATCGGTCCCGCCGGCCAGAAATTGAGGTTAATCCCGGCCGCGATGTGCGGCGGCACCAGCCCCTGATGATAGAGCACATAGGAGAGCAGCAGGTAGTCCATATGGCTGCGGTGGCAGGGCACATACACTATCTCGTGGCCGTCCTGTGCCAGCTGGCGTACCCGCTCGGCATTATGGACATTCAGCCCCTGATACAGACGGTTCCAGGTCCAGCTGAGGACACGGTCGGCCACACGCAGGGCATCATAAGTAAAGTTAGCAGCCACTTCGTTCATCATTGAAACAGCATTCTGACGTGCCTTTTCAATGGTGATTTTTTTAGCTTTCGCCTCATCTTCAACCGCTTTTTCAATCGCTTTGGATTTCAGCAGTTTACTGAACAATTCCTGACGCACCGGCAGTTTCGGACCGATAGCGGCCATTCGCTGGCGGGAGAAGTGAATACGCGCGACACGGGCCAGTTTATTGGCGATAATAGTATCAGTACCGTGTTCAGAGGCCATTGCGCCCATGGACACCGGCTGTGAGAACCGGACAAAACTGTCACGTCCCAGCCAGAGCACGGCGAAAAATTTCTGGATCCCGTTTAACAGACGTAAATGCGGAACACCGTGGTGCCCTTCGCGGCCCGGTGAGCGTCCGAACATCACGGAAACCGGCAGCATCTGAATATCCAGTGACGGATTATTGCGGTGCAAATCCAGGTAGGCGTGGAAAATATTGACGGAATCTTTACGCGGATTCAGGGAGTAATAACTGAACACCCGCGGGCCGTCATCAATAAAGACATAGCCCGGTAATGTGGTATTACCGATGACATTATCTTCCAGCGGGTCAGGCATTCCCTGTGCGAGACACTGACGGCGCAGTGTCAGCAGATCCGCCTTAGAGTGATAAGGAAGAACATAGAGTGTCGGACGTTGTGTATCCAGCCCCAGTTCACTGACCGGATCCGTCGGGATCGGCTTGCTTTTTACCAATAGTTTTAATGGTAAATTCAATACGTTATAGTATATTTTACGCCAAAGTGACATAAATGTATGAAGCCTCTTGTTGACAATTCGTCTTCAGCATACCAGAAAGGCGAAGCCAGATCTGTGTTGCGTCAGCAATAAAATCACGGAAAAACGGCGGCAGTCAGCCAGATAATCAGATTATTAACAGTGACGGAAATGAAGAAAAATACCGGATTTACACGATTAATTAAAGCGGCAGGTTATTCAAAAAAGGGACTCACAGCAGCATGGAAAAATGAGGCCGCTATCCGCCAGGAGTTACTGACGCTGATCCCGGCCGTCATTATTGCGTTTGCTTTCTCTTTTACCGCGGTTGAGCGGGTGCTGCTGATCGGTTCGGTGGTGCTGGTGGTGGTCATTGAACTCATCAACAGCGCGATTGAGGCGGTGGTTGACCGTATCGGCACGGAATATCACGAACTGTCCGGGCGCGCGAAAGATATGGGCTCTGCGGCGGTACTGGTTGCCACATTACTGGGGCTGTTTATCTGGATTATGCTGTTTATCAGTTGGTTCTCCCGCCTCTGACAGACGATTTTTTGTGAAACCTGCGGCGTAACACGTATTTTCCTCATGTTGTGGTTTCCAATCCCGGAATACCTGTATATACTCACAGTCTGACTGTATAAACAAACAGGGGGCGAAATGAAAGCACTGACGGCACGGCAGCAACAGGTCTATGACCTTGTTCGTGACCATATTTCGCAGACGGGCATGCCACCGACGCGTGCAGAAATTGCGGCACGCCTGGGTTTTCGTTCTCCGAATGCGGCGGAAGAGCATCTGAAAGCCCTGGCGCGTAAAGGCGTCATTGAGATTGTTTCCGGGGCATCCCGGGGCATCCGTCTGCTTCTGGAAGAAGAAGAGGATGAAGGTTTACCATTAATCGGCCGTGTGGCTGCGGGTGAGCCTTTATTAGCGCAGGAACATATCGAAAGCCATTACCGGGTTGACCCGATGCTGTTTAAACCCAGCGCAGATTTTCTGCTGCGGGTAAATGGTATGTCAATGAAAGATATAGGTATTATGGACGGTGACTTACTTGCGGTGCATAAAACCCAGGACGTACATAACGGCCAGGTGGTGGTTGCCCGTATTGAAGATGAAGTCACGGTCAAACGGTTTAAGAAAGTGGGCAGCAAGATTGAGCTGCACGCCGAAAACGAGGAATTCAGCCCGATCGTGGTGGATTTACGGGAACAAAACTTTACTGTCGAAGGTCTGGCAGTGGGTGTGATCCGTAATAACGACTGGCACTGATTTCCGGGATATCCGTCTGAAAACGGTATCCGCTTAAAAACCACAGTATGCCGGAGACGGTCACTGTGGTTTTTGTTTTTCAGCGCCCGCGTTTGCGCGGCTCATCATGTTCATGGTCATGCAGACATTTATCTCTGCGGGTACAGGATTCGATATCATAACAAGGACGGCAGTACCCGTGTGCCTCAATCACACTGTGGCGGATATGAAACTGTGCGGCATCCGCCAACTGACTGATTTGTGAATCAATCGCCTCACCATCCCGCTCTGTCACACTATTACAGCGATCGCAGATAAACAGTACGGAAGTATGGCTGGGTTTATCAAAATGCGGGCACATCACAAAGCTGTTAGTGGACTCAATTTTATGAATAAACCCCTGCTCCAGCAGAAACTCCAGACCACGGTAGATTGTCGGCGGTTTTGCCTGTGGTTCTGTTTCGCGCAGCAGATCCAGCAGTTCATAAGCACTGATAGCACCGGGCTGACCGGCAATCAGTTGCAGAATGGATTTCCGCTGAGAAGTCATGCGTACACTGCGTGACAGACACAGCGCCTCTGCTTTTTTTAATACAGTCTGAATATCAACAGGTTGCATGACATCACCTTCCGCTAATCAATAAATATATGAACAGCTCACTCTAACATGAATTCCGGCAGAATAACTGTTGTCCGCGCTATTTTGTCAAAAAAGGGGTGCCAATTCAGGGCAAATTATGGTGAATTGTTGGTGCAAACACATAAAAAACACATGAGAATAAAACGGAGTCCTGAATGAGTATCGAAACGGTTCGTGCCTGGTTCGGCACGCATGCCCCGGATGTCACGATTATTGAAACTGCACAGCCGACCGCGACGGTCACCCAGGCTGCGGAAGTTCACGGTGTCCGCCCCGGCCAGATCTGTAAAACACTGTCTTTTAAGCTGACGGATGACAACGCCATCCTGATTGTGATGGCGGGAGATGCCCGGCTGGATAATAAAAAATTCAAAACACAATTCGGTTGTAAAGCCAAAATGCTGAATGCGGAAGAGGTGATGCGCTTTACCGGCCATCCGGTCGGCGGTGTCTGTCCGTTCGGGTTAGCTGTACCACTGACGGTTTATGCGGATCATTCACTTCGTGAGTATGACACGGTATTACCGGCTGCGGGTTCGGCTAATTCTGCTGTCCGGCTGACACCTGAGCGGCTGGCGGAGCTGACAAACGCGCAGTGGCTGGATGTCACGACGCTGCCGGTATAAACCAGACCGGCATGCAGCGCCACATCAGCAGCGCTGCATCATATGTCAGTGTTCAGGCGGACGGAAATCCGGCTCTGTATTCACACCGGCGTCGGTACTGCCGGTGTGCCCGTTCTCATCAGGCAGATGGTGGCGGGTAAAGAAAAGCAGGCTGTCTTCTATAAAGTAATAAGGTGAGACACCGAAGACCTGAGAGATCCTCAGTATGATTTCCAGTGAAATTTTAGTGCTGCCGATTTCATAGCGGGAGATTTGCTGTTGTGATACACCAATCAGATTGCCCAGTTCTGTCGATGTGACACCGGTGATCCTGCGTATTTTCCGGATTTGCCCGCCGATGATCTTGTACATTTCGTTAATGCTGGTGTTCAGGTTACTATCTGTTTTATTACTCATTATCATCTGTCAGTCTGGTTAAACAATAACATATTAATGTTTGTCAAATTAAAATTTATTCTTCATCACAACCAATTTCATCAAAAAAATAATTAACATTAATATTCAGTATGTCCGCGAGCATTAATAGTTTATCCAGAGGAATTAAGCTCGCTCCCGTTTCATAGCGGGATAATTGCTGTTGTGAGATATTAATTTTTATTGAAAGCTCTTTACCTGTCAGACAGTTTTTTAGTCTCTGACATTTTATTTTGCCGCCAATAAACATTGCCAACTCATATTTATCATATATTGTCATAAATTATGAAGATAAATGGTTGTCATTAATAATATTGAAATTTAACTTGACGTATTTGTTTCCTCAAATGGTTTCTTTAAAAAGTATAATCGATACCCTTTTAATATGTAATAGATACAAAAAATCAACAAACACGAAACAATAAGAACGAAAATACGATATGGAAGCACGATAACCTCAGCTATTTCATATTGTTATAAAGAATACCCGGTTTTTAACATCTTACATGAATGATGAGTAAGGGGAATATTCTGATATTTAGTCGGGATTATACCTAATATAAAGATATTGATGCTGGTTTTGAGTTGAAAATGGTTAAATTAACTGCCTTTTCATACTTTGGCGGAATGGCAGACAGGACGTAAGTGTGATTACGGTCTTACAACATTGCAGGTGATAGTTTGTTAAATTCCCGGACGGCATTATGAGAAAACAGAACGGATAAAATATCTGAATATTTCCGTAAAATACATGAATTCATCTGGTGATGTTTGTCAGTAATTGTATTAGTGTGTGATTTTATGTTTACTTATAAAATAAGTAACGCCCGGGTTACCGACCGCCTTATTTAATAATAGAATGATATTTGATTATAATTTCATTGTATAACGAAATATACAACATTATTTTTCTTTTAATTCACGGGGTTAGTTATTGATGGTAGTTGTAAAAAACAACAATAACGTGTATTTTTTGCTGTCGGAAGATGATGAGTGAAGTTCAACGATATGCGGAATTTATTGTTTTTGTTATTAGTTATTGTGTTATTAGGGCCATTGGGTATTGATCTTTATTTACCGGCTATTCCGGCTATTGCAAAAGGGCTGGGCAGCAGTGAGTCATTGATTCAGTCAACTATCTCGTTGTTTATCCTTATATTAGGTGCGGGTCAGCTGATTTCCGGTTATCTTGCAGATAAATTCGGCCGCAGACCGATGGCGATGGCGGGGATGGTATTGTATATCGCCGGTTCCCTGACCGCGGCATTTGCCGTTACTCCGGCGATGTTTATTGCTTCCCGGTTAATTCAGGGGGCGGGGGTCTGCTGTACCTCGGTGGTGGCGTTTACCTGTGTCCGGGACTGCTTTAACGGCAATGAAGCAGCGCGTGCATTTGGCTTTTTAAACGGCACCCTGAATATTGTACCGGCGCTGGCGCCACTGCTGGGCGGTATTATGGCGGAGTATTACGGCTGGCGGGTTCCTTTTGGTTTTCTGGCTCTCTATGCCTTTATTCTGCTGATTATGACGGCAAAATATCTGCCGGAAACCCGGCCCGAAGGCAGTTTGCAGCATAAAGCGAATCCGCTGAAGAGCCTTTCTTCCGTATTATTTAATAAGCGGTTTTTAATATTTTCACTGGTGAATGCCGGGACGATGGGGATGGTATTAACCTATGTCTCGCTTGCACCGGCAGTGCTGATGGGGGATGCGGCTCTCAGTCCGTTGCAGTTTTCGGTTGTGTTCGGCGCTAACGGCTTCTGGATCATGGGGATCAGTATGATCGCCAACCGGGTGATACGTAAAGCCGGACGTCCGGTTTGTCTGGTATCCGGCGGTGTTCTGATGGCTCTGGGGTGTGCTGCTCTGGCGCTGAGCCCGGTGCTGTTCTCCGCACAAATACAGAGTCATTGGCTGATATATATGCTACCGGTGGCCGCCGCCTGTGCAGGACTGGCATTTATTATGGGTCCGGCTACCAGTTATGCCCTGGAACCTTATTCTGATAATGCCGGTGTTGCTTCTTCACTGGTCGGTTTTATGCAGATGGCGGGTGGGGCGGTGCTGACGCTGGCTGCTATCGCATCTCCGCTGCCACCGAAAACAGCGCTTGCCGTTACTATGCTGTGCGGTGCCCTGCTGGCATGGAATGCGTACCGGGTGAGTAAAAAAGAGAGTCACGATTCATAACAATATTTCGCGGACAATATCCCCCGGAACAGTCTTCCGGGGAATATTTTTTCGTTTTACCAATGATAAGAATAATTCAGACCAGCCTGAGCTGCGTCATTCGTATAATCTGTCTGATGCCAGCCGATATTTATACCTATTGCAGTGTTTGCCGTCACATTCACATTAACTTCAGCATAAGCATACGGTTTCACATTGCGTGAATCGCCGTTATCAAATGCATAAGTCCCGAGGTAATTTACCCGGCTGGTAAATGCATCACGCTGATTATTCAGGTTAATATCTATTCCGGCACCGCCATAGAGATAAATATCCGGTGTCAGGGCCTGCCGTATATCGATACCGGTACGTAAATCGGTACTTTTATTTCCCATCCGGCCATATGTTGCAGCCAGATTGGTATTGCTGTTTTCGGTGTAGCCGTCCCGGGTTACATTATGGTGACTGATTGCGGCATTCGGAATCAGCTGTGTTGTTTCACTGAGATTAACACCATAATTAACGGCAGCTTTAAAGCGATAGGCTTTTATCGATGAATCACCGCGGCCGGCTTCTGTATTTTTCAGGTGATTACGGGTAATGGTGACATCCTGATTTAAGAATGCACCGGATAACTCTGTACCGAACCCGCTATTATCTTTGTTTTTCTGATAGCGGATATAAGCGCCCACGCCCGGATTATTACTGCCGCGGGTATCATATCCGTCGGTCAGGCGGGTATTATTGGCGAAGTTCAGTGAAGCACCCGCGATCCAGTTTTCTGCCGGGAAGCGGAAAGCACCAAATAACCCGGTGGCAACCCGGTGATTACTGCGGACATTATCAAACTGTGAAAATGCCCCGACGCAATAATTACTGTCGCCAATCTGACAGCGGCTTTCTGACAGGGAATATAATGCGCTCTGATACAGATCTAATACAGAAAACGCGGTTTTACCCGTTTCCGCCATGGCATCTCCGGTCTTATCTTCGTCTATAATGACTTCTTCTTCTGTAACCTTATCGCGGACCCATAAAACCGCCCGCCGGAATTCGGTATCAGACTGCGCAATACCGGCAATCACTTTGCCGTCAGCAGATACCCGGTTTGCTTCAGAACGGCCGGTATTATCTGAGCGCAATGTGCCGAGACCGATCATTTTCTGATCGCCCTGATAATGCACGAAGGCTTGTTCATCACCATTATCTGTTTCGGCTTTACCGACGACGATACGGCCGTCAGGTGATATCGCAAGTGCCTCAGAATCACCGCTGTTATCGCTGCGTAATGTCCCGAGTGAGACCATTTTCGTGTCATTCTCACTGAGCCGGTAGGCCTGGCGTGAACGGTTATCGGTATCTGCTGCTCCTGCAATCACTTTCCCGTCAGAAGACATTGCCCGTCCGTAGGAATCACCGCTGTTATCCTGACGTAATGTGCCGAGTGACGTCATATCAGCCCGGCCTTCAGTATGGCGGAATGCCTGAATTTCATTATTTTCGGTGGTGGCGCTCCCTGTAATGGTGCGTCCGTCAGCACTGATGGCCATCGCCCATGAGTTACCCTCACCATCTGCCCGCAAAGTACCGAGCGCTGTCATTTTTGTATCACCGTCGTTATGACGGAATGCCCGGATAATATCACTGCCGTCAACGTTGGAATCACCGGCAATCACCCTGCCATCGGCAGAGATTAATCTGGCATCAGAAGAGCCGGAATTATCACTGCGCAGTGTGCCGAGCCCGGTAATACCGGCATCCCCTTCTTTATAGCGGAATGCCTGCCCTGAAGCTGAGGAATCTGTCTGAGACATACCGGCGATAACCCGTCCGTCAGCACTGGCGGCACGGATATAAGAATTACCGGTATTACCGGTGCGTAATGTACCGAGCCGGGTCATTTTGCCTTCGGCGTGGCGGAAATGGAATGCCTGCATCGAACCGTCATCGGTTTCAGCGGAACCGGTAATAACACGGCCATCAGCAGATATTCCGGATGTTATCGTCATACCGCCTTTATCACTGCGGAAAGAATCGATAGCTATCTTTTTTGAACTGTCAGTGTCGTAATAAAATCCATGAGGTAAATCATAATCGATTTCAGAGCTGGTATTACCTGTGATAATACGTCCGTCAGCAGACATACCTGTTGTATATGACGAGCCTTCATTCCCGGGATGAAACGTTCCTAAATCATGTATTTTTAAATCACCTGGTGTTTTCTCGTTAATGACAGAAGAACCTGCCGCACTAAATGACAACAATATTGTCGCAGCAGTAATAGCATATATTTTCATTATGTTTATATATCCATTATTTATAATCCGGTGTTCCGGTGTAAAAAAAAATTTAAATCCCGCTGATGTTATTCAGACATAAATATAATAGAAAATGTTATTGCTGCGGTCACTGACAACAATACGATATGTAATACATTTGATTTTTCTATCCGTAAAACCCGAAAAATGACGGGTGTTATTGCTGATTGCTGTGATTTTTCGGTTCGTGATGGGATTAACTAAAATACAATAAATATTATTGATGTAATATGTTTTTTCACTGAATAAAAGCAGTATCATGAGATAATGATATATATTTTGAAATATCATGCTGTGTTTCTTTGTTGAATTCCAATGTTTTTTTATGTGTTTTTGTGAAATTTGTTTTTTACAGGATAATTTTGTCAGTGACGTTATTTAATTCACAAAATTAACCTGGCTGAAAAACAAAAGAGACGACACTCTCATTTTTCAGGGTAAAATAATGATGAAGTATTGAGCTGTTAATATCATTAAATAAGAGAATATACTTATATGATGTTAAATATAAATATGCTCTGCTGACCTGCCTTCTTGCCTGTACTAAGGTCATACACAGCGGTTTACTATCTGTTCTCTGTGGTATAATACCGGGCCGTTCCGTTTCCCGTCATTCAGGACTCCAAAAATCAGGGGTGCTGGCTGGGGTGCCGGTAAAGAAAAAACACACTGAAAAGACCAAATATGCACCAAAATACGCCAACAGAAAAAACCACCGAAAACCAGCAATTACGCGCTGTGAGCGGTTATAAGAACCTTAACCGCTTTTCCGTTGCACCGATGCTGGACTGGACTGACCGTCATTGCCGCTATTTTCACCGCAAGCTCAGCCGTCATGCGCTGCTGTATACCGAAATGGTGACAACCGGGGCGATTCTGTTCGGAAAAGGAGATTATCTGGCGTATAACGAGGCGGAGCATCCGGTTGCATTGCAGCTCGGCGGCAGTGACCCGGCGGCACTGGCGAAATGTGCGAAGATCGCGCAGGAACGGGGCTATGATGAAATTAATCTGAATGTCGGTTGTCCGTCTGACCGCGTACAGAACGGGATGTTCGGTGCCTGTCTGATGGGCAATGCGTCACTGGTGGCGGATTGTGTCGCAGCAATGCGGAATGTGACAGATATTCCTGTTACCGTCAAAACCCGGATCGGGATTGATGATCAGGACAGTTACGAATTTTTGTGTGATTTTGTCGGTACCGTGGCGGAGCGCGGCGGTTGTGAGATGTTTGTCATCCATGCCCGTAAAGCCTGGCTCTCCGGTCTGAGCCCGAAAGAGAACCGGGAAATTCCGCCGCTGGATTACCCGCGTGTATATCAATTGAAAAAAGATTTCCCTCACCTGATTATGGCACTTAACGGTGGCATCAAAACATTGGAAGAGGCGAAAACCCATCTGCAGTATATGGATGGTGTGATGGTCGGGCGTGAGGCATATCAGAACCCGTCAATCCTGGCACAGGTCGATAATGCGTTGTTTGATGCGGCACTGCCGGTGACAGATACCGTCGCGGCGGTGGAAGCCATGTATCCGTATATTGAGGCGGAACTGGCGAAAGGAACGTATCTCGGCCACATCACCCGTCATATGCTGGGGATTTTCCAGGGTATTCCGGGCGCGCGTCAGTGGCGGCGTCATCTGAGTGAAAATGCCCATAAAGCCGGGTCAGACCTGCGTGTAATTGAAGCGGCACTGGAATTTGTCACGCGGAAAAATACAGCAGAATAATCAATCAGTGATAAAAATGCCCGCCGTTTCTCAGAACCGGCGGGCATTTTACATTCTGCGGCGGTTACGGAATCAGAATGCTGGAGCCGGTTGTTGCGCGGCTTTCCAGGCGCTTGTGCGCCAGGGCGGCATCTTTCAGCGGATAAACCTGATCCGCAGGGATAGAAATAGTCAGTTGACCGCTCAGGATCAGATCAAAAATTGCTTTGCTGGCTTCGTTAAGCTCTTCGCGGTTGGTGATATAACCGAAGACGGAAGGGCGGGTTACATACAGTG
>OJJS01000046.1_pt1 | contig 29475 bp, 25 predicted proteins | sample 1596371 | NCBI WGS metagenome assembly OJJS01 (sample SAMEA4350116, study PRJEB24818) | metagenome | biome: human; feature: gut; material: faeces | place: Denmark | collected 2013-09 | reverse complement strand
ATACCGAACATCTGGATGCGGTATTTGCCCGCATGAAAGCGGAATTCCCTGTATTTGAACAATCGAAAGTCGTTGAACGCTGGGGCGCGGTTGTCGCACCAACCTACGATGAACTGCCGATTATTTCCGAAGTGAAAGAGTATCCGGGTCTGGTAATCAATACCGCGACCGTCTGGGGTATGACGGAAGGTCCTGCATCCGGTGAAATTACCGCGGACATCGTCACCGGTAAAAAACCGGTTATTGACCCGGCTCCGTTTAGTCTTTCGCGTTTTAGTTAATTTTTTGATTACTTACGTTGATACTATTAAGAGGCTTAATATGCGTTATAAAAGTTTACTGTTAGCTCTTCCGCTGGTTTGGGGCGCGGCACACGCGTCAGAAGGTGTTGTTCATCATAAACTGAACGGTATGCCTATTTCTGAATCTGTGGAAATCAGCAGCAGCAAAGATATTATTTTCCTCAGCGGCAAAGTACCGACCAAAATTTCCAAAGACGCACCGGAAGGTGTTCTGGCGTCATACGGTAATACTGAAGCACAGACCATCAATATCATGGAACAGATTAAGGCTCACCTGGCTGAGTTAGGTCTGGAAATGAAAGACGTGGTGAAAATGCAGGTATTCCTGGTCGGCGGTGAAGAGACTAACGGTACTATGGATTTCGCGGGCTTTATGGCCGGTTATTCCAAATACTATAACGACAAAGATTCCGGTAATAAATTACCGGCACGTACCACTGTTCAGGTTTCTAAATTAGCAAACCCGGCATGGCGCGTTGAGATCGAAGTAACAGCTGTTCGTCCGTAATAGTATCAGCGAGTTAACAGCGGGTTTGCATCCGGAAGGGGCAAACCCGTTTTTTATTCACACGGCCTGATACACCATGAAGTTACCCCCGGTAATTTCTGATAAACCTGTACTATCATAACTGTTATAACATATTGATTTAACGTCGTTATCCCACTCTGTCTTCTTTGTGTCTGAATTGTCTTTTTGAGACAACGAAACTCTGCCCCGGCTCCGCTTTTCACTATAAAATCGCACCCGGCGGTTTTACATGCCTGTGATTCGATATAAACCCACACCTATCATGTGGTCTTGATGTGAATCAATAAGGTCAGACCATCCGCTTTTATGATGATCTGTAATTAAAGAGCGATGTGAGATCATTATGACAACTAAAACAACAGCGGGTGACTGCGGCGGGCTGCCTGTCAGCCGGCGCGGGTTTATGCAGGCGGGAGCGGCACTGGTTACTCTGCCGTTTATGACAGCGGGGGCAGGTGCAGCGGCGGATGACAGCCTGCCGCAGGTGTCATCAGGCGATACGGGGGCTGATGTTATCACGACCTGCAGCACGTTTGACTGCGGCGGAAAATGCGATATCCGCGCCCATGTGAAAGAGGGGATCGTCACGCGGATCACCACGCGGCCTGATGCTGATTTGGATGAAGAGATGCCGGTGATGCGGGCGTGTGTCCGTGGCCGTGGTTACCGGAAATTTGTTTATCATGCCGATCGGCTGAAATACCCGATGAAGCGGGTCGGTAAGCGGGGTGAGGGAAAGTTTGAGCGGATCAGCTGGGATGAGGCCACTACACTGATTGCGGACAATATCACCCGTCTGACACAAAAACACGGCGCAGCCAGCCGTTTTCTCACCGTCAATACTGCCGTTACCGGGGGAATTTTCTCCGGTGATACCATGCTGAAAAAACTGTTTAATCTGACCGGCGGTTATCTGCCGTACTATCATTCCGTCAGTCTCGGCAATACCGTTAAAGTCACCCCCTATACGTACGGCGTTGCCAAAACCGGCAGTTCAATGGACACGCTGGCACATACGCCGCTGGTGATCCTGTGGGGGCACAACCCGAATGAAACGATTTTCGGACACTCCAATCACTATTATCAGAAGATGAAACAGAACGGCACTAAATTTATTGTTGTCGACCCGCGCTATTCTGATACCGCGCAGTCACTGGCTGATCAGTGGATTCCGTTGTTACCGACTACCGATAACGCGCTGATGGATGCCATGATGTATGTGATCATCACGGAAAATCTTCAGGATCAGGCGTTTATCGATAAATATGTTATCGGTTTCGATGAACACCATATGCCGGAAGGTGTGCCGCCGGGGGAATCGCTGGTGTTCTATCTGACCGGCAGGAAAGACGGTGTTGAGAAAACACCGGAATGGGCGGAAAAAATCACCCGTGTTCCGGCCAATACCATCCGTCAGCTGGCGCGTGAATATGCCATGACCAAACCGGCAGCGCTGATCCAGGGCTGGGGGCCGCAGCGTCATATCTGCGGCGAGCGCAGTGCGCGCGGCTCCACATTGCTGGCGGCGATCACCGGTAATGTCGGAAAAGAGGGCGCGTGGGCGGCAGGTTACGGCGGTATCGGTAACCGTGTTTCCATGCACGGGCCGGATACCGGGGAAAACCCGGTCAAAGCACAGATTTCCATTATGAACTGGATGCAGGCCGTTGAGGATGCAGGCAAAGTGCGGCCGGAAGACGGACTTCTCGGTACGGATAAGCTCGATACCAACATCAAAATGATTTTTTCGCTGGCGGGTAACTATCTGGTAAACCAGAACCCGGATGTAAATGCGGCGGCAAAATTACTGGCCGATGAATCGAAAGCCGAGTTTATCGTGGTCAGTGATTTGTATATGTCGCCGTCCGCGAAATATGCCGATTTACTGCTGCCGGAAACCAGCTTTATGGAGCGCTGGAATATCGGTGATACCTGGGGCACCGGCAGTCACTTTATTTTATCTGAAAAACTGATTGAACCGGCTTTTGAGCGCCGTTCAGATTATGAATGGATCAGCGAAGTTGCTGAGAAAATGGGGGTTAAAGAGGCACTGACGGAAGGACGCAGCGAGAAAGAGTGGATTGCGTATCTGGTCGGGATGAATAAAGCCCGCTTCCCTGAGCGGCCGGATTTCCCGGATTTTGAGGAATTACAGAAAATCCGGCGTTATCTGTTTAAAGATAAGCCGTTTATTGCCTTTGAGGAGAATATCCGCGATCCGGACAATAATCCGTTCCCGACTCCATCCGGTAAAATCGAAATTTTTTCCAAGCGGTTGTATGACATGCAAAATCCGGATATTCCGGCGCTCTCGCATTATGTCCCGGCGATTGAGGGGCCGCAGGATGCACTGACAGAAAAATATCCGCTCCAGATGCTGACCTGGAAAGGGCGAAACCGCGCCAACTCTACCCAGTTTGCCAATCCGTGGTTACAGGAAGTGCAGGGACAGGCGCTGTGGATTAACCCGGTTGACGCAGAAAAACGCGGTATTAACGCGGGAGATATGGTCAGGATCTATAACGACCGCGGTATTTCTCAGATACCGGCACTGATCACTCAGCGGATTATTCCCGGTGTGGTTGGTATGCAGGCCGGAGCCTGGTGGGACCCGGATGAAAACGGTGTTGACCACGGCGGATGCCCGAATGTGCTGACATCCGCGCGGATGACACCGCTGGCGCACGGGAACTCGCATCTGACTGTTCTGGTGGAGGTAAGCAAAGCATGAGTGATTTTAACGATTATCCGCCGGTCAGTGATGAGCAGCTCGGGTTTTTTATTGATTCTTCCCGCTGTTCCGGTTGTAAAGCCTGTCAGGTGGCGTGCAAAGATAAAAATAATCTGGAAGTCGGCCGTAAATTCCGCCGCGTGTATGAAATTCAGGGCGGCGGATTTGCGCCGAATGGTCAGGGCGGCTATGAAAACAATGTATTTTCTTACACGCTGACCATTTCCTGTAACCACTGTACAGATCCGGTTTGCGTGAAAAACTGCCCGACCACCGCTATGCATAAGCGTCCCGGAGACGGCATTGTACGGGTCGATACCGGTAAGTGTGTCGGCTGCGGTTATTGTGCCTGGTCCTGTCCTTACGGCGCACCACAGATGAATAAAGAGGCGGGTCAGATGTCAAAATGTGATTTTTGCGTCGATCTGCTGGCAGAAGGAAAAAATCCGATCTGTGTCGATACCTGTCCGCTGAATGCCATAAAATTCGGTAAAATCCGCGAACTCCGCGAAAAATACGGTCATCTCAGTCAGGTTCAGGGGTTACCGGATTTCACCATTACCAACCCGAATCTGGTTATCAGGCCACATAAAGGCGCGCAGAACAAAGGGGAGGCAACATCATGAGTGAATGGCCGTTAGTGGCGTTTACCCTGCTGGTACAAAGCTCTGCGGGGATGGTGATTTTTATTGCTGTGTTTTTCTGTTACCTCGAAAAAGCACTTGGTAATCCGCGTGCCGTCCGGGCAATGAAGCCGGTTCTGCTGATTGCTGCCATTCCCGGGTGCTTCGGGTTACTGGCATCAACGCTGCATATGGGGTATCCGTGGAATGCGTTTCACGCGCTGCGTCATATCAGCACCTCGTGGCTGAGCCGTGAAGTGGTGTTTGCCGCGCTCTATCTGGGCGCACTGTGCCTGTACACGTTATATGTGCTGATTACAGGGCGGATGAACAGAACAATCACGGCGCTGATTGGTCTGCTGGGATTAATTGATATTTACTGTATGGCATCGCTGTATTACAACACCGCGATGATGACATGGATGCATATCAATACTTATATCCTGTTTTTCTGTGCTGTTTTTGCTGCCGGCGGGTCACTGGCGCTGGGGATGGCGGCTGTACGGGTAAAATCCCTGATTGACGGAACAACCGCAGTCAGGATCACCGGTACGGCACTGGCACTGATTTTTATTGCGGTAGCGGTAAAAATGGCGGCACAGCCATTCTTTACAGAATGGTTATCCGCAGCGGCACAAAGCAGTGACAGCGTCACGTTTCCGCACTCACCGCTGGTGGCATACAGCAGTACATACAGCCTGCGGATTATCGCCGGTGCACTGTCTGTCAGCGGTATTTTATTTACCGGACTGAGCCTGCTGCGGATGCGCAGTGCTGTTCTGAGTAATGGCATGCCGCTGATCCTGCTGGGTTGTCTGCTGGTTTTCAGCGGTGAAGTTCTCAGCCGGTTTGCGTTTTTTATTGTCGGATAAGTGATACAGAAAAGGCCTTCGGATGAGGGCCTTAGTCAGTCGTGTTATCCGCTCACGGCTTTCCGGTGGTTGAGCGGCTATCACTTCCTGTAATGTTTTCATTATATGATTCAATATTCCGGTGTATTTAACTGACAGCCCGTAATTTACGACACACCGGACAGGAAAAAAAGACCGGAACAGGTAACTGTGTCAATACCCCGTCTCCGCCTCAATATCCAGCACTGTACCATCTTGCTTTTCGGTAAAAAGATACCGGTATTCTTCAATGGCCACACGGTGAGTAACCGTGATTTCCAGTTTACCCGGTGACAACCAGTGATATCGGATCTCTGCATCCGCCGTCTGATAGGTCATGTCTTTTGCGGGCAGAGATTTTTTCAGATCATCCGGCTGATAAAAATCGTTCCGGTAACGGGAATAGACTCCGCGGATATTTTGTTTAATAAAGAAACAGCGGTATGTGTTCAGTCCGTCATAGACTTCGCCTTCATTAAGCTGGCGGCATGACGCATACAGATTATCTTGTGTCTTCTCCGCATAACCGGCGAAGGCGGGCAACAATAAAAACAGTGCAAAAACAGAGAACAGCCGGTGTTTTATCATGATATTTCTCTCCCTGAATAACCGGCTGATCGTAACACAGCTTTACCACTCCTTCACATCCCGGTCGGCTTTGGTGACTGAGGTCAGTGTTGCCAGGCGTGGTAATAATGCTTTTTTCAGATCATCGATAAAGGTATAAATAACCGGCACAAACAGCAGGCTGAGAATGGTGGAACTTATCAGCCCGCCGATAACGGCAATTGCCATCGGTGCGCGGAACCCTGCATCGGCACCGGAGGTCAGCACCAGCGGGATCATTCCGGCTATCATGGCCAGCGTGGTCATAATTATCGGACGGACGCGCTCACGTCCCGCGTCTTTTATTGCCTGCTCACGGCTGAGTCCGGCACGCTCTTTTTCCAGAATAAACTCCACCAGCAGAATGGAGTTTTTGGTCACAATCCCCATCAGCATCAGAATGCCGATAATGACCGGCAGATCGATCATTGCACCATACAGCACAAGGGCGATGATCGCACCGCCGGCAGAAAACGGCAGGGCCGCAAGGATGGTGACCGGCTGGAGAAAATCTTTAAACAGAACAATCAGAATCGCCAGCACCAGCAGAACACTGAACAGCATGGTGGTACTGAAACGCATAAACATATCATTCATATATTCCATATCACCGTATTCCAGTTGTGACACTGTCACTGGCAGGTTTTGATATTCCGGCAGAGCCATTACAGCATCCAGTGCTTCACCCAATGATAAGCCGGTCAGATTAGCCTCAACCGACATTTTCCGGGCCCGGTTTATCCGGTCGATCTGTGCAGGGCCATCACTGAAATCAATGGTTGCCACAGACTTCAGCGGTACATTTCCCTGAGCCGTACTTCTGACCGGTAAATCATTCAGCACACGGATATCATTACGCTGGTATTCCGGTAAAACCACCTGCAACGCGAGTTGCCTGTCCGGAAGATTGAATTTCGCACTGCGGGAACCGGATTCCCCCATTGTGGCTATCCGCAGCGTATCAGCGATTTCACTGACACTCACACCGGTTCGCCCCGGGCCGTCAGGCCGCGGAGTGACAATCAGCTCTTTGCGCAGCAAGGGTTTTATCACCTGAACATTACTGAACCCGGGCAGGCGGGCAATACCGTTACGCAACTGCTGCATGGCACTCTCCAGTGCTGTCGGATCGGTGCCGGTAAAGACCAGCGAAAACTCTTTACCGCCGTTACTGTTACTGAAGTTATAGCGGGCATCCGGCATTTCACTGAACAACGGGGCAATTACACGCTCAAATTCTTTCTGTGACAACTCACGATCACCGGGATCAACCAGTGTCAGAATAATTTCGCCCTTATGTTGTGCGATACCGTCCGCATCATCCGCCACACCGGCAATGGTGTAGACAGATTTGATCTCCGGCCGGTCTTTCAGGGAGGTGGTCAGTACCTGCAGGCGTTGCTGTGTCTGTTCAGCCGGTGTGCCGGGCGGTAATTCCACCTCAATCTGTGTCACACTGATATCGCCCTCCGGCATAAAACCGACAGGCAGTAAGGTGACGGATGCCACTGAGCCTGTCAGGAAGATGACTGCCAGTGCCAGCGCGGTTTTCCGGTGTTTCAGGGTCGCTGATAATAATCCGGTGTATTTTTCTGTCCAGCGGGGCACGACCGGCTCTGCATGTGATTTTTTGGCCGGCAGCAGGACATATGCGGCCATCAGCGGGGTGATAAGACGTGCTACCAGCAGAGAAGACAGTACCGCCGCAGACACAGTCACGCCGAACGGTACAAAATATTTACCGACAAACCCGCCGATAAAACTGACCGGCAGGAAAACGGCCACAATGGTCAGCGTAATCGCAACAATCGCGAAGCCGATGGCATCTGATGCCTTAAGCGCCGCAAGATACGGGCGTTCGCCGCGCCCGATGTATTTCTGGATATTTTCGATTTCCACAATCGCATCATCCACCAGAATGCCGATTACCAGTGTCAGCGCAAGCAGGGTGATGCTGTTGAGGCTGTAATCAAACAATGCCAGCACAAAAAATGCCGGTAATATGGATAACGGCAGCGCGACAGCTGCAACCAGTGTTGCCCGCCAGCTTTTCAGGAAGAAAAAGACAATCACGATGGTCAGGAACGCGCCCTCCAGCAACGTCTTAATCGTCAGCTGATAACTGGTTTCGGTATAGGTCACGGTGGATGAGATCAGTTCAATGGTCAGTTCAGGATGTTTTGCGGCGATCTCCGTCAGAGCCGCATCCACCTGTTCCGCAACGGCAACATCACTGGCACCTTTGGCACGGAATACAGCAAATCCGGCCACATCCCGGCCGTTAAGCTGCGAAATGCTGCGGGTGGTTTTTTGTCCGTTATAAATCTCTGCAATATCACCCAGCTTTATCCATTGTTCATTATCTGCGGGTAACTGAATGTTTTTTATATCATCAACAGATGCTTTTTCACCCAGAACGCGGATGGTATGGGCAAGGGCGTTGTATTGTGATGAGCCGCCGGCCGCGTTCTGATGCACACCGCGCAGCCATTCATTCACGGTGGTCACTGACAGATTCAGGGCAGAGAGTTTGTCTGCATCCGGTTCGATACGGATCACCCGGTCCGCGCCGCCCTGACGGCTGACTTTCTGTACCCCGGGTAACATAATCAGCTGTTTACTGATGGTGTCATCGATAAACCAGGAGAGATCCGCCGCCGGAACGGTATCGGATGACACGGCATAACGCAGTATGGCTCCGCCCTCGACATCTATCCGGTTAATCAGCGGTTCATCAATACTTTGTGGTAATTCTCCGCGGATTTGCGAGATCTGCTCACGGACATCATTGGTGGCAATATACGGATCAACATCCAGATTAAATTCCACCGTGGTGGATGAAATTCCCTCAGTCACGGAAGAAGAAATATGACGGATACCGGGGATCCCGGAAACGGCCCGTTCGACCTGTTTGGTCACGGCATTTTCCAGTTCAGATGGTGAAGAGCCATCCTGAGTGACTGTCACTGTCACCACAGGGAAGTTAATCACCGGATTGGCTGTTACCGGCAACTGTGCAAAGGAAAACAGCCCGGCCACGGTCAGTGCCAGAAAAATAACAATAACCGGGATCGGGCGGGTGATTGCCCGGGAGGAGAGTTGTAATTTCATTTTGCAGCCTTCACCGGTGTAACGGTATCATTATCTGTCAGAAATGCCTGCGCATTAACCACCACATCCGCATCCGGCGGAAGCGGGCTGAGAATAGCAATCTGTCCGTTATTAATGGCGCCGGTCTGCACCGGCAACTGCATCACTTTATTTTTTTTTACGATAAACACCGAGCGCTCACCGGTTGTACCGGTGCGCACCGCACTGTAAGGAAGACTTTGGTATTCACGGGATGCGGCGGTGTATGTCAGCACACCGGTTTGTCCCTGGCGCAGAGCAGTGAGTGATTCTCCGTCCGCAACCGTAACGCGCACACGGCCGGATTGTGTTAATGAGGAGAGTACCGGTGAAATAAACCGGACAGTGCCGCTCAGTTGCCGGTTATTCGCCGTTTTCAGTGTGACAGGTACAGTTTCCTGCATTTGCGCCAGTTCATCTGCACCTGCCGTGGCCTCAAATTCTATCTCTCCGTTTTCGATCATCTTAAACAGCAGGCTGTTATCAGACAGCATGCCCTGTACCGCGTGGCGTTCACTGATGATACCGGCTGCCGGCGCATAGATTTTTGATTTATCTTCCTGACTTTTTTCCCGTGCCAGTTGCGCCTGTAACTGGCGCAGCTCAGCCTGTCCGGCATCAACCTGTGCCCGCAGTGCTTTGGTATCTGATTTGGCTTTCTCAAATTCGCTGGCAGAAATCACACCACTGTGTGCCAGTTTGGTCATCCGGCTCAGATCGCGCTGAGATTGCTCCGCCAGCACGCTTTGCTGACGGATGTAAGCTGCTGCTTTTTCTGTTTCCGCCTGTAGCTGGCGGACAGATGCACTTTGTAATGGTGATTCCAGCGTTGCCAGCAGTTGATTTTTCTCCACCCGCTGGCCTTCCTCAGCAAATACAGCCGTCACCGCCTGTTGTTGCAGTGGTGAGCCGATGGCGATTTCATTTTTAGCCACAAACCGCCCCGGCAGTGTGATCACCGGAGCAGAGCGTATCAGTTGCGGATGAGTCACACTGATCCGTATTTCATCCGCCCGGCAGGCAAGCGATACAGAAGAGAGCAAGAGTGTGGTGACTATCAGAATACCGTTTTTCATCGTGGTACAATTTCCGTCCCGGAGAGTTGCCCGATAAAATAAACTAAATAGTCTAACTTTCCTTAAACCCGCGTTAAGCCGTTATTTTTCGTTAAGCTGAATTAAGTTTGGTGCTATCCATGCGGTGCGCCCGCCGACCGTGGCACTGCGGTGCAGTGCGGTGTGGCTGAGACAAAATGCACTGATACCGGCAAATTCCTGCGAATACCAGGCACCGCCGCGCATCAGTGCCCGCTCTCCGTAATTACGCAGATAGATTTGATCACTTCGCGGCCTTTCTTCGTAAGGGGCGAGCCCGTTCAGTTGCAGCAGATGCGGCACGGGCAGATTATCCGTAGTTTTCATGCTGAAAAACGGACCGTCGAGCAATCCCGGCGGGTAGCTGTTATCTCCGGGATCGCCGTTATAACAGGCAATATTGCCGGACAGCAGTGGTGTGCCGCCGTTACCGGTCAGACAGGCGGACGGCGAATCATATTTTGCTGTTCCGTGCGTCCCCGGTTCACAATATTGTCCGCTCTGCATATTTATTGCCTGCCATAACAGCGGCGCATCTGCAGGTAATACGCTGATATCATTATCCCGCACAAGCTGAATTTCGCCTGCCATCAGGCGGACGCCGGTCTGCCACTCCCACAGGTTTCCGCAAAGGTCGCTGATCCCGGTCAGTTGCTGATTATGATACCAGTCCGGATGGGGAGAACCGGTCAGTGTATTAGCTTCTCCGCTGAGATCACCGGCGGGTTTACCGTCAATCCGTACCGCACGTTGTTCCGGGTGACGCAGACTGCGGCCATAATCGGTATTACCGTCCGGAATAACACTCTGCTGATCAATACAATGCATCAGTGCTGCCCATTCCGCATTACTGCTGAGATGAAATCCCGGCCCGGTTTGCTGTGCCAGCCGGAGGAATTCCGGCAAATTCAGATGGCAGGCCGGTGCTTTTCCGGGCTGACTGATAAGCTCGCCGTCATGCAGGCTGCCCGGGTAGCAGGCGTAGAAAAAGGCATCAATTATCTGTCCGTTCACACAAAATGCCGGATGCGGAGCCGAAAGGTCATCTCGGCAAATCTGATACATAAAATTCGGCTGGCCTTTGGCGGAATAAAGGACTGTCCGCCGCCCCTGACTCTCTTTCTCTGTTTTGGCCCGCAGTGCATCGGGTGAAAAAATCATTGTCATCAATATTATCCTTATCGTTATGATTCAGGGTGCAGTGATACCCAGTAACCCGGCTGCCACGGCACCGGCAGAAACTGCCGGTAAAAGGCGCGGAATACCGCATCAGCATCAATGTCCGCAAACAATACCGGATGCAGCCAGGTTGCGAATTTCAGTACCGCTATAAAGCCGAAAGGGCTGTCGTAGAAAGCATGCCAGATGGCATAACATTCCCGCTGCTGTACTGCGGCCAGGGTTTTGAAAGCAGGGCGCTGCATCAGGATCGCAAGCTGTTTTTCCGCCACTGCAAGATCAGCCCCCGGGCCGAGCCCCACCCAGTCACCGCCGGGGTTATAGCTCTGCCATTGTCCGCCGGTGACAATCACCTTTTCCGGGCGGGTATGAATGATAGTTTCCTGGTTGATCGTCCCGTAGGTACCGTGAATATATTCAGCACCGATATTCTTCCCGCCCGCACAGGTCAGAAATTCAGCCAGATTGCCGTTGCCGTAGGCATAACAGCATTCCGCACTGAATCCGGCCGCGCGCTCCAGTAAAACCGGTACCGGCCGGTAAGGTGCTGCGGCCAGACGGGAGGTTACGACGGAAAGGTGTGAGTGAATAAAGGCGATTATCTCTGCGGCTCTGTCCGGCACGCCAAGGATCCCGCCCATAATGGCGATACTGCGTGGTGTGTTTTTCAGCGGGCTGATGCTCATATCCAGCACAGCAATCTGTATACCGGCACGTTCCAGGAGTGCCGTGATCCCGCCTGTTTCCATTGCGGAAAATGTGCCGGTAGTGACAAAAATAATGTCTGGATGCAGATCAACAATGGTTTCGCTGTTTGCCTGTGCCCCGGCCAGGGGAGAAAGATGCGGCAGGGCAGCAAGTGCCGGAAATGCCCGGCAGTATTGCTGATAGCTCAGTTCGTCCGCATGGCGGAATGCAGCAGGAATGGCCGCCAATTTTTCCGGCAGTTGTTTTCCTGCCAGTGAGGCACAGAGAAACATCAGAGAGGCATCCGCCACATAGATCCGCTGCGGTACAACTGAGCAGTCGATCCGGCGGCCGCGGATATCGGTAATAACCTGTTGTTCTGTTTTTCCCTGCGCGGCGGATAATCCGCCCGGCAATGCCGCCAGGCCAGAAAATACCAGGCCGTGTTTCAGCAAACATCGTTTCAGCTGATCCATAGTGTCACCGGCCTCAGAAGAAATAATTGAGAGTGGCAACAACCGTGCGGTCATTACCGATACTGCAATAGGTTGAACTGGTGCAGCCCGCCACATAAGACGTATTGGTGATATTGCTGATGGTCACACCGAGCTCCATTCCGCTCAGTTGCGGTGTCAGCGCATCCATCTGGTAGCGCAGGCTGAGATCGCCCAGCCAGACGGCCGGTACGGTAAAACTGTTGGTGTTATCCCCCTGAGTCGCACCGAGGTAGCGGACACCGGCGCCGATCAGCGCACCGTCAAGATAGCGGCCGTGAAAACGGTAATCCGCCCAGAGTGAACCGCTGTGACGCGGGACCTGCACAGGGCGTTTGTTCAGCACGGAGCTGTCATCCGATTCGGTGATCACATTATCGGTAAAGGCATAACCGAGCATGACATTAAGTGACGGTGTCACGGCCATACGGCTTTCGAATTCAAGACCGCGTGAGCGGACTTTGCCGGTCTGATTATAGTAATCCGGGTTTTTCGGGTTATGAGTGGTGACATTTTTTTGGGTCAGCTCATACACCGCGAGACTTGCCATGATATCGCCGTTATCACTGAGGTATTTTATCCCGGCTTCTGTCTGGTCAGATTCTGTCGGCACAAATGCATTGCCGTCCGCATCGGTTCCCAATACCGGGTCAAAGCTGTCGGAGATGCTTATCCAGGGAGAGAAACCACTGTCGAAGGTATAGGTCAGACCCGCACGGTGACTGTAAGCAGAGGTATCACTTTTTTCTGTTGTCCCGCTGAGACGATTCGTGGTTTTCAGTGAGGAATCATCATAACGGCCGCTTAAAATCAGGCTCCATTGCTGCCAGCGTAAATGATCCTGCACATAAACACCGTAGCGCCGGTAAGTTTGTCCGGTGGATGTGGATGATGTCATTTGCGGCGTAAACTGCGGGCGGTAGTGATCACCGTAAGGGTCAAATGTCACCGTTTGAGAGCCTGACCAGTCTTTGTCGAGTTTTCCGGTCTGAAGATCAAAACCGGTCAGAATTTCATGAGATACAGGGCCGGTGACGGCTTTGTAAATCAGCTGGTTATCTGCCGCCAGGGTCCGGGCGCGGGACGGGGAATCCTGATACACCGCCGTCAGCAGGCGGTTATCCTGCACAAATCCGCGGGTAAAATCACGGCGGACACGGGATTTCACATCGGCATAACGGAGATTCTGTTTCAGCGTCAGCGAATCTGAAACCTGCCAGTTAACCAGTGACGTGACGGATTGCTGTGTGCGCCCCGATTTTTCATGATCCGGATTACTGTAGTTGCGGTGTCTGTCCAAAGAGCCATACGAATTAGGCTGCAGACCGAGTGCGGCGGCAGGAAGGGTGTTGTAATAACCGGTATAGGGATCATGCTGATAGACACCGGCCACTGTCCAGTTCAGGTTATTCAGAGGACGCCAGGTGACTGAGGGGGATATCAGATAGCGGGACTGTTTTGTATTTTCAATCTGTGAACCGGAAGAGGCCGCTGAACCGGTCATCCGGTAAAGCCAGGTTTCTTCCTCATTCAGTGCACCGGTGCTGTCAAACCGCAGTGCATTGTTATCATAATTGCCGCTCTGAAACTGAATCTGATGAGATTCCTCCGCCTGCGGCAGCCGGGACTGCATGTTGATCACGCCACCGGCACCGCCCTGACCGTACAACGCAGATGAGGGGCCGTGAACGGCCTCAACACTTTCGAGCAGCCAGGAATCCACCTGAGCGCCCCAAATCCCGCTGTTACCCGCAACCCGCAGGCCGTCGAGATAATAATCCGCGTCAAAGCCGCGCATTTTGGAAAAATCAATGCTGTTACCGAACCCCCCGAATTTTTCACTGGTCACCCCGGCGCTGTAGCGCAGCGCTTTACTGAGGGATTCTCCCGGCAGGGTATCAAGCTGATCACGGCGGATCACTGATACAAACTGCGGTGTTTCAGCCAGTGAGGCAGAGCCTTTTGTGGCCGCAGACTGACGGAGAGCACCATAACCGCGCGGTTCATAATGTACATCATCCGCTGCCGTGACATAGACAACGTCTTCCGCTTCAGCATAAACAACCGGAACAGACAGAAATGAGACAGAGAAAACAGACGTAATAACAGATTGAATAACAACAGGGTAAGAACTCAGTAATCGGCGCATAGAGATTTTCTCAGTTGATCGGAACAGCTGAAGCATATACATCGACCGACCCCCAGTCAATAATGATGGTAATTATTTTCATTTGCATTTAAAAATTCAGGATGGAAGCGGCGGGAAATTTCGCTATAGTGGGGCGGATTCCATCACCCAACGGATCGGGAAATGACAAACAATACATTGAATAACACCGGGCAACCGGCACAAAGCGGTATCAAAATCTATCTGAGGAACGGACTGTATTTCGTGCTGTTTTTAATCGCCGTACAGTTGCTGACGACCCTGACCGGTGGCGGCTTAACCGCGCTGGGGATTGAACCGCGTACCGTCAACGGGCTGTTCGGTATTTTCTTCGCACCCTTTATTCATAGCAGCTGGGGGCATTTGTTCAGTAATCTGCCGCCGCTGGTTATCCTCAGTGTGTTACTGATGATCCCGTCAGTGAAACATTATATTAAGGCGTCTTTGTTTATTATTATCGTCGGCGGGTTGCTGGTCTGGTTATTCGGCCGGACGGCGGTTCATGTGGGTGCGAGCGGCTGGATCTTCGGGTTGTGGGCACTGCTGATTTATCAGGGAATTTTCCGCCGTAAACCGCTGGATATTATTATCGGCATTGTGGTGCTGATTTATTACGGGGGAATGATCAGCGGACTGTTTCCGGGACAGCAGTTTGTCTCTGTTGAATCCCATCTGAGTGGCGCGGTGGCAGGCGTTTTATTCGGCTAGCTGCAATACCGTAAACGGAAACAGACAGCCGCACGGACATAAATGCGGAGAAACTCCGCATTTATTCACGGGTCATCAGCCGCGCAGGCGGGATGTTAATCCTTTCAGGAAATAACGCAGCAGCTGATCACCGCAGTCGCGGTAATTTTTATGATCCGGATTACGGAACAGGGCGCTGATTTCCGGTTTTGAGACCCGGAAGTCGGCACGCCGGAAAATATCTTCCATATCCGTATCCTTCAGTTCAAATGCGACGCGCATTTTTTTCAGGATAATATTATTGGTCAGGCGGGCATCCACCGCCGGTGCCGGGCGGCTTTCATCTTTGCCGCGGCGGAAAATAATCAGTCCGTTAAGAAAATGGCCGGTCACGTTATCATCACAAATCTGATAATCCGCATCGTCTTCTTTTTTCAGCCAGTCGCTCATCTGCGCTTTGGTGACAGTTAATCCGGCAAGTCCGGTGATTTCGGCCATTTTTGCATCACTCAGATCCAGCATATAGCGGACACTGCGCAGAACATAGTTATTCAGCATAAACAGGGGGTATCCATGGAGGGAATTATAAACCCTGCAATACTAGTGGTTATCCGCCCGCATTTCAATGAAATCCGCTGGTTGGTAGTGGATTAATGCCGGTGATATAGTAGATCTTTCCGTTCAGCCATGAGGTTACTATGTCACTGTCCCGCACGTTTACCGCCACACTGCTTGCTGCTGCCTGTTCTGCTTATGCCGCCGGCCCGGCCGATTTAATGATAACGGACGGCACTGTGCTGACCATGAATCCGGACAATACGGTTTATGAGCACGGCACCGTGGTGGTCAGTGACGGCAAAATTGTGGCTGTCGGCGGACCGGAACTGACAACGAAGTATCAGGCAAAAAAAGTGCTGGATGTGAACGGCGATATCGTCATGCCGGGGCTGATAAATACCCATACTCACGGTTCCATGACGGTTTTCCGTTCCCTCGGGGATGATGTGCCGGATCGCCTGCACCGCTATATCTTCCCGCTGGAAAACAAGCTGGTGTCCCGTGAGATGGTGCGCACCGGCGCCAATCTTGCCAATATCGAAATGATTAAAGGCGGTGTGACCACCTACGCCGATATGTATTATTTCGAGGATGAAGTGGCCAAAACGGTGGATAAAGCGGGTTTACGCGCTGTACTGGGTGAAACAATTATTAATTTCCCTGTCGCGGATGCACAGACACCGGAAGAAGGGATTGCCTATGCCGTGCGCTTTATCAAAGAATATAAAGATCATCCGCGTATCACACCGGCGTTTGCCCCGCATGCCCCGTATACCAACACCACTGAAAATTTACAGAAAATCGCAGCGCTGTCTGAAGAGCTGAATGTGCCGGTGATGATCCATCTGGCAGAAACTGATCGCGAAAAAGAAGAGATCGCCAAACGCACCGGCGGAAAAAGCCCTGTGCAGTATATGGCAGATATCGGTGTGCTGAATAAGCGCCTGCTGGCAGCGCATGTCATTATGGCGGATGATAATGACCTGAATCTGCTGAAAAAATATGATGTCGGGGTGGCTCACAATATCAGTGCAAATACCAAATCGGCCAAAGGCGTGGCACCGGTCACGCAGATGCTGGAAAAAGGGATCCGTACCGGGCTCGGTACCGACGGGCCGATGTCCTCCAATACACTGACCACCATGAATGAACTCAACCTGGTCGGTAAAATCCATAAACTGGAAACCAAAAACCGGGCAGCCATGCCGCCGCTGACCGTGGTTGAAATGGCGACCATGGGATCAGCAAGGGCTCTCCATATGGATGATAAAATCGGATCACTGGAAACCGGAAAACTGGCGGATATCATCGTGGTCGATACCAAAGCCCCGAATATGGTACCGGTATACAGCCCGTATGCCGCCCTGGTCTACGGCGCAAACGGTGCCAATGTCCGCCATACCATTGTCGACGGCGTGATCCTGATGGAAGACCGGCAGTTACTGACCGTCAATGAAAATGAAATTATTCAGGATGCACAGCGTTTTGCGGAGAAAGTCCGTGAAACTGTGCGCGCTTCAGGGGAAGAGGTGAAATGACGAAAAAACTTAAATGTGCGCTGATTTATGATTTTGACGGCACTCTGGCGGAAGGTGATTGTCCGGAGCACGGTCTGATGCCCGCGCTGGGTATCAGTGATACTCAGGCATTCTGGCGGGAAGTGAAACGGTTTGCCAAAGCGGATGATGGTGACGAAATTCTGTCCTATATGGGGTTACTGGCTGCGAAAGCCAATATCAGGCAGTCATCTGAATTGAGTGCTGAGAATCTGAAGAAACACGGCAAAACCATTCCGCTGTTTCCCGGCGTTACCGAATGGTTCAGCCGTATCAATGCCTGGGCGCATGAACAGGGACTTGACCCGGAACACTATATTTTATCCAGCGGGCTGGACGGCATGATCCGCGGCACCGCTATCGGCCATGAATTCCGCGATATTTTTGCCTGCAAATATCACTATTCCGCGGACGGAAAAACAGCGTTATGGCCGGCACAGGCCATCAATTACACCACCAAAACCCAGTTTTTATTCCGGATAAACAAAGGAATACATAACTCCTGGGATAACGTTGCGGTGAATCAGTTTATCGAGCAGGAAGAGCGGGAAGTACAGTTCCGTCATATGATCTATTTCGGTGATGGTGATACGGATATTCCGGCCATGAAGATGGTGCGTTACCAGGGCGGTTTCTCACTGGCGGTGTTTGACCAGAAGAAATGGGGCAATCCGGAGACACAACAGAAAGTCGGCAAGCTGATTGCGGAAGAGCGGGCAAACTATGTGGTACCCGCAAACTACGAGGAAGGCAGCCAGCTGGATGTGACCGTAAAAGGGCTGTTACAGCTGTTCCGCCGTAAGCGCTGAGTATGACCTCCCGGATTGGCGGGAGGTTTTATTATTAGTCTGCGTCTTGTGCTAATACTAATAATTGCCAGGTATTTCCTTTCCCGCCACTGCAATGTGAACATGGCGGAAGTTTATCGCAATCACGGTTAATAACATCTTCAAAGCCACATTGCTGACATTTGTAAATACCGGGATATTCAGGGTTTTCACCGATTTTCCAGACTTTATCAAAATCACGCTCATCAAGCATATCGGTAAATGTTACTTTAGTGACTATGCGGTTTTTATAATAAAGTGCCATATAAATTTCCTTTTAGATTGGCTGTTTAGTTATTTGTGACTCAGCACAATACCAAGACATTAAAGTCCTATAAAGGAAATAAATGATTTTAAGCATTGCCACTATGAGTATTTATTATTGTGACACTGTCACGTATCATATTCACATTAATCGCTTCTTTTACCGCCGGACGGGCAGATAACGCCGTCAGCCACGCCATCACGGCAGGGAAAGCAGACAGATCCAAATCCAGCTCATGCCAGGTACGTAACCAGGAAAATGCCGCCATATCGGCGATAGTGTAAGTATCACCGGCCAGATAAGGCGATATCTGCAATTGTTTCTCCACAACACCGAGCAGACGCAGTGTTTCTTTACGGTAACGTGCCAGTGCTTCTTCATTACGGGTTTTGGACCCGTGCAGGAACCACCACAGCTGACCCATCATCGGGCCGATACCGCCAATCTGGAAATGCAGCCACTGCTGAACCTGACATTGTCCTTTCAGGGAATCAGGCTTAAACAGCGGATATTTATCAGAGAGCCGGGTAAGAATAGCACCGGATTCAAACAGCGTGATACCCGCCTCGTGATCAACAATGGCGGGGATTTTTCCGTTCGGATTAATCGCCAGGAATGCAGGCTGGTGCTGTTCACCGGCAGATAAATCAACAAAACGCCGCTCAAACGGAATGCCGGCTTCATGCAGGAACAGGGCGACTTTCAGGCCGTTCGGGGTATCAGCGGTGTAAAACGTGATATCCGGTTTTTTTGATACAGTCATGGTGACTCCGTTTCAGATAAGTATATAATTGCAAATGCAATCGTTGTATTTGCAACTATAATCCTGTTTATCTGATAACACAAGCCGCGGTCATTCCGCTGACTGTGCTTTTCCGGCCACCGCAGTAAACAACGCCGTCATACGGGTAATATCATCTTCACTGAACTGACTGAGGAAATCCGCTTTGATCACCGCCTGATACACCACCCACATTTCTTTTCTCAGCGCTCTGCCTTTTTCTGTAATAGTGGCAAAAGCGGCACGCCGGTCACTGTCAGAGCGGGAGCGGGTAACCAGGTTTTCTTTCTCCAGCCGGTCAATCAGCCGGGTCAGGTTATAGCGTTCAATAGCCAGTACATCTGCCAGTTCATTCATCCGCCGCGTGCCGTTTTCACCGCTTTCCAGCCCCCACAGCACATCATACCAGGCATAAACCGGCAGCCCGGCCTGTGACAATGCAGTTTCAATGTTGCGGATCAGCAGCCGGTGAGCACGGACAAACGCAAACCAGGGATCGGGCAGATTCGGGGTCATAAGGGTTTTCCTGTTAAAAGACATGATTGCAAATGCAATTATACAGACGGAATCAATATGCGGAGAATATTTTTACCCGGTCACCGTCCGGAACCTGTTAATTGGTGTACCATAACATCAGATATTATTCAGAATATGAAATCAGAATAAGAAATGTACGGAGAAAGTATGAAATACCAAAATGTGACCGACACGCCCGGTGAGAATTCCTATTTCCTCGTTTTTAATCTGACAGATACCCCGCAAACCCGGGAAAAGGTGGTTACTCTGTGTAATAACCTGTCCGGTATTCTGCGCAGCATCCGTAACCGCTTTCCGAAACTGGAAGTCAGTTGTGTGATGGGCTTCGGGGCGGATGCCTGGCAAAAACTGTTTCCGGATGCGGGCAAACCCCGTGAGCTGAATACCTTTGAAGCGATTAAAGGACCGCGTTTTACCGCCGTATCCACCCCCGGTGATATCTTCTTTCATATCCGCGCCCTGAATGTGTCCGCCTGTTACGAGCTGGGATCAATTATCAGCCGTGCTCTGAGCGGTGCAGTGACCTGTGAGGATGAAGTTCACGGTTTCCGTTATATGGACGGACGCGCGATTATCGGCTTTGTCGACGGGACAGAAAACCCGGAATTTGAGGATGAACGCAAAGAATATGCCGTTATCGGCGACGAAGATCCGGGATTTGCCGGCGGCAGTTATGCGTTTGTTCAGAAATATATTCACGATATGGATGCATGGCAGAACCTGAGCACCGAAGACCAGGAAAAAGTCATCGGCCGTCATAAATTCAACGATGTCGAACTGACGGATGAGCAGAAAATCCCGGGGTCCCATAATGTGGTGACCAATATTCAGGACGAAGAGGGTAATGACCTGAAAATTGTCCGCGCCAATATGCCGTTCTCCAATCCGGCTAAAAATGAGCACGGTACCTATTTTATCGGCTATGCCCGTTATTTCGCCACCACCCGGCGGATGCTGGAAAATATGTTTGCCGGGAAAGAAACCGGTGCGACCGATGAATTACTGAAATTCAGTACTGCCGTGACCGGCACACTGTTCTTTATTCCGTCTCCGGCCATGCTGGATGATGTTGAATAACTGACCTGATCCGGGAGATCACTCCCGGATCGGCTTTCCCGCCTGATATTCCCGCGTTTTTTATTGGTATTTCCCCGTTGTCTGCGGTAAAGTTTCCGGCTTTTTTCCGGCATGGCAAACAGCGGAGGCATTATGTTTATTGGTTTTGATTACGGAACATCCAACTGCTCAGTGGCAGTAATGAAAGAGGGCACTCCGGTGTTATTACCGCTGGAGGGGGATAATGTCTATATTCCGTCCACCCTGTGTGCACCGACACGCGAATCCGTATCCGAACACCTGTTCCGTCACCGTAATATTGCGCCGTCAGATAATACCGGCGAACAACTATTACGCCGTTCTGTTGCCTTTAACCGTGAGGAAGGGATTGAACTGGTGCCGGAAGATATTCTGTTCGGCCAGTCGGCGCTTGAACTCTATCTCAGTGATCCGCGTGATGTCTATTACGTCAAATCCCCGAAATCCTTTCTCGGTGCCTCCGGATTGCATGATGTGCAAATCAGTTTCTTTGAGGATCTGGTCTGCGCCATGATGGCAAATATTAAGTCTCAGGCTGAGCTGTCCACACAGCAAATGATCACAGAAACCGTGATCGGCAGGCCGGTTAACTTCCACGGACTGGGTGGTGAAAACGCGAATAAGCAGGCGGAAGCCATTCTTCTGCGGGCCGCAAAACGGGCCGGTTTTCAGGACGTGACCTTTCAGTTTGAACCGGTGGCTGCCGGGCTGGAATATGAATCCGTGCTGAATAATGATCAGACGGTGCTGGTGGTCGATATCGGCGGCGGTACCACGGACTGCTCGCTTATCCGCATGGGGCCGGGTTACCGGGGACAGGCAGATCGCACCGGCAGCCTGCTGGCACACAGCGGACAGCGGGTCGGCGGAAACGACCTTGATATTTATCTGGCCTTTAAACAACTGATGCCGCTGTTCGGCATGAAGAGCCGCGCGGCCTCCGGTATCGAAATGCCACTGATGCAATTCTGGAACCCGATCGCCATTAATAACGTCGAAGCACAAAAAGAGTTCTATTCACGTCAGAATCTCACGCTGTTACAGCAACTGAAACGGGATGCGGCAGAACCGGAAAAACTGCAGCGTTTGCTGGACGTATATAACCAGAGCCTGGGTTACAGTATTGTCCGCCGGGCAGAAGAGGCAAAAATTGCGCTTTCCGCCTCACCGCAATACCGGGCGGCAATCCGCCTGCTCAGTGAAACACTGGAAACGGAGATCAGTGCGGCGGAGATGGAAGAATCCATCGCCTCTCCGAAAGATAAAATGATTTCCCTGGTGAATGATGCGGTACAACAGGGCGGTGCAACACCGGATGCTATTTTTATCACCGGCGGCTCAGGGCGTTCACCGGTATTATGCCGTGCCATTGAAGCTCAGTTGCCGGGAATTCCGGTTGTCAGAGGGAATGACTTCGGCTCGGTAACCGCCGGTCTGGCACGCTGGGGCGAAATTTGTTTTAAATAAACTTGCAACAGACCGGTCGGTCTATTAGAGTATCGCCATGAACAAACATACTGAACACGATACCCGCGAACATCTTCTGGCCACCGGCGAACGCCTGTGTCTTCAGCACGGCTTTACCGGCATGGGACTCAGCGAACTGCTGAAAACAGCCGGAGTGCCAAAGGGATCGTTTTATCATTATTTCCGCTCCAAGGAGTTATTCGGCGTTGTCATGCTGGAACGCTATTATGAAGATTACCTGGAGCGCCTGACCGGGCATTTTGAGCACGGGGCAGGGAATTACCGTGATCGGTTTCTCGCGTATTATGGTGATATTCTGAAAAATGCCTGTCAGCACAGCCATATTCAGGGCTGTCTGACGGTTAAATTATCTGCTGAAGTGTGTGATTTATCGGAAGATATGAATGCTGCAATGGATAAGGGCGTCAGTAAAGTGATCGCGCTGCTGGCGCAGAGCCTGGAAAACGGAAAGAAAGAGAAATCACTGACGTTTGAGAGGGATGCACAGCATACCGCACAGGTACTTTATTCACTGTGGCTGGGGGCAAATCTGCAGGCAAAAATTTCCCGCAGTACCGCGCCGCTGGAAAGTGCGCTGGCCCATGTTGAAACACTGATTACCGCGCCTGAGTAACTATTTTATATACGTCACGACAGGCGTTTTTATTTACCTGAACACTAGTCGACTGGTCTAATCCGGAGATATTATGTCACAACATCCATCATCACAGAAAAAACTGTTTACCCCGCTGAAAGTGGGGGCGTTTACCGCACCTAACCGTGTATTTATGGCACCGCTGACCCGGCTGCGCAGTATCGAACCCGGTGATATTCCGACTCCGCTGATGGGCGAGTATTACCGCCAGCGTGCCGGTGCCGGGCTGATTATCTCGGAAGCCACCCAGATTTCCGCACAAGCCAAAGGCTATGCCGGTGCACCGGGGCTGCACAGCCCGGAACAGATTGCGGCCTGGAAAAAAATCACGGCAGGTGTGCATGACGCAGGCGGCCACATTGCTGTCCAGCTGTGGCATACCGGGCGGATTTCCCATAACAGTATCCAGCCGGGACAACAGGCACCGGTAGCACCATCTGCTATCAGCGCCGGAACCCGGACGTCACTGCGTGATGAGAATGGTCACGCTATCCGTGTCGATACTTCCATGCCGCGCGCACTGGAAACCAGTGAGATCCCGGGGATTGTGAATGATTTCCGTCAGGCGGTTGCCAATGCGCGTGAGGCCGGTTTTGACATGGCAGAGCTGCATTCCGCTCACGGTTATCTGCTGCATCAGTTCTTATCACCGGATGCCAACCATCGTACTGATCAGTACGGCGGCAGCCGAGAAAACCGCGCCCGTCTGGTGCTGGAAGTCGTGGATGCGGTGTGTGCGGAATGGGGGCCGGAGCATATCGGTATCCGTGTGTCACCAATCGGTTCATTCCAGAATATGAGCAACGGCCCGGATGAAGAAGCCGATGCTCTGTATCTGATTGAAGAACTGAATAAACGTAATATCGCGTATCTGCATATGTCTGAGCCGGACTGGGCAGGCGGTCAGCCATACAGCGAAGATTTCCGCCGCAAGGTGCGTTCTCTGTTCCGTGGCGTGATTATTGGTGCCGGTGCTTATACTCCGGAAAAAGCCGAAGATCTGATTGAAAAAGGGTTGATTGATGCAGTGGCATTTGGCCGCGATTATATCGCCAATCCGGATCTGGCGGCACGTCTGGCGAAAAAAGTACCGCTGAACCCGCAGCGTCCGGAATCCTTCTACGGCGGTGGTGCCGAAGGCTATACCGATTACCCGTTTATGGCATAACAGATAATAACCCGGCAGCAAACCGCGCCGGGTTATTTTTTATGGCCGGATAATTGTATGTGCATACACTGTACTGTAGCCGTCCATCTCTATTTTACGGAATTCCACATCAAAGACTTCATCTAATAATGAGGATTCCAGCAGTGCGGCGGATGAACCGAAATAGCGTAATTGTCCCTGTGATAACACAATAACTGATTCAAAATAGCGGAATACCATATCCAGTTCGTGCAGACACACTACCACCAGTTTCTCTTTTCCCTGAGCCGTTAAATCCTCAATCAGCTGCATACGGTGTTTTATATCCAGTGCCGCCCCCGGTTCATCGGCAAATATCACCGGCGGGTCACACATCAGTGCCATTGCGGTCAGCACCCGGCTTTTTTCCCCTCCCGATAATATATGCCAGTGTTTATCCAGTAACGGCTGTAATTCATATTTCCGGCAGGCGGATGCTTTTGCTGTTTTCGGATCAGATGCCCGCTCTGCGGCCAGCGAAATTAATTCATCTGTGCGCTGATCCCAGCAGGGATTAAAACTCTGCGGGATAAGACCGATTTTCCGCATCCGCGCAGCGCCTTTATAACGGCTGATATTTTTCCCGTCCAGTGTCACAGCACTGAATACCTCCGGGGTCAGCCCGGATAATGCTTTTATCAGCGTGGATTTACCGGAGCCGTTCGGGCCGATAAGCGCAATACTGCCTCTGGCGGGTAAATGCAGGGAATCAACCGTCAGTATTGTTTTATCCTGTTTACGGACATTGAGGTTATTCACTGTGATCATGATTTTCTCACCCGTTTCGCCAGCAGATAAATAAAGAAAGGGCCGCCGATAAAGGCGGTGATCAGCCCGAGCGGTATTTCCCCCGGCGGCAGCAGGCTGCGCGATAATGCATCGGAAAACATCACCAGTGCCGCACCAATTACCGCAGAGGCGGGCAGAACATATTTATGGCGGGCACCGGTCTGCCAGCGGGCAATATGCGGGGCAATCAGTCCGATAAAGCCGACAACACCGCCGAGTGACACGGCAATCGCCACAATGGCGGATCCGGCAATTAAGGCCAGCACGGTAAACCGTTCAACCGATAAGCCGAAACTCATTGCCATTGTTCTGTCCAGTCCCATTAAATCCAGCCCGTCAGATAACAGATAAACAGATAGCAAAACTGACACGAGGGTTAATATCAGGCTGATAATCAAACCGTCACCGGACGGCGTTTGTATTCCGCCCAAAATCCAGCTTAATACCACCTGGAGGCTGGTACTTTCATCGGATAACGCCATCATCATAAATGAACGGGCGGCATTTAACACCGCACTGACAGCCACCCCGGTTAATAACAGCGTGGCGGTATCCAGTGACCCGGCAATCCGCGAGACGGATAACACAATAAATATCGCCGCCAGTGCGCCGCTGAACGCAAATAACGGCAGTGATACTGCCAGCGGTAATCCGAGCGGGACCAGTAATGCGATGGTTCCGCCGATCGCCGCACCGCCGGAAGATCCTAATAACCAGGGTTCTGCCAGCGGATTACGGAATACCCCCTGAAAAATGGCGCCGCTTAATCCCAGTAATGCGCCGGTAAATCCGGCAGTAATCACACGCGGTAAACGCCATTCCGTTAATAAGCGGGATGTCAGATCATCACTATAAAACAGGGCGCTGAGTACTTTCAGCGGACTTTCCCAGGTGTGACCCGCACAGGCTGAAAAAATAAATGCAGCGAAAAGGATGAATAACAGGCTGACAATTTTCACTGTTTCAGACTCCATTTTTCAAATATGTCAGACATATATTCAATACCGTCAATAATCCGGGGGCCGGGAATAAGCACATAGGCACTTTTTACCGGATAAATATCGTTATTTTTTACTGCTTTCATTTGTGACCAGCCGGGAAGTGCCAGTAAGTCCCGGATTTTATCTCCGGTGATGGTGTACAGAATAATATCAGGATCGGCGGCGATGATGGCTTCCGGTGATACCTGTTTCAGCGCCGGTCCGGCCTGTTTATATTCCTCCAGCGCCAGCGTTCCGCCCGCTTTTAAAACAGAATCTGCGGTATATCCGGGGGTTTTCTTATATGCCTGCGGCCGGGCAACCAGTAATAATCCGTTACTGACCTGACCGGTGATCATAATAACCCTTGGTGCCCGGTAACCGGGCGGTTTTTGCTGAACATTGTGCAGCCGCTGCTCCATTTCTGCCGCCACCTGTTCACCTTTTTCCGTTGTTTTGGTTACCTGTGCCACCAGACGGATATTACGGATAATCTCCTCAATACTGTTTCCTTCCAGCACCAGCACAGGAATACCGAATTTACGCAGCGGTATTAATAATTGATGTGTCGCCTGGCGGGCAGGGGTCATAATGACCAGATCCGGTTTCTGTTCAATGATCCGTTCAAGAGAAAAACCGAGACGGCCGCCGATTAACGGTTTATTTTTGATTTCATCCGGGAAATAGGTATAGGCATCAATACCGGCGATATTGTCAGTCAGTCCGAGGATGGCCACAATTTCGGTATTTGATGAAAAGATAGTCACAATACGCTGCGGTTTTTCGCTCAGTGTGACCGGCGCAGATAATTGCGCCATCATACTGAAAGCAGGCAGAGCATGGCACAGGGCCATGCTCAGTGTGATGATAATAATCAGGACTTTCATTGTTGCCGGTTAAAAACGGTATGTCACACCGGCAATAAATGACCGGCCGGGCATAGAGGTTCCCGGACTGCCGTTGGATTTTGACGGCAGCATAATATACGGGTCTTCATCCAGGGCAAAAAAGACCGGATGCTCGTTTTTATCCAGAATATTGTCTATCCGTCCGTACAACGTCAGTGACTGACTGATATCCACATCTGCCTGAAGATTCCAGACCATAAACGGCGCTTTGCGCATGACATATGAGGAATAAGGGCGGATCTCCGGAATAATTCCTTCTTCGGTTTTATACCACATCGGCCCGCGCAAAATACCCTGTAACTGAAGGCTCCACGGATAACGGGCATTGGTAAAATAAAGCTCGTTAATAAATGCAGCCTGGTACTGATACATGCGCTGAACTTTATTACTGTTATTGGTCGCGGTTATTTTGGCGCCTTTATCTTCCATATCGAAATTCCAGCTGCCGTTTAAACGCATGACCCAATCCCAGTCTGTCTGCCAGTCAAATACACGGTTAACCGTGGCACGGCTGTTAATTTCCAGTCCGCGGACCACAATATCATCGTCGCTGTTGGCATACTGATAAACATTCGGCGCCAGAACGTTGGTCTGTATTCTGTTCTGAATGGTATTCTGGAACAGAGCAATATCCACCGAATTCAGAGAATCACCGAGTGTCGCGCCCACTTCAAACTGACGGTTACTTTCCGCTTTCAGGGAACTGTTTCCCAGATATTGCGTGCCGGACAGCGTAATATAATCCGCGCCCAGCTGTGTGGCGGTCGGCGCACGGTAACCGGTGGCGACAGAGGATTTCAGGTTCAGCCAGTCATTGACCTGATAGTTGGTGCCGAGACTCCAGGTTAACTGATTATAGGAGGCGCTGCCGGTGAACTGATTATCCAGGTTCGGGGTTTTATCGAAATTGGTTTTCCCGTAGGTATAACGCATCCCGCCGCGGATTATCCAACTGTCATCAAATAAACTCTGCCGGTCATCAAAATAAACGGCATACTGATTTTCAGTCTGATTATTATCATATGGTGCCGATTGTTTCAGCGGGTTGCCGCTGACACTGACCTGATCACGTTCTGAACGTAAACGGCTGTATTCATAATCAACGCCTAATAACAGATCATTCTGTTCATGGAGTTTTATTACCGGCTGAAATTTCACGCCGTAAATATCCAGCTGACGACGGTTATGATCACTGCGGGTTTTCGCTGTCAGCGGTGATGCCCAGCGGAAATTATCCACGTCCTGCACAAAATAGGCATGGCTGTTCATTCTGAAAATACTGTCGTCGGTGCCGTTTTTCCAGACCACATCCGCCGAGCGGTTATAACGGGTATCTTTGGCGTAAATATTCCCGGTTGAACCACGGAAACCGCCGTCATAAATACCGTCTGTCCGCAGTGATACATCGAGCAGGTTACTTTCGTTAATCTGCCAGCCTAAATTACCGCTTAAACCAAAACGTTCCCAGTTGGTATTTTCCTGTTTACTGCCGCCTTTCCCGGAATGGTAGTCATCACGGCGACCGGCTTCAAACCCGACATAGCCGTAAATATCGCCGTCATCATTCTGAAAACCATAGCCGCCGTAAGTCTGTGCCAGTCCCCATGAGCCGGTTTCCGCTGAAATTTTGCCGCCTTCGTCGGTTAATCCGTTTTTCAGGAAAATATTAATCACGCCGCCCATTGCCTGAGAGCCGTAAATAACCGAAGAGGGCCCGCGGATAACTTCAATCCGGCTGACATCTTTCGGCGATAATTTGGATAAGTTCGCGGTTCCCGCACGGCGGCCGTTAACCAGGACCAGTACCTGACCGGCAAAATCTTTTCCCTGGCCATCTGTTGCGGCGCCGCGGATATTAATGGATGTTTGCCCGGGACTCCATTCACTGAAAAAACCGACACTGTTTTGTGCAAGTAATTCGGTCAGACTTTCCGCCCGTGAGCGTTCAATCTGGTCGCTGTCAATAACCTGCGTGGTGACGGTGGATTTCCGCTGCTGTTCTTCACGGCCTGACGCGGTGACAATTAACGTATCACCGCTTTCTGTATCCTGTTTTACGGTATTTTCCGCCCCGGCGGATAATTGTGAATATGACAGGATCAGAGAAACCAACGCCAGTTTCCTGCTGTTTATTTTCATTTTTTAAAACTCATTTTTATATAATGCCTGACCAAGACACCGGTTATATCCGGTGTATTCCCTGAAATAATTTTTCTGACACAAATAACATCAAGTGTTAATGAGATCCGTTTTCATCTTAAGAAAACAGGGCAGGCTAAGTCACTAAAAAATATGACTAATCGTCTGAAACGGGAAAGTGGTCAAGATAATTGAAAACAAACCGTTACAATCACGCAGGGAGATAATAAGAAAGGTGAGCAGATGTTGAAAATATGCTGCATTGTTAAAAACCCGGCGGCACCGGAACGATACCGCCGGATAAGGCTACAATAAGCGGATGCGGTGCCGGAAGCGATCAATAAACTGCTGATTCCAGTCATCGCCGCCGGTGGCATTGCCGCTTTTCCAGATTGGCGGTTCGATGCCTTGCTGTGCCAGCAGATTTACCGTTTCGGTTATCAGGGCATTGAGCAGAAATGCATTGGCAAAGGTGGACATCGCCGCCACCTGCTGAGTTATCCCCGGGATCTGCATAACCGCATCACCGACCTGAACCTGTGAATCCAGCACCAGGTCGGCGATATCACACAGGTTCTGTCCCGAAGGGTGGCGCGCGGGGTGATCTGCCGGTG
>OJJS01000045.1_pt1 | contig 31150 bp, 26 predicted proteins | sample 1596371 | NCBI WGS metagenome assembly OJJS01 (sample SAMEA4350116, study PRJEB24818) | metagenome | biome: human; feature: gut; material: faeces | place: Denmark | collected 2013-09 | reverse complement strand
GGTCAGCGTGGGCCAGGAACCGGCCTGTGTGAAAACCTGTCCGACCGGCGCTATCCATTTCGGCACCAAGAAAGACATGCTGGAAGTGGCGGATGAGCGCGTGCAGAAACTGCAAAAACGCGGCTTTGCCAATGCCGGAGTCTACAACCCGGACGGTGTCGGCGGCACACACGTGATGTATGTGCTTCAGCACGCGGATAATCCGGAGCTCTATCACGGGCTGCCGAAAGATCCGCAGATTGATACACCAATCGATCTCTGGAAAGGGGTACTGAAACCGCTGTCGGCTATCGGGTTTATCGCCACCTTTGCCGGACTGGTTTTCCACTATGTGGGGATCGGCCCGAACAAAGAAACGGACGATGAGGAAGAGGAGGAAACTCACCATGAGTAAGAAAAGCAAAATGATTGTCCGCACGAAGTTTATTGATCGTGCCTGTCACTGGACAGTGGTGATCTGCTTTTTCCTGGTCTCCTTATCCGGTATTGCGCTGTTCTTCCCGACACTGCAATGGCTGACGGAAACCTTCGGGACACCGGCGATGGGGCGTATTCTGCACCCGTTCTTCGGTGTGCTGATTTTCGTCGTGCTGATGTTTATGTTTTTCCGCTTCGTTAAGCACAACATCCCGGACAGAGAAGATCTGCCGTGGATTAAAAACATTATCGAAGTGCTGAAAGGCAACGAGCACCATGTGGCGCGTGTCGGTAAATACAACGCCGGACAAAAAATGATGTTCTGGAGCATTATGAGCATGATCTTTGTGCTGCTTGCCACCGGGATCATCATCTGGCGTCCGTACTTTGCGCACTACTTCCCGATGTGGATGATCCGCTGGAGCCTGCTGATCCACGCAACGGCGGCTATCGTCCTGATCCACGCTATCCTGATCCATATGTATATGGCTTTCTGGGTGAAAGGATCGATCAAAGGCATGGTAGAAGGTAAAGTCAGCCGCCGCTGGGCGAAGAAACATCACCCGCGCTGGTATGAAGAAGTGGAAGCCGAAGAAGCTGCTGAGGAAGCGAAGCAGAAGAAGTAAGCTGAAACATTCTTTATGACATCAAAAAGCGCACCTCAGGGTGCGCTTTCAAATTCTGTTTATTTATCCGGTGCTCTATTACAAAAACCATCTTCTTCAGAATCGCCGTACAGCGTAATCCCCGAAATATCGATTTCCTTTTCCAGGCGGTGCAAATCATAATTTGCCTGTAAGCGCAGCCAGAATGCCGGGTTGCTGCCTAACGCTGCCGCTATCCGTATCGCCAGTGCCGGGGTCAGCGCCGTTTTACCTGATAAAAACCGGGAAACCGTTGCCGGTGTTACCCCGATATTTCCGGCAAACTGACGAACTCCCACACCCAGATCAGTCAGTATATTGGCTACGATTGTACCGGGATGTGAAACAATAGCTTGTTTCATCAGTGATAATCCTCCAAGTTTAAAATATACGCATCACCATTTCTGAACTCAAATGTAATACGCCAGTTGGCTCTCACTGTTATTGACCAGATACCCACCCGATCTCCCCGCAAGGGATGTAATTTATAAATATGAATATTTAAATCGTCAATCATGGTTGCAGAATCAATAGCCTGCAAACGATCATTAATTCTGACAGCATCCTGAGCCGGAATCCCTGAAATAACACCGTTTTCAAAAAGTTGCTTAAGCCCTTTGTGTTTGAATGATTTGATCATCATTTCAGCTTCTGTTGCCTGACATGTAACACCGTATCATGGTGTTACTCATCATGCAACAGTGAACCCTATTCCCTAAAACAAAACCCGCCTTGCGGCGGGTTTTTCAGTGCTTCTCACAGAACAGGGGATTACTGTTCAAACATCTCTTTCAGCCAGCCCGGGGCTTCTTCGCCCTGCTGCTGAGCCGGGGCCTGCTGGCCGCACAGTGCCTGTGCATCTGTTGTCCAGACCGGTAAAGTCCGGGTGACACCCACGCCGTTGCAGACAAAATTGCCGTCCGCATCCACGGCCATCTCCGCGATATCTTCCGGTGGTGTGAGGTTCAGCGCCAGCGGCGGCTGATTGTCCAGATAGCGTCCATAGAGCACCAGCGCACCGGAGCCGCCGTACAGGCCGGACGGGCTGTTATCATCCAGTCCCATCCAGGATACGGTGACTTCTTTGCCGTCGATACCGACAAACCAGCTGTCGCGCATCAGGTTAGTGGTCCCGGTTTTCCCGGCCAGATGGTATTTACCGAATTTAGAGCCCAGACGGCGGGCTGCTGTACCGCGTTCCACCACCTGCTGCATGCCGTAGAGCGTCATATAAGCCGCCTGCGGGGCAACAGCACGCTGCGCCTGCGGGAAGCTCTGGTAAATCACTGTACCGTCTTCCGCGATCACGGAACGCAGGGCGGACAGTGTCGCGCGGTTACCGCCGCTGCCGATGGTCTGGAACAGCTGAGAAACCTGCAATGGTGTCAGGTTTACCGCGCCGAGCAGCATCGCCGGAACTTTCTGGATATTTTTCGGCGGTGCGCCGAGACGGATAAAGGTATCAGCTACCGCATCCAGACCGACCGCCATACCGAGGTTAACCGTCGGCACATTGATAGAGCGCGCCAGACCATCCACCAGCATCACACGGCCGCTGAAGGTTTTGCTGTCGTTACGCGGTGACCAGGTCCCGCCGCCGCCCGGCACGTTAATGGTCAGCGGCTGATCGTCCAGCCAGGTATTCAGACGGTAAGAGTCCGGAATACCGAGCGCGGTGAGATAGGTCATCGGTTTTGCCAGTGAGCCGATAGAGCGCTCCGCTGCCATCGCGCGGTTAAAACCGGCAAACTGCGGCTGAGACCCGCCGACCATCGCACGGACTTCGCCGCTGATGCGGTCAACCACCACCATCGCGCCTTCCAGCTCCGGCTTTTTACGTTCCGCGCGGATGGCTTTCACGCCCTCTTCAACTGCATTTTCTGCCGCATCCTGTGAAACCGGATCAAGCGTGGTGAAGATTTTCACCCCGGACAGATCATCCACTTTATCGCCGAGCTTCTCGCGCAGTTCCTGGCGAACCAGCTGCATAAACGCAGGCTGCGGCGTGATCACACCACTTTTCTCTTTCACACCCAGCGGACGTGCGCTCAGGACATCATACATTTCCTGATCGATCACACCGCCCTGGGTTTGCAGGAGTTTCAGCACCACGTTACGGCGCTCAAGCGCATTTTTCGGGTTACGCCACGGGTTATAGACTGACGCCCCTTTCACCATACCCACCAGCAGTGCCACCTGGTCGAGGCTCAGCTCATCCACCGGACGGCCGAAATAATAGAGGCTCGCCAGCGGGAAGCCGCGGATCTGTTCATCCCCGCTCTGCCCCAGATAGACTTCGTTGAGGTACAGTTCCAGGATACGGTCTTTGTCGTAGCGGTAATCCATAATGAGCGCCATATAGGCTTCATTGGCTTTACGTACCAGTGTCCGTTCGTTGGATAAGAACAGGTTTTTCACCAGCTGCTGTGTCAGCGTACTGCCGCCCTGAACCGCACGTCCCGCCGTCAGGTTTGCCAGCAGAGCACGTCCGATGGAGGTGATGCTGATACCGTCATGTTCATAGAAGTTGCGGTCTTCGGTCACCAGCAGGGCTTTGACCAGTTCATCCGGGAAGCCGCTGCGGGCAAGGAACAGACGCTGCTCACCATTCGCGGACTGCATCATGGTGATCAGTTTCGGATCGAGGCGGAAGAAACCGAATTCGCGGCCGTTATCCACGTTTTCAATTTTTTCCAGTCCGCTGCTGCCGAAGGTCAGACGGGCATTAATCTGCCCCTCTTTACTGTCCGGGAAATCAAACGGGCGGCGCAGCATCTGAATGGTATTACCGGTCACAGAAAATTCACCGGCACGAGTGATTTTAGTGACTTTGCGGTACTGCATGCCTTCCAGCAGTTTAACCATCTCATTTAGGCTGTAATCCATACCCGGCTCAAGGTTAACGGTGCGTCCGTAAACCGCGGCAGGCAGATCCCAGACTTTGCCGTCCAGGCGGTCACTGATTTTTCCGGCCAGATAAACACCGTAGATCCCCAGCAGGATAGCCATCACAATGCCGAGTTTGACCAGGAACCAGAACCAGCGCCAGCGTCGTTTAGGCGGCTTGTTTTTGCGCCCTTTTTTACTCATGCGCGCAGTATCCTCTTCATCGTCATAATCATCATCCGGCTCGTCATCACCAAATTCATCATCGTATTCAATATCATCGTCATAATCCTCATCCCGGCGGCGACGGCGGTCTGAGCGCCCTCTTTTTTTACCGGCAGAGGCTTTACTGCCCCTGCGGCCGGTGGGTTCACGATCAAAATCAGACATGGTCTCTCCCGTCAGTCTGTCTGCCGCACAGTGATGTGCCGGGCAGGACAGGCGGTTATTTCATCAGTCGCTATTGTCGCCGATTCCGGCAACAGACACAGTAAAAATCCGTTAAACAAAGGCTATCTTTGCATTTACATAAACTTTTTTACACGCTTTGTCGGCAGTGCATTTGCCGGATCATCCGGCCAGAAATGTTTGGGATAACGCCCTTTCATCTCTTTCTGCACATCCCGGTAACTCCCGCCCCAGAAGGCTTTCAGGTCAGCGGTTACCTGCAGCGGGCGATGTGCGGGGGAGAGCAGGCTGACCGTCACCGGCACTCTTCCCTGCGCCACCACCGGCGTTTCACGGACACCATACATCTCCTGAATCCGGACTGCCATCACCGGCGGTTTATCCGCGGCATATTCTACAGGTATCTGGGTCCCGGTGGGTACTTCAAAATGACGCGGGAACTGTGCATCCAGCCATTGCTGCTGTGACCAGTCCATCCGCTGACGCAGCGCGCCGTACAGATCCAGCTTTGCCAGCTGCTGCTGATTGCGCACCCCGGTCAGGTACGGCGACAACCACGTCTCAAGCGTGGCGAGCAGTGTATCATTATCCGCGGCAGGCAGTGTCTGTTCAGGAAACAGATCGTGTGCCAGCTGCTGGCGGATAAGCAACTGCTCACAGGCGTCACTGAACGGCAGAACAGATAATCCCTGTTCGCGGATCCAGCTGAGCAGGGCTTCGCGGACAACCTCATCAGACGGTGCCGCCAGCGGTTTGCGCTCAATAATCAGCTGCCCGCAGGTGACCGCCTGCCATGCCTGCCAGCTGCCTTTATTTTCGTCACGGGTAAGACGATTTTCGGTTTTCAGCAGATGCGGTGCCATTTCTGTCAGCTGTGATAACGCAAACGGCACGGCTTTCAGTATCCGCGCATTAGCCTGCTGATCATTTTGCAGGATCAGCGGAGCGATAAGCCCCGGCTCATTGCCCAGCGGGCTGCTTTCATCCGTGACCGCGCCGGTGCCGTTTGTCAGCAGAAAAGCACCACCGCGTCCCCGGCTTCCGGCAATTCTGTCCGGAAAGCCCTGTAATAAGGTGCGGCACAACCAGCCGCTGTCCGGATCATGCGCCGGTTTTCTGACCGGCAGACCGGCCGCCTGTAATAACTGATGCGCCCGCTTATCCCACCGGGCGGAGGGATGAGTCAGGTCATGCAGCAGATTACCGTTACCTTCGCGGGATGGCTCTTCCAGCGCGGCAATCAGCCGGGCAGCGTAATATATCTGCGCCGGTTCTTCATTAAGTGTGTACAGCCACAATGCAGAGAGGCGCGGTTCCGTGCCGGAAGCCGCCATCGCTTCACCTTTGGCGGTCAGTCCGCCCTGCGGCAGCAGACAGCCCATTTCTGTCAGTAATTTTTTCGCCACCTGTACCGCCACGGCGGGCGGGGTATCAAGCCAGGAGAGCTGAGATACTTCGCGGCAACCCCACTGCGCCAGATTCAGCATCAGCCCGGCCAGGTCACTGTGACAGATTTCCGGCTCACTGTGGGCAGCAGCACGTTCCGCTTCTGCCTGACCGCAGAGGTGCAGACAGATCCCCGGGGCAAGACGTCCGGCGCGACCTGCACGCTGCGTCATTGATGAGCGGCTGATACGGCTGCGCACCAGACGGGTCAGCCCGCTGCGCGGATCAAACTGTCCGGTTTTTTCCAGACAACTGTCCACTACCAGCGTCACACCTTCGATGGTCAGACTGGTTTCGGCGATATTGGTTGCCAGCACGATTTTGCGCATACCGGGCGGCGGCGGTTCAATCGCCTGCTGCTGCTCTTTCAGGGAAAGTGCGCCGTACAGCGGGCAGATAAGGGTATCCGCATCGGTTTTACCGGTCAGCTGTTCCTGTAACCGGCAGATTTCCGCCTGTCCCGGCAGAAATACCAGCACGGAGCCTTCCTCCTGCTGATACAGCTGCAACACCGCTCGGGCGACCTCACTGATAAAAGGCTGATGCGTACTGAGCGGCTGATAACGCCTCTCCACCGGAAAAGCACGCCCCTCTGCGGTGATCACTTCCGCCTGCGGCAGCAGAGACAGCAGTTGTTCATTATCTAAGGTCGCGGACATCACCAGCAGACGCAGATCATCACGCAGCGAGGACTGCACATCCAGCAGCAGGGCAAGGGAGAGGTCGGCCTGTAAATTACGTTCATGGAATTCATCCAGAATAATGATACCGACTTCGGATAATTCCGGATCATGCTGTAACATTCTGACCAGAATTCCCTCAGTAACAACTTCAAACCGGGTGGCGGCGCTGACCCGGGTTTCGCCGCGCATCCGGTAACCGACCGTTTCCCCCGGACGTTCGCCGAGCTGTGACGCCAGACGGTGTGCCACGCTGCGGGCCGCGATACGGCGGGGTTCCAGCATGATAATCCGCCCGGTGACAGAAGCATCTTTCAGCATCAGCAACGGCAGAACAGTGGATTTTCCGCTGCCGGTGGGCGCCTGTAACAACACCTGCGGGGCACTTTTCAGTGCCGTACTGAGTGCCGGATAAATGTTACAAACGGGGGAATATGTCACAAAAACCTCATCATTATCTGCTTAACTTTCGACGCACAACATTGTAGCATTGCCGCCCCCTGAAAAGTGCAGTCACATTGACAGGAGTTGTGATGGAATTTCATCCCCCGTTACAGGCGGGCACACTGGTACAGCGTTATAAACGTTTTCTTGCGGATATTATCACGCAGGACGGCCGCACAATTACTATTCATTGTGCCAATACCGGCGCGATGACGGGTTGTGCCACGCCGGGTGATACCGTCTGGTATTCCGAATCCGCTAATGCGAAACGCAAGTATCCGTACAGCTGGGAACTGACGCAAACACAGGCCGGGCATCTGATTTGCGTGAATACCCAGCAGGCAAACCGGCTTGTGGCTGAGGCCATTGCGCAGAACCGAATCCCAGAACTTGCCGGGTATCAGACGCTCACGCAGGAAGTAAGATACGGCAGCGAAAACAGCCGGATTGATTTTTTACTGACGGACCCGGAGAAAAAGCCCTGCTATGCGGAGGTGAAATCCGTCACGCTGCTGGAAAACGGACACGGATATTTTCCCGACACCGTAACTTTACGTGGACAAAAACACGTACGTGAGTTACAAGCAATTGCTGAAGCGGGAAATCGTGCTGTTCTGTTTTTTGCTGTACTGCATTCAGGGATTGAGGCCGTATCGGATGCAGCACACATTGATAAAAAATATTCATCACTTTTGCAGAAGGCGTCACAATCCGGAACAGAGATTATTTGCTACAGAATGCGGATAACACCGGATGGCATCACTGCCGGAGAAAAAATACCCTTCTCATTCATGGGGTGAATATCAATTTTTTTAATAATAAATAGGATGTTTTGTAAGTTTCGGAGTAAATAAACACGCGGTTCTTCACACCTTACAAAACTAATGAGATCAAGGGTTGCATTATCCATAATCATCTGCTATCTATAGCGGCCTATTTTTCCCCTCTAAGGGATATTGTCAGACATGCGTGTGTAGGAGAAGCATTATGCAAGAAGGGCAAAAACGTAAAACCTCGTCCCTGAGCATTCTTGCCATTGCCGGCGTGGAGCCGTATCACGAGAAGGCAGGCGAAGAATACATGAACGAAGCCCAGTTGGCCCATTTCAAGCTGATACTTGAAGCATGGCGCAACCAACTCAGGGATGAAGTAAACCGCACTGTCACGCACATGCAGGATGAAGCCGCTAACTTCCCGGACCCGGTTGACCGTGCCGCTCAGGAAGAAGAATTCAGCCTGGAACTTCGTAACCGTGACCGCGAGCGCAAACTGATCAAAAAGATCGAAAAAACCCTCAAAAAGGTTGAGGACGACGATTTTGGTTTTTGTGAGTCCTGCGGGGTCGAAATCGGTATCCGCCGTTTAGAGGCGCGTCCGACCGCAGATTTATGTATCGACTGTAAGACACTCGCTGAAATCCGCGAAAAGCAGATGGCGGGCTGACAGGTTCACCACAGACGGCGCTTTAACAGCGCCGTCCGTTTTTCTGCCTCTTCAGATGATGGAATATTCTGCCGGCTCAGCGCCCGGTTATACCGGCCGCTTCGCACCCTCTCCCTCCGGTGCGCTTCATTTCGGCTCTCTGGTCACCGCACTGGGGAGTTATCTTCAGGCCCGTCATCTCGGCGGACGCTGGCTTCTCCGTATTGATGATATTGACCCGCCCCGCGAAGTCCCGGGTGCTGCGGATGCTATTCTGCGTATTCTTGATCACTACGGTCTGCACTGGGACGGCGATGTGCTGTATCAGTCGCGCCGCCATGACGCTTACCGTGATGTGATTGAACAGCTGAAAGCAACCGGACAGTGCTATTACTGCACCTGCACACGGCATGATATCCACGACAGCGGCGGCCACTACCCCGGTACCTGCCGTCAGCGCGGGCTGCCGCCGGATAATGCCGCGCTGCGGCTGAGAAGAACGCATCCGGTGTACCATTTTACCGATGGTTTGCGGGGAAATGTGTTTACGGATAACGCGACGGCAGAGGAAGATATCATTATCTTCCGCAAAGATAAGCTGTTTGCCTATAACCTGGTGGTGGTACTTGATGATGATTATCAGGGTGTGACCGAGGTGGTCAGGGGCGCAGATTTACTGTATCCCACCTCACATCAGCTCTCATTATACCGCCAGCTCGGGCTGCCTGAGCCGCATTATCTGCATTTGCCGTTGATGCTGAGCCCGGCGGCGCGTAAACTCTCCAAGCAAAATCATGCCACCCCGGTGCCGCTCAGTGATCCGCGCCCGCTGTTATGGCAGGCGTTGCAGGTGCTCCGGCAGCCGCTGCCGGAGACAGGTCCGCAGTCTCTTTCTCTGACTGAACTGCTGGCATACAGTGTGCAGAACTGGGATATTAGCGCCGTACCACGCGATGATGTGGTGACAGACCGGGAATAATTCCGCAATATCCCGGGTAAGGCATTCTCAAAAAACCAAGTGTACGATATTATTAGTCGCTTATTTTTTAGATCATTTAATTGTTATACAGAGGTGTACCATTTTAAACCGAGTCGCAAAGTTCTGTCGCAGTCTGATTTCCCGCGAGAATAAAGCAGATTGCACAGAGGCTGCCAGTGAAAGGCCGGCCCTGAATGCTGACCATACGCCGCGGAATCCGTCACCCCGTGAAGCTTCCCCCGCGCGTCCTGCCGCTAAACGCAAAAAACCGGCAAAACATATGGATAACAGCGGGACAGTCAGCGCAACGGTAATTCCCCGCAACAGTCACTCTATTTCCCGCCAGGATATCAGCGAAAATGCGCTGAAGGTTCTGTACCGCCTGAATAAATCCGGTTTCGATGCTTACCTGGTCGGCGGCGGTGTCCGTGATTTGCTGCTGGAACGCAAACCCAAAGATTTCGATATCGCGACCAATGCCACGCCGGATGAAGTGAGAAAATTATTCCGCAACTGCCGTCTGGTCGGCCGCCGTTTCCGTCTGGCACATATTATGTTCGGGCCGGATATTATCGAGGTCGCCACTTTCCGTGGTCCGCATGACAATAACGAACCGGCTGATGACGGCAAAGCCCGCTCTCAGCAGGGCAAAAACGGCATGCTGCTGCGTGATAATATTTTCGGCACCATCGAAGAAGATGCTGTCCGCCGCGATTTCACCATTAACAGCCTCTATTACAGTGTGGCTGATTTTACTGTCCGCGATTATGTCGGCGGACTCGCGGATTTACAGCAGCGGATTATCCGTCTGATTGGTGATCCGGAAACCCGTTACCGGGAAGACCCGGTGCGTATGCTGCGCGCTATCCGTTTTGCCGCCAAGCTGGATATGACTATCGAGCCGAAAACGGCCGCGCCTATCCGCACGATGAGCACACTGCTGCGCGATATTCCGCCTGCACGTCTGTTCGAGGAAGTCCTCAAGTTATTACAGGCCGGTGACGGACACCGTACCTTTGAATTATTACGTGAATACGATCTGCTGGATATGCTGTTCCCGCTGGTTGCCGGACCGCTGAAAGAAAACCCGGACACCCCGCTGTCCCGTATCGTGGATCAGGTACTGAAAAATACTGACTACCGTATTCATAACGCTCAGCGCGTCAATCCGGCTTTCCTGTTTGCCGTGATGCTGTGGTATCCGCTGTGTGAACATGCGGAAAAAGTGACTCAGGAGAGCGGACTGGCCTATTACGAAGCCTTCGCTATCGCCATTAATGACATCCTGGATGAACAGTGCCGCGCAATTGCCATTCCGAAGCGCCTGACCACCACCATGCGTGATATCTGGCAGTTACAGTTACGTCTGCCGCGCCGTCAGGGCAAACGCGCTGTCCGTCTGATGGAAAATCAGAAATTCCGCGCCGCCTTTGATCTGCTGGAACTGCGGGCCAATGTGGAAGGACGTCATGAATTGCAGGAGCTGGCTCACTGGTGGGCTGATTTCCAGCTGGCGAATGCCCCGCAGCAGCGCTCGATGGTAAGCGAACTGGGCAGTGATCCGGTCAAACGCCGTCCGCGTCCGCGCCGCCGCCATCCGCGTGCCCGTCAGGGTAACGGAAACAGCGAATCATGATTCCGGTCTATATTGCGATCGGCAGTAATCTTGCCGATCCTCTGGATCAGGTAAACCGGGCGATTGCAGCGCTGGATACGATCCCGCAAAGCCGCCTGGTGCGCCACTCTTCTTTTTACCGTACGGCACCGATGGGACCCGCAGGACAACCTGATTATCTCAATGCGGCTGTTCTGCTGGAAACCGATCTGACGCCGCACCAGCTGCTCGACGCCACCCAGGCCATTGAACTGGCTCACGGTCGTGTCCGCAAAGATGAGCGCTGGGGTCCCCGCACGTTAGACTTAGATATCATGCTGTTTGGTGATAAGGTCATCAGTGACGCGCGGCTGACAGTGCCCCATTACGGCCTGAAAGTGCGTGAATTTATGCTGTATCCGCTGGCAGAAATCGCCCCCGGGCTGATACTGCCGGACGGCGAATCACTGGCAGCGGTTGTTGCCCGTACCCCGGAAAACGGACTTGGCCTCTGGTCATCATCAGAGCCGGTACGCTGAACGCTCTGCTCAACAGACAGACAAAAGGAGACACTGATGCGGATTATTGAAACTGCGCTGATCCTGCGCAAAGAGATTGCCCGTCTGCGGACTGACGGCAAACGTGTTGCGTTTATCCCGACAATGGGAAACCTGCACGAAGGCCACCTGGCACTGGTAAAAGAAGCCCGCGCACAGGCGGATATTGTCGTGGTGTCTGTTTTTGTTAACCCGCTTCAGTTCCCGCGGGAAGATGATTTGCAGCGCTACCCGCGCACACTCCAGGCAGACTGTGAAAAACTGAGCAAAGCTCAGGTGGATCTGGTGTATGCACCGGCGGTCAGTGATGTCTATCCTCACGGATTCACTCACCAGACTCAGGTGATTGTGCCGCCGCTGGTCAGTCAGTGTGATGAACCTCATCAGCGTACCCGTCTGCGCGGAATCGCCACCGTGATGTGCAAACTGTTCAACCTGGTTCAGCCGGATATTGTTTTCTTCGGCACCAATGACCATCCGCGTTTCCTGACGGTCCGCCGTCTGATCCGTGATCTGAATTATGACATTGCACTGGCCGCGATCCCGACCGTCAGGGAAAAAACCGGGCTGGCACTCAGTTCCTGTAATTCCCTGCTGGGCAAAGAAGAGAAAGAGGCCGCACCGCGTCTGTATCAGGTGATGCAGACTCTGGCAGATATGATCCGTGAACGCCCGAGTGCCATTGCCGAAAGTCTGGATAATGCGCGTGATGATCTGAGCCGTGCCGGATTCCGTGATATCAGCCTGGAGATCTGTGATGCTGATGATCTGGAGGCAGTGCGGGTCAACAGCGGACAAGCTGTGATCCTGGCTTCCGCCTGGCTGGGGAATATCCGCCTGATCGACTGCCTGCACGTCAATATGCCGAACCCGGCAGACAGTGATACAGCGACTCCGTCACTGTAAATAACGCTCAATCTGCCTGAAAAGCCCGGTTTCCGGCGTGCTGCTGTAATGATGCAACCGGAACCAGGCCAGAAGCCCGTCATAGCGGGCTTTTGTCAGTTCCTGTTCCGCCTGATAATACTGCTCCCGGGCATTTGCCACATCCTGCTGACTTTTCTGTCCCGCTGAATACCCTTTTTCCGCTGCGGTTACCAACAGCCCGGCAGCAGCAGCAGCCTGCTCCAGCGCCGCCAGCTGAACACCGCTGTGACGGAATACCTGATACTGACGCCTCAGATCACGCAGGCGTGTCTGCACCAGCGCATCCTGATCATACTGTGACTGCTGAATCTGAGCAGATGCTTTCCGCATCCCTGCCATATCCTTTCCGCCGCTGAACAACGGAACCGAAAGATGGAACCCGGCACTGAGATTCCGGTAACGCTGCCCCACCGTGTCACTGCTGTCTGACTGAGTATCGGACCAGGCCGCAAAGATCTGTGCTGACGGCATAAATGCCCCGCGCTGCACCTCTGCCGCGGCTTTGGCCAGTGAGGTTTCATGTTGTGCCGCTTTGATTTCCGGATGTACTGTCAGCATCTGCCGCTCCAGCGCGGCATAATCCGCTTCCTTCAGTTGCGGCAGCCGGAACGCCCCCGGTTTCAGTGCCGGAACATCCTGCATCCGCAACTGCGGGAGGCCGGTGAGATCCGATAAGGTGAGCAGCGCATTCAGGCTTTCCGCCTCTGTTTCAGCAAGTTGAGCCTGACGCTGACGCAGACGGGCCCGGGCTGATTCCACCTCTGTCATCGTTCCTTCCCCGAGCTGTAAAAGACGCTGTGCAGCGGTCAGCTGCGAGCTGTCCAGCGCCAGCCGGAGCCGGTCGGTCTTCTGTATTTCCAGGGCGCAGGCCAGATTCAGATAGGCCGATACCAGCCGGTTCATCAGCGCAGCCTGCTGTATCTGCAATCCGCTTTCTGCGGCTGTACCGCGTATCTGTGCCGCCCGGTACTGATGATATGCGGTGTAATCCAGCAGCGGCTGCGTGACGACCAGATTGAGGGAATGACTGCGGTAACGCCGCTGATCCGTCACCGGTGCCCGCTGTGTCAGCCGGTTATACGGCGTACTCTGATAACTCAGTCCGGCTGAGGGCAGAAGGTGTGATTTCCCGGCGTCAGCCTCCGCCTGTTCCGCCTCATAAGCCTTACCCGCCGCACGAAATGAGAGATCGTTTTCCAGCGCAGGCTGACGAAGTTCTGACAATGTCACCGCCTGCACACCGGCGGACAGCAAACACAACAGCGCCGCGCAAAAAATATTTGCAGGATACATACCCGTCACTCCTCTGTCAGCGCGAAAAAGAGCCTGTCAGTCACCGGCTTAAACAGATAGCTGAGCAGAGATCGCTCCCCGGTGCGGATAAAAATCTCAGCGGGCATCCCGGGTTTGATCACCTGAGCGGCCGCCGTTTCCGGTACTGCAATCTGAATCTGATAATAAGGCTCACCGGTTGCCGGATTTGTCAGACGATCGGCGGAGATCATCGTCAGTTCGCCGCGTAGTTTGGGTGTCAGGTTCTGATTAAACGCGGTAAACAGCAGATCGGCGGTCTGACCGGGAGCCACTTTATCTATCCACTGTGGTGATAATTTGCCTTCAATAATCAGCGTCTGCTGTTCCGGCACCACGGACATCAGTTTTTCCCCTGCCCGTACCACACCACCGGTCGTAAACACCGATACATCCATAATGGTGCCGGTCACCGGTGCAATGATGACATGCTGATCCAGCCGGTCATTCTCAATAACCTGCTGTTTTTTCAACTCACTGCGCTGCACTGACAGACGCGATAACTCCTCGCGGATCCCGCTGTGAAAAGCAGCCCGCCGCTGTGTGATCTGTTCTGACTGAGCGGCTTTTTCCTCCTCCGCACGGCTTATCTGTATCCGGGTATCATCCGCCTGATTGCGCAGTGCCGCGCTTTCCCGCACGATTTCCTGGTAGCGGTGGCGCGGCAGATATCCCTCATCAGCCAGCGATTTCAGATTTGCGGCCTGTGCTGTCAGGCTGTCTGACTGCTGAATGGTGCTGCGGACAATCTCCCGCAGGGTAATAAGCCGCCGCGTCAGCCCGTCAATCACGACCTGACGGGCCTGAATGTCACTCTCCAGCTCAAGCCGCCGGTCAGTCAGCAGTGCATTCTGCGCCTGCAATTGTGCCTGCTGGTAGTCAGGCGGTGCATAAAATATATCTTCCGCCGCCGGTGTAAATGCCTGTTCACCGCGCAGTTCGGCCTCCAGCCGCCGCTGCATCAGCAGCGTGCTGTCAAGCTGCCCGGCCAGTGACTCCGCCTGCGCCAGAGCCTGTACCGGACGCAGCCGCACCAGCACCTGATCTTTCTCCGCCCGCTGACCATTCTGTACATAAATATCAGCAATCACGCCATCCGCCGGGGACTGCACCTGTTTGATATTACCGGCAACCACAACGGTTCCTGAGGCGGCAACGCCCTGATCCAGCGGTGCAAATCCTGCCCACAGCAGAAAACCGGCAAGACCGGCGGCAATAACAAAACATCCCGCCCGCTGATATCCGCGCGTATCTGTTTTTACCCCCGGCTCCGCTGAAAGCAATTTAGTTATCATTATTTTTACCCGCCTGATGATTAAGTGTTTCAATGACCTTCTCTGTGGGGCCAAAAAGCTGCATCCGTCCGCCGGATAACAGCAGCAGTTTGTCTGTCACCGACAGCAGTGGTTTATGGTGAGTAATCAGAACGATTGTTTTTTTCTGTGCTTTCAGTGTATTAACAGCAGATATCAGCGCATTCAGCCCGGCATCATCCAGGGCAGCATTGGGTTCATCGAGGATAATCAGTGCCGGTGAGCCGTACAGCGCCCGTGCCAGCGCGATCCGCTGACGCTGGCCACCGGAAAGCCCGGTGCCGTCTGCGCCGGTCAGGGTTTCATACCCCTGCGGCAGTTGCAGGATCAATTCATGTACCTGTGCCAGTTGTGCCGCACGGATAATATTTTCCGGATCAGCATCCGGGTCAAAACGGGCGATATTATCGGCGATTGTACCGGGAAAAAGCGCAACTTCCTGGGGAAGATAACCGATATAATTCCCGGATACGGCTTTATCCTGCTGACAGAGATCTGCCCCGTCGAGCCGGACAGCTCCCCGCCCGGCAGGCCACAACCCGGCGAGTAATTTAGCCAGTGCTGATTTCCCGGCTCCGGACGGGCCGATAATCCCCAGCACGTCTCCCGGTCCGAGGCCGAAATGCAGATTGTGTAACAGCGGTACGTCACAGCCCGGATAGCCCGCCTGCATCACGGAAACAGACAAATTCCCTGCCGGATGCGGCAATACCAGCTTCTGAGGCGGCTGCGGATGAGCCGCCAGCAGCGCAGTGAGCCGCTGATACGCCAGTCTGCCCTCTTTCGCGCTTTTCCACACTCCGGTGACCTGCTCAACCGGCGACAGCGCACGCCCCAGCAGAATCGACCCGGCGATCATCATGCCGGGTGAAATGGTATTATCCAGCGCCAGCCAGCCGCCCAGCCCCAGCATCAGGGATTGCAGGATCAGGCGGACGGTTTTGGTGATTGCCATAATTTTTGCTGAATAATCACTGGCCCGGGTCTGCTCATGCAAACTGCCGCAGTGGCGGTTCAGCCAGCGCTGACGCAGATGCTGCTGCATCCCCATCGCCTCTGCGGGCTCCGGATGAGCAAGATGGCTGCTCTGCATGCCCTGTGCGGCGGCAGACAAGCGGTTCGCGGCTGTCAGCGGCGGCCCGGAAAGCCGTTCATTAAGCAGCGCAAGCGCTATCAGCACCACTGCGCCGCCACAGGCAAATACGCCCAGCCACGGATTAAACAACGCGATCACCAGCAGATAAAGCGGGAACCAGGGCAGATCGAGAAAGGCAAAGATACCGTTACCGGTTATAAACCGGCGCAGGATCATCAGGTCGCTCTGTGCCTGCTGCGGCAGATGACCCGCAGTACTGTGCAGTTTTGCCTGAAATGCCGAATCATAGACGCGCGTATTCAGTGCGAGGTCAAACTGGTTGCTCATGCGGATCACCAGCATATTACGCAAATAATCCAGACCGCCGGTCAGTGCCAGCAATCCGGCCATCATCAGTGTCAGCATCAGCAGTGTCATTTCATTGCCCGAGGGCAAAACACGGTCGTACACCTGTAACATATACACAGACGGTACCAGCATCAGCAGATTAATCAGCGCACTGAATAATGCGAGTGAGATAAACAGGGATTTTCGGGCAGCAATAAAGGCCGTAATGTCATTTCTGGTTTTCCCGGAAAGCATACACAGGGACTCCGCCCGGCATACCCGCCGGGATGTAAGATGATTTGTCATAGAATAAAGAGAACCGTTACTCTTTCAGAAGATATGCACCCTTTTCATGCCAGATTTCCGCACGGTAACAGCCGGGGGATTCCGCAGAAAAGAAATAACGGGTGGTGCCGTCTGATGTAATAAAAGCAATGCCGTCCGGTGCCGGACGCCAGGCTGATATTTGCGGCTGTCCCGGGAAATGCAGCTGAAATCCTTCCGCTGTTTTATCGGGAACACTCGTCAGCGTGACAGGTTGTGTCTGCCCGTCTTCCGTGAACTGCCAGTTACCCTGAAGTTCTTCAGCGGCGGGGATTCTCTGACTGACTGCCGTGCTCTGCCCTGATAACAGCAGTGAAAACAGTAATAATGAGGGTCTGCTGATTTGCATGGTGACTTCCTGAATGCTGCGGACGCCGCACCGGCCGCGCCCGCCTGCTGCGTTAAACGATAAAGTCAGTGTGAACATTCACCATACCGGTGATATCCACTTTAAAATCAGGCTGACACTGATTTCCGCTGACATTAATCAGCAGCTCTGTCAGATTCCGCCCGCCATCATACTGCACGACCGCTTCACCGGCCGCACCGCTGAATTTATCGGTGAAATAGATAAATTTTTCCCCGTCACGGTTCTGATTCAGCCCCTGTAAATCGATCATATCCAGACCGGTTGAGAAATCGCGGATATGATCAGGCTTCTTAAACGGGGAATCCGTCACTGCCGAGAACACAAAGATATCACTCCCGGTACCGCCCCAGAGCTGATCCTGCCCCGCTCCGCCGTACAGCACATCATTCCCGCCGTTACCCATCAGGATATTGTTCTCATCGTTGCCGATGATCACATCATTTCCGCGCCCGCCAAACGCATTTTCAATCTTCACACCATGTGCGATTGACACATTCCCGGTCAGGCCGCCGACATCCGAAAAATCACCTTCCCGCAGCGAAATTTTCTGATCCTGCTTATAACGGGAGAAATTCAGGGTGTCATTACCGCCGCCGTCCCAGACGGTGAAAATAAGCTTATCTGACACACTTTTTGCAGAGTAGTAATCACGCCCGGTATTGGAATCGAAACCATAAACAGTGTCACCGGTACGGGTGTGATAATTTGCACCGTACAGTTTCTGAATCGCGGTAATATCATCCAGCAGCGGCGCGGAAGCGTAATAGCCTTTATGATCTGCGCCGGTGATTTTCTCACTCCAGTAGCTCATTACACTGTACTGGCGCGTGTCCTCCGCATAATCCGCGTCTTTGTAAGAAGGCACGCCCTGACCCGCGTTATAATTGCCGGGATGATTTAATCCCAGGGTATGGCCAATCTCATGAGTAAAGGTCAGACGCCCGTAGTTTCCTGCCACCGGCGTCACGTTCAGCGCCCCGGGCTCCGAGCTGTACCAGGACTGGCCGGAAACATCAAAACCGCGGGCATCGGTGTATGGCCGGCCATAGTAATCTGTGGTGTGCGGCAGCCAGGCATAGGCCTGTGTATATTTGTCACTGATATACCCGAAAGTGATATTGGTGTAAATCTCCCCTCTGCCGGCATCAACTTCAGTAAATGTAATGTTTGCCACATCAGCCCAGGACTGTAATGATAAGCGTGCCTGGTCTTTCTGATACTCGTTGAATCCCCGTAAACCGGTATTTCCTGCCGCGTTATAATAAATCCCTTCCCACGTCGGGAATGAATAGGTCACTTCAGCAGACTGCCCGGTAACCCCGGCACCATTCCAGCCGGTATTCGTTCTGGCAATATAGTTTCCGGCTTCAAAGGCATCATATGAGATTTTGTTATTAATCAGGCGTCCGCCTCCCCGCCCCGGACTACTCAGCACCTCATCGATAAGCGTCCACCCGTCTTCTGTGCCGTATGCAGCGATACTCATAAAAATATCTCCGTATGTAATAATAAAACAGAATGAAATTTATCCTTAAACATCAGTTAACCGCCGGAATTCACCAGCCCGCACACGATAGACACATTAATTTAATTAATCTATGTGGTAAGGAATAAACGCATACTAATTCTGTGATTTGGCTTTGGCGCCGGCCGGAACGGGAGAAGGTCTGTATTAATCAGGGATAAACCGAGGAAAAATAATTACATAGCGCAAGAAAATAATAAGGGCAGATACAAAAAGCCCGGCAACAATGTGCCGGGCTGATTATCAGAATGCCGGATCAGGTTCTCAGCCCGCGTCCTTTTTCAATCAGACGCCAGGTCAGCAGGTAGAACACTGCAATAAACAGGCTCAGTACCCCGAGTGTGGTGGTCAGAGAGACATCACTGATACCGAGGAAACCATAACGGAATCCGCTGATCATATAGACAATCGGGTTCAGTTTGGACACCCCCTGCCAGAATGCCGGTAACAGTGTCAGCGAATAAAACACCCCGCCAAGATAGGTCAGCGGCGTCAGGACGAACGTCGGGATTATGCTGATATCATCAAAGCTTTTCGCAAACAGCGCGTTAAGCAGCCCTGCCAGCGAGAACAGAACGGATGTCATCAGCAGAGTTGTGATGATCATAAACCAGGAGTGGATCTGTAACGGCACAAAGAACAGCGACACCAGCGTGACCAGAATCCCGACCAGCACACCACGCGCCACCCCGCCGCCGACAAACCCGGCAATAATTACGTGAGTCGGCACCGGTGCCACCAGCAGTTCCTCAATGCTTTTCTGGAATTTTGCCCCGAAAAACGATGAGGATACGTTGGCATAAGAGTTAGTAATCACTGACATCATAATCAGGCCGGGTACGATAAACTGCATGTAACCGACACCGCCCATTTCACCAATCCGGTTACCGATAAGATTGCCGAAAATAATAAAATAGAGTGACATGGTGATCACCGGCGGGATCAGTGTCTGAACCCAAATCCGCATAAAACGGGTGATTTCTTTGCGCCAGATTGTTTTCAGCGCCACCCAGTACAGCGACATCATTTCGCAGCCTCCAAATCATGATTCACCAGATGCACAAATAACTCCTCCAGCCGGTTCGCTTTGTTACGCATACTGAGGATATCAATACCCTGCGCATTCAGCTGGGCAAAAACACCGTTCAGCCCCTGTCCGCGACGGACATCCACCTCCAGCGTTGAGGTATCGGTCAGCCGGAAAGCATAGCCCTCAAGCTGCGGCAGCGGGTTTTTCGATCCCAGATCGAGGATAAACGTTTCAGATTCCAGTTTGCCGAGCAGTTCTTTCATACTGGTGTTTTCCACCAGCTCACCGTGCTGGATAATCCCGATATTACGGCACAGCATTTCCGCTTCCTCGAGATAATGCGTGGTGAGAATAATCGTGGTGCCCTGCGCATTGAGGGTTTTGAGAAATCCCCACATCGAGCGGCGCAGTTCGATATCCACCCCGGCTGTCGGTTCGTCGAGGATCAGCAATTTCGGCTGATGCATCAGAGCACGGGCAATCATCAGACGGCGCTTCATCCCGCCGGACAGACGCATCGCGCGCTCATCTCGTTTCTCCCACAAATCCAGCTGCGTCAGATAGGTTTTCGCCCGCTCCTGCGCCAGTTTGTGCGGCACCCCGTAATAACCCGCCTGCTGTAAAACGATCTGCAATACCGTCTCAAACGGGTTAAAGTTAAACTCCTGCGGTACCAGGCCGAGCTGACGTTTGGCGAGAACCAGGTCGGTATCGATGTCATAACCGAACACGGACACTTTTCCGCCGGTTTTATTCACCAGCGAGCTGATAATGCCGATAGTGGTGGATTTTCCCGCGCCGTTCGGACCCAGCAGGGCGTAAAAATCGCCGGCACTGACTTTCAGGTCGATTCCCCGTAAAGCCTGCACGCCTCCCGCATACTGCTTGGTTAATTGTGATATTTCCAGTGCATAGGTCATAACAGAAAAATACCTTTTTAATTTAGAAATTTGGGTGCAATATAAGCCGCAATATTACCTGCGAACCGAAATCGGTTCTTGACAATTCGTCTTCTTTACTGAAATTATTTAATAACAATTTATTAAAATTTAAATTTTTTATACAAGAGATTCTAGCGAAAGGATCTGCAACAGGCTATCCGTCATGATGAAAAAAATCGAAGAACTGTTTGCGCATAACAAACAGTGGTCCGAATCTGTAAATGAAAAAGATCCGGAGTTTTTCAAAGAGTTAGCACAGGCTCAAAAGCCCCGTTTTCTCTGGATCGGCTGCTCTGACAGCCGTGTTCCCGCCGAAAAACTGATCGACGCCGCACCGGGCGATCTGTTTGTGCACCGTAATGTGGCCAACCTTGTCATCCATACCGACCTGAACTGCCTGTCAGTTATCCAGTATGCCGTGGATGTGCTCCAGGTTGAACATATTATCGTCTGCGGTCACTACAACTGCGGTGGTATCCAGGCGGCCATTGAGGGCACCGAGCTGGGGCTTATCAATAACTGGTTACTGCATATCCGCGATATCTGGTATCAGCACAGCTCCCTGTTGGGCGAGCTCGCACCGCAGGATCGCATCAACCGCCTGTGTGAACTGAACGTGGTGGAGCAGGTCTATAACCTGGGTCACTCGACGATTATGCAGGCAGCGTGGAAACGCGGCCAGCGTGTGATGATCCACGGCTGGATCTACGGGATTAACAACGGTCTGCTGCATGATCTGGATATCAGCTCTGACAGCCGCGAGAAAATGGAACTGGTTTACCGCCAGGCAGTAGCCAAACTCTCGAACATGCCGTCGTCCTGATCACTGTAAAAGCAAACGGCACCTGACGGTGCCGTTTTTATATTCACAACCGGAAAAATTACTCTTCCAGCAGTGTCACATGACCGATATACGGCAGGTGGCGGTAGCTCTGGGCGTAGTCGATGCCGTAACCCACCACAAATTTATCTTCAATCGCGTAGCCGACCCAGTTAACCGGAACATCCACCTCACGGCGCGACGGTTTATCCAGCAGAGTACAGATTGCCACGGAGTTCGGGCCGCGCAGAGACAGAATGTCACGCACACGGTGTAATGTATTGCCGGAATCAATGATATCTTCCACGATCAGCACGTCTTTGCCGCGGATATCTTCGTCCAGGTCTTTGACAATTTTCACATCACGGGTGGACGAGGTGCCGCTGCCGTAACTGGATACCGTCATAAAATCGACTTCATGAGGAACATCAATTTTACGGCACAGGTCAGCCATAAAAATAAAAGATCCTTTCAGTAACCCGACTAAGACCAGCTCTTTGTTGCTGTGACGATAGTGTGCGGAAATTTCGCTGCCGAGATCGGCAACGCGCTGCTGGATCTCAGCTTCGGAGATCATTGTATCTAAGGTGTGTTTCTTCATGATTTTTGTCGTCAACGGTACGCTGTTTCAGTGGTTCGGCATTAAACCCGGTTTAATACCGGTCAGAAAGCGCGTTAGTTTAGCATACCACGGACAGATAAACAGTATCCGCGCCATGACTGACGCGGATTGTCACCGGGTAATTTTATATTCAGGCCGTGACAGTAAAGCCCGTCATCATACCGGTATCTTCATGTTCCAGCAGGTGACAGTGCGCCATAAACGGATGCGCATTAGTGGCCGGATGGTCAAATTTCACCAGCACTTCACTGACATTGCCCTCAATCCTGACCATATCTTTCCAGCCCTGCCGGTGAGCCGCCGGTGTGCGTCCGCCTTCGCTGAGAATACGGAAACGGGTGCCGTGGATATGGAACGGGTGCAGCATCATGTCACCGACGCCGGAGATAACCCAGCGCTCCGCCTGTCCCTGCTTCACATCAAATGCGCTTTCCGTCATGGAGAACGGAATACCGTTGATACTGTTGGCGTTCATCAGATCAACATCGCCGGAGCCGCAGTGACTGCCGCCATTGTGCATACCACGGCTCATACCTTTCATTCCGCCCATATGCCCGCCGCTCATATGGCCGCCGCCCATGTTGCCGTGCATGCCCATTCCGGCCATCGCCTGCGGGCCGTATTTATCGGTCAGCATCATCATGCCCTGCATATCAAGGCGCATATCCATCATCAGACGGAATTCACGTACCGGCAGGCGGGAGGTATCGATCAGAGCCGGCATCGCCGCCAGCACATCCGGCAGTTTGCCGCGTGCGGCATCGGGTGTCGGACGGATGGACAGCACCGGCAGCGCCTCATCAAACGGTGCCAGTGTCATTCCCATCTGACGTACCGGTAAGGTGACAATATCAAAGACTTTCCCGTCTGATGTATCCACCAGCACTTCAAAACGTTCTCCCGGCAGCATCGGCAGCTCCTGCACTTTTACCGGTTCGGCCAGCAGGCCGCCGTCACTGCCGATCACATACAGCGGACGCCCGTCACCGGCTGCCATCCGCAGACTGCGGGCATTACAGCCGTTGAGCAGACGCAGCCGCAGCCAGCCGCGCGGGGCCATATGCTGCGGGTAAACCGCGCCATTGGTCAGCATGGTGTCGCCAAACCAGCCGACTGCGGCGGACATCACATCCAGCTGATAATCAATGTTACCGTCTGCGGTCAGGCGCTTATCCTGCAGGACCACCGGGATATCATCCGTTCCCCACTCACCCGGCAGGCCGGTTGATGCGGTATTATCATCTTCAATCAGCACCAGTCCGGCCAGTCCCATTGCGACCTGATGGCCGGTTTTGCCGTGGGTGTGCGGATGGAACCAGCAGGTGGCTTCCGGCTGATCCGGCGTGAAACTGACCGTACGGGTGCTGCCCGGGGCAATAATCGCCTGCGGGCCGCCATCCTGTTCACCACTGATTTCCAGGCCGTGCCAGTGGACGGTTGTCGCTTCCGGCAATTTATTGACGATATCCACTGTTACCGGCTTACCGCGCCGCAGTTTCAGCGCGGGGCCCAGCAGGTCGCCGTTATATCCCCAGGTTTGGGTGGTTTTTCCCGGAATAAACACCATTTGCCCCTGCTGAATATTCAGGGTGATTTTTTGTGCATTATCCGCCGTTAACAGCGGCGGAATACCGAGTGCCGGACGTTCCTGCGCCGCAAAGGCAAACCGGCTCCATGCCGGCAGCATCGTGGCAGCACCTAAGAATGCGCTATATTTCAAAAAATCGCGTCGTTGCATGATATGCTTCCTTTATCATCAGTGGTGATATGCTATGACAAAATGATTGGGTTCTGTTATAGCGCAGGCTAAACCCTGCCCTAAGGGCAAGGTCAATGTATTACCTTTGCGGGAATAAGGTCTTTACATCACTTTAGTCAGCGGATGCAATCTGCGACAAAACTATTAAAATCTTCACATAAACTGACAGGCGATACCGGTAAACTACTCACTATGAAACTATTCTTTCACGCTTTATTCAGCTGTGTCCTGCTGCTTTCCCTGCCCGCGAAAGCGCTGACGCCGTCACAGGCTGAAGATCTCGCCGGACTGACTGCGGTTTTTATTTATCTGAAAAATGATTGCGGTTACGAAGATCTGCCGAATTCCCGTATCGAAAAAGCGATCTTACTGTTTGCCAAAAGTAACCGCTGGGATATGAGCAATTATGATACCCGGCAGATGGCGGCAATGAATAAAGAGAACTATTTCGACATCAAACAGATAAAGCTGCCGGAAAACTACAAATGCACCGCACTGGCACGTGATTCACTGCCGTTGCTTGCTTATGTGAAATAATTTCCCTGCAACCGAATCGGTTAAGCGGTAAAAAACAGCCGGAGAGCGGATTTCTGTATGAATATCCTCGATTATCACCCGCTATATTGATATAACCTCTGTCAATAATTGATCCCTCTCTGCTGATAATACGCTGTCCGGACATGATAAAAATAGTGCTCATCGATGACCATATAGTTGTGCGATCCGGTTTCGCTCAGCTCCTGACACTGGAGCCGGATATCACTATCGCCGGACAATATGCCAGTGCCGCGGAAGCCTGGCCTGAACTGAGCCGTCCGGATATTGATGTGGTGATCATGGACATTTCCATGCCGGATGAAAACGGATTACAGCTGCTCGCCCGCCTGCGGGAGCGCAAAACCACGTTCCGTACCATTATCCTCAGTATTTATGATACCCCCGCCTTTGTGCAGAGTGCGCTGGATGCCGGTGCCGGTGCTTATCTCACCAAGCGCTGCGGCCCGGAAGAGCTGGTGCAGGCGGTGCGTTCCGTGCATCAGGGCGGCTGCTATCTGTGTGCGGATGCCATGCGCGCGCTGCGCCAGTCACCACCGGAAAACCGTGCGCTGGAAGAACTGACCCCGCGTGAGCGTGAGGTGTTTGATCTGCTGGTGGCCGGGATGAGTGTGCGGGCTATTGCGGATAAACTGGCGCTCAGCCACAAAACCGTGCATGTCCACCGCGCCAATGTGCTGGGTAAACTTCAGTGTGAAAGCACAATTGATCTGGTTCATTTTGCCCTGGCGCATCACCTGATCGCAGGACAATAAGCCATGAGGCGCGGCGCTCGTCTGCTGTTACAGTCGGTGTTTCTGCTGTTTACCTATTCCCTGACCTGGATAGGTTTGTGGATCATCGGTTTTTATCTCAGTCAGAACAGTGTGTTATCCGCGTTTTTTCTGCCGGAAGGCTTGCGGCTGGCGCTGATGATCCTGCTGTGGCGGCGTTTCTGGCCGACCCTGTTACTGGCGGAGCTGCTGCTGAATATCTGGCTGGCGCAGGAGCAGTTACTGTCGCAGCCGGTGATCCTGTTGTCGCCGCTGCTGAGTCTTATCAGCGCCTTTATTATCCAGACCACCTGGTGGCGCTACACCCTTTACTGGCAACGGCTGTTACTGCTGATCGCCGGTGTCGGTATCAACAGTCTGCTGCACACCCTGGTGTTCAGCCTGCTGACCCCGCTGAGTGTCAGCCAGATTTTCCTCACCACGCTCACCGGCGGTATTCTGCTGACCCCGTTCGTCTATCTGATCTATGAATACCTCCATGAACAGCATTTCCGCCTGATCCTGGACTACGGCACACCTGATCCGCAGCTGCGCACCTCATTACTGATGTGGTGTTTTCTGTTCTGCCTGGCCGGGCTCAGCGCCCAGATCTTTTTTACCCCGGAAATTGAGCGCCTGCTGGTGCTGCTGGTCTTTATCCCCAATGTCTTTATGGCATACCGCTACGGCTGGCAGGGCGGTGTGCTCTCCGCTCTGCTCGGCAGTCTGATTATCACCTTTGCCCGCCAGTTTAACGGCGCATTTGCTGATTTACAGGAATTACAGATGTTTATGAGCACCCAGGCGCTGATTGGTATCGGCCTCGGGATTGCCATCAGCCGTCAGCAGCAGTTGTCACGTAATTTACAGCGCTACCGCGAACGGCTGGAGCAGGAGTTACAGGCACGGCGGGATCTGATGCAGCAACTGGTGCACACGGAAGAGGATGTCAAAAAAGCCATTGCCCGCGAGCTGCATGATGAAATCGGCCAGAACATCACCGCAATTCAGATCCAGTCGATGCTGGTCAGAAAAACCGCACCTGATCCGCAAAGCAGCCGTGCTGCAGCACAAATCAATGACCTGGCACAGAAAATTCACCAGTCCACCCGCCAGCTGCTGCGCGAACTGCGCCCGCCGGTGCTCAGTGAAATGTCTCTCGAAAATGCACTGCGCCATCTGATCGCTGAATTTGCTTTCGGTGAAAACGGCATTCAGTGTGAGTTTCATTACGAACTGGAACAACAGCCGGAAAATGAAACGGTGCTGTTCACTCTGTACCGGCTGGTGCAGGAATTGTTAAATAATATCAGTAAGCATGCCGGGGCCACCCATATCCTCATCATCCTGAAACAGCAACGTGACACGATACAGCTTCATGTCTCTGATAACGGCATCGGTATCCCGGAGAGCAAACGCCGCGGCGGCTTTGGTCTGCGCGGTATTGAGGAGCGGGTCCGGGCGCTCGGCGGTGACTGGACACTGACCACCGCCGGCGGAACCCGGATTATTGTTAACCTGCCCACATTTTCTGATGAAAATCACGAAAACTAAGACTTATTCCTAGTCATCTACTACCTTCTCTCATCCTTTTTGTTGACAGATTGATTACATTTGCAGCCGGAACGGAAAATAACATAATGGCCGGAAAACAGACCGAAATCATGGATAAAACCTATCAATTCTGGCGCAACAAACTGATGTTATCGATGATAATCGGTTACGCCACGTTTTATCTGACCCGGAAGAGCTTCAACTTTGTGATGCCGGTGATGCAGACCGAACTGCATCTCGACAAAAGTGATATCGGTCTGATAGCGACCGCGTTTTATCTGAGTTACGGCCTGTCAAAATTTGTATCGGGGATTTTCCATGATATCACCGGTTACCGCTGGTTTATGGGTGCCGGACTGTTTATGACCGGTGTGCTGAATATTGTGTTCGCCTGGTGCCTGTCATTCCCCGCTCTGCTGATTGTCTGGACACTGAACGGATTTTTTCAGGGCTGGGGCTGGCCGCCGTGTGCCCGCATTCTGACACACTGGTATTCACGTAATGAGCGCGGCTTCTGGTGGGGATTATGGAATATCTCCATCAACCTCAGCGGTATTACCCTGCCGCTGCTGACCGCCTGGCTGGCGACCCGTTACAGCTGGCAGACTGCCCTGATAGTCCCCGGTATTATCGGGATGGTCACCGGCCTGTGGCTGTGCGGCCGGTTGCACGGCACGCCGCAGGAGGAAGGATTACCGTCTGTCGGACAATGGCGGCATGACCCTTCAGAACTGCGTCAGGAGCAGTTATCCCCGCCGCTGCCGATGCGGGTGATCCTGAAAGAGACAATTTTATGTAACCGGATGATCTGGTTACTCGGTTTTTCCTACATTCTCGTTTATCTCATCCGGATGGCGATCAATGACTGGGGAAACCTGTGGTTATCCGAAACACACGGCAGCAATCTGCTCAGTGCCAACGCGACGCTGTCACTGTTTGAACTGGGTGGTTTGCTGGGTGCGGTCTGTGCGGGCTGGGGATCGGATATTTTATTCCGTGGTCAGCGCGCCCCGATGATTCTGCTGTTTTCCCTCGGCCTGTTTATTGCTGTCAGCGCCCTGTGGTTAATACCGATTCATCATTACGGACTGCTGGCGGTGTGTTTCTTCAGTACCGGCTTCTTTGTATTCGGGCCGCAAATGTTAATCGGACTGGCGGCGACAGAATATTGCCATAAAAAAGCCGCCGGTACGGTAACGGGTTACCTGGGTCTTTACGCCTACTTAGGGGCGGCAATGGCCGGGTGGCCGCTCGCGCAGGTCATGGCACATTACGGCTGGCAGGGCATGTTTACCCTGCTGACCAGTGCCGCGGCACTGACGGGATTACTGCTGATGCCGCTGCTGATAGCCAATGTCAGCAAGCGGGAACATCTGGCAGGCTCTGTTTCACTCTCCGGTGACAGAACCCTACAATAAGGAATAAACTTATAATGAAACTCAAGACTCTCTCTGCTCTCGCCGCTGCCGGTTTATCACTGGCCGCTGTTACCACATCCGCAAATGCCGCCGGTCGTCTGGTGGTTTACTGCAGTGCGACCAACGCCATGTGTGAAGCGGAAACACAGGCCTTCGCCAAAAAATATGATGTGAAAACCACGTTTGTCCGTAACGGTTCCGGCAGCACCCTGGCCAAGATCGAAGCGGAAAAACGCAACCCGCAGGCTGACGTCTGGTACGGCGGCACATTAGATCCGCATTCACAGGCGGGTGAGATGGATCTGCTGGAAGCGTACAAATCCCCGAATTTAGATCAGATCATGCCGCAGTTCCGTGATCCGGCCAAACGCAAAGGCAACTACTCTTCTGCGGTTTATGTCGGCATCTTAGGTTTCGGTGTGAACAAAGACCGTCTGAAAGAGAAAGGCCTGCCAATCCCGACCTGCTGGAAAGATCTGACCAAGCCGGAATACAAAGGCGAAATCCAGATTGCTGATCCGCAAAGCTCCGGAACCGCTTACACCGCGCTGGCGACATTTGACCAGCTGTGGGGCACCGATCAGGCATTCGATTACCTGAAAAAACTCAACAGCAATATCTCCCAGTACACCAAATCCGGTATTGCCCCGGCGCGTAACGCCGCCCGTGGTGAATCCGCTATCGGTATCGGCTTCCTGCACGACTATTCGCTGGAAGTGGAAAACGGCGCACCACTGGAGTTAATTTCCCCGTGTGAAGGCACCGGTTATGAGATCGGCGGTATCAGTATCCTGAAAAATGCCCGTAACATGGACAACGCCAAACTGTTCGTGGATTTCGTACTGTCCAAAGAAGCCCAGGAAATCAGCTGGAAAGAGGGTAAATCTTACCAGATCCTGACCAATACCACGGCTGAATCCTCGCCGATGTCACTGAAACTCTCTGATCTGAAACTGATCAACTACGATATGGATAAATACGGCGATGCAGATACCCGTAAGAATCTGATCAACAAGTGGGTCACCGAAGTCAAAATGAGTAAGTAATGTTGTCCGCCGCGCGGTGTCCTGCCGCGCGGCGTTATTTTAATTATAATTATTATATTGTTCTGACTCATTCGCCCGGATGAGAATGAGCAAGGGAGTGTCTTTATGCCTCAGACCCTGACTCTGTCTTCAAAACAGGGACGGGATTCCATCTTCTTATGGCTGCTGATCGCGTGGCTGGGTTTTGCCCTGCTGCCGTCCTGGAGCCTGGATTATGGTTTAACCGACTCCACACCAGATGAAATTTTTGCCGCTTACGGCTGGAGCGGGCTGAATGTCAGCTGGCTCTGGTATCTTCTGCCGTCAGTGCTGTTTTTCCGCTCACTGACACCGGCATCCCGCGACCAGCGGGGACGTCACTATACCGATATCACTGTCGCTGTTCTGACGGCGGTAGTGGCAGTTGTCAGCGCCGTATGGGAAGGAAAAGGCCTGGGCTATTCCGCTATCGTGCTGTTTATCTCACTCGGCATGATTATGACACTCGCCCTTAAGCGCCTGGAATGGCTGGGCGGTGACCAGTTTGTTATCGGCTCGCTGATTGCGGTGGTCGGGCTGATTGCGTTGTTTATTGTGTTCCCGAGTGTCGCGATTTTTATTCCGATGTTCACCGACAATAACGGGGATTTTGCGCCGTTTGCGTTTGTATCGATTCTCACACAGTCCCATATTGTGCAGGTCATCTGGAACTCCGTGATGCTTTCGCTGGCCGTGGGTGCGGGCTGTACCTTCTTCGGACTGATTCTGGCGATTTATACCAGCCGTATCGCAAAACGCTCGGCAATTATCGGCCGCGTGTTCTCCATTCTGCCGATTGTCACCCCGCCGTTTATTGTCGGCCTGGGTGTCACCCTGATGATGGGGCGTTCCGGTTATGTGACTGAGTTCCTCGCCACCTATGCAGGACTGGAAAACACCAACTGGCTGTACGGTTTCACCGGGATCTGGCTGGCACAGGTGCTCGCCTTTACGCCGATGTCCTTTATGATCCTCGACGGTGCCATCAAAACCATTCACCCGTCGCTGGAAGAAGCGTCTTACACCCTGCGCGCCAACCGTTTTCAGACGTTCTTCAACGTCTTTATGCCGCTGCTGAAACCGGCGCTGGCTAACGCATTCCTGATCGTGATTGTGCAATCCCTGGCAGACTTCAGTAACCCGCTGGTACTCGGCGGTAACTTTGACGTGCTCGCCACCCAGATCTATTTCTATATCACCGGTTCCCAGCTCGATTATCAGGCCGCCAGTACCCTCGGCGCTTCCCTGCTGGTCTTCTCACTGCTGGTGTTCTGTGTGCAGTATATGTGGATCGGTAAACGCTCTTATGTCACGGTATCCGGTAAATCGTACCGCGGGGATGTCCAACCGCTGCCTGCCGCGCTGGTCGCTTTTGTCACCACGTTCCTCGCTATCTGGGTCATCTTCAACCTGGTGCTGTACGGCAGTATTTTCTACGGCAGTTTCACCGTGAACTGGGGCGTGGATTACACCTTAACCCTGGATAACTTTATCAAGCTGTTTGGTCAGGGCATGAATGACGGCGCATGGCCTTCACTGCTCGATACCCTGCTCTACGCCGGGATCGCCGCACCAATCACCGCGGTGCTCGGTCTGCTGATCGCCTACATTGTGGTGCGCCAGGAATTCCGCGGCAAAAAAACCATCGAATTTACCACGATGCTCTGCTTCGCAGTGCCGGGTACGGTGGCGGGTGTGTCTTACATCCTCGCCTTTAACGATTCCCCGTTCTATTTAACCGGAACCGCGGCAATCGTGATTATCTCCATGACGATGCGAAATGTGCCGGTCGGTATCCGCGCCGGTATCGCCGGTCTGGGACAAATCGACAAATCCCTCGACGAGGCGTCACTCAGCCTGCGTGCCGGTTCAATGCGGACGATTTTCCATATCCTGCTGCCGCTGCTGCGTCCGGCGATCCTGTCTGCGCTGATTTACAGCTTTGTCCGCGCCATCACCACGGTC
>OJJS01000044.1_pt1 | contig 31178 bp, 28 predicted proteins | sample 1596371 | NCBI WGS metagenome assembly OJJS01 (sample SAMEA4350116, study PRJEB24818) | metagenome | biome: human; feature: gut; material: faeces | place: Denmark | collected 2013-09 | reverse complement strand
GTGTTTCCCCGGCGTGGGCAACCGACGTTACTGCTATCACCGTCACCCCGCGCTTTTTCGCTTCAAGGGCAATATCAATGACAGAGGCATTAATACCATACGCATTGATAAGCACCATCACTTCCCCGGCCTGCACCGGGTTGTTATTCATCACAATCCTGCCGAAGCCCGGCAGCCGTTCAACCGCTATTGATCGCAGTGCGCCGTTTGTCAGCAGCGTACCTTCATCAAGGATCGGATTAATATGCATCAATCCCCCGGCACGGAAAAAAACTTCCTGAGGGCCGAGATTGGAATGTCCGCCGGATGCCGCAACGTGGATCAGATTATCCCGTGTTATCTGTTCCGCCAGCAGGGCGGCAGCCCGCGGCAACGTATCACGGTTACTGTCCAGCACGGTGTGCAGATGTGCGGTAATTTTGCTGAGATATTCCGCGGATAACGCCAGCGGATCAGTTGTTGTATTTATCATCGTTATGCGCGGTAAACCGCCTCCCCCTGAAGATACGTTTCCAGCACCTGCAATGTGCTGCCCCGGATATCAAGCACTACGATATCCGCCCGTTTTCCGGCAGTGAGTGCGCCTCTGTCTGCCAGTCCGAGGAACGCGGCCGGGTTTTCAGCGGCATAACGCCAGGCGTGTTCTGCGTCACTCAGTCCGCTGCGGATCAGAAAACTGACACAGTCCAGAGCGGATTGCGCCGAGCCTGCCAGCAGTTCTTCATTAGCAGCAAGATGCAGACGGCCTTGCTCTGTCAGCACCACATCACCGCCGATATGGGTGTGATAACGGCCCGGTGCCATACCGCCGAATGCGGTGGTATCGCTGGTCAGCAGAATTTTTCCCTGTTTGGCGCGCAGGATCACTTTGATCAGTGACGGCGGCAGATGAAAACCATCGGTAATAATGCCGCTCCACAGGTTGTCTTCCGCCAGCTGTGCCCAGATGGGATTGTGATGACGGTGCATCTGCAATTCACAGCCGTTGCCGAGGTGAGTGGACATGGTCGCGCCCAGTTCTGCGGCGCGGCGGATTTGCTCCGGTGTTGCTGCAGTATGGCCGATGGAGACACGGATATTGTTATCCGTACAAAAGCGGATAGTGTCTGCCAGCCCGTCTTCCTGTTCAGGAGAGAGTGTCAGTATCCGCAGCAATCCCTGTGATAAATCATGCCACTGCCGGACTTTTTCAGCATCGCAGTGCTGCACACAGGCTTTATCGTGTGCACCGCGCGGACCGCTGACCGGTGAAATAAACGGGCCTTCCAGATGAATACCTGCTGTGGAGGCCCGAATCCGGGGATCTGCGGCACAAAAGGCAGCAAAATCAGACATCAGCTGTGAAATCGCACTATCGCTGTTGGTGATAATGGTCGGGCACAGGCTGGTCACCCCTTTCTGATACAATTTTTCGTAACTGTGGCGGACATCATCCCGGTGCAGCGGCAGGGTGTTGTAATCCGTTCCCGCGTAACCGTTGACCTGCAAATCCGTCAGTCCGGCGGCGACATACGGCAGATTTTCCGGGGTGTCAGTATGCAGGGGCTCAATACCGGTGATAACACCGTTATCCGCCGTGACAGTAACCGGCTTGCCGTTCAGGGTTTTAGCGCGGATCAGCATAAGTCTGCTCCTGAATCTTTATCCAGATAAAGGAAAGCACTGTTGTGACGGCGCAGAATGGTTGCCGGCAGCTCTTCACTGACAGGATCATGGATCATCCGCGTAACGGCCTGCCGCTTGGTTGCGGCCGGTACCACACATACCATATGGCGGGCACTGACCAGCGCAGGGATTGTCAGGGTCAGGGCATACATCGGGACATCATCTGTCCGCGCAAAGCAGCCGTCGTTGACCTGTTGCTGACGGCACTGTTCATCCAGTTGCACCCGTTTGACAATGTCGCTGTCACTGAAATCCGCCACCCACGGATCATTAAAGGCAATATGACCGTTTTCGCCGACACCCAGACACACCAGATCCACCGGCGCGGCAGAAAGCAGTTCCGCATAGCGGCGGCATTCCGCGTCACTGTCCGTGGCATGCGCCCGGATAAAATGCGTTGCAGCCGGTTTTACCGCATCAAACAGATGTTCCTGAATATAGTGACTGAACGCCTGCGGCGCTCCCGGCGGCAGACCGATATATTCATCCATATGAAATGCCGTCACTTTTGACCAGTCAATTTCCGGGAATGATTGCAGGTGCTGCAAAAATTCATTCTGCGAGGGCGCAGAGGCAAAAATAATACGGACTTCCGGCTGTGATGCCTGACACTGAACAATAATATCGCGGGCTTTTTCTGCCGCCGCACGTCCCATCGCATCACGGTTTGCATAAACAGCATAGTGCAGCAGGTCTTTCTGACCGGCAGTAACAAGAGAATCAGTCATCATTATTTTCCTCCGACAGGCGGAATAACGCCTCTGTAAAAAGGTGCTCCGCCTGCGGCGCAAACGGGGCATCAAGATAAAAGTAGTATGCGGAATCGTGTGGCTCATAACCGCCTTCGGCAATCTGGCGGGCTGACGGCAGATAACCGGCCATACCGTTGCTGTAGCCGATCCCCAGGAAATATTTCCCTTTGGTGCGTAATAATTGCTGGTAGTGATTAACAACTTCCGCACTGACCGTCAGCAATTTCAGCTGCGGTGAAAAATGCAGGCAGGACAGGGTGATGGTTTGTTCTGCACGCAGGGGGATCCCGCGTTCTGTTTGTTTCAGTCTGGTCACTGCCCATTCATGTTCAATGCTGTCCGGCGCGTGAGTATCACGGAACTGAATCAGTTGCTCTGTGTTCATGACAGGCTGTAATGGCAGCGACACCCGGCAGTGGCGGAAAGATGGCGTCGATGTCAGCGGAAGGTGCGGTAAATCCGGCTGTTGCAGTGCATCCAGGAAGAGCGCCGCCAGCTGTTTTCCGCAGGTTTCCATCTGCGCGTAATCCCCCCGGTAAAACTGCCCGTCACGGACCAGGGCCGGACGCAGATCTCCGCAAAACCCCTGCAGCAACACACATACAGCGCCCGGGAAGGCGGTTTCAATCTCATCACAGACCACGCCCGGATATTCACCGGACAATATATTGTCGCCGGTGATGGTCGGGTGACACTGGCTATGCACCAGCACCGTGCAGACCCTTTGATCCGCATTAGTAAATCTCACCAGCGTGGCGGAGGTATCGGCGGGTTCATCCGGATTTGGTGCCATGGTGATCTCCCCGCTGACCATCAGCCGCCGGTGCACGGCCAGAGGACAGGGGGATTCGGTAATGTGTGCTGTCACCGGCTGCCCGGCCGCAAGTGCTGTCCGCAGACCGGTAATGACCTGTTGTGTGATAAAGGCATTGTATTGCGGGTCACATTCACCCAGCTGCGGCGAGTGAGTATCAGAGGTCTGCGGTGCACTGTGGCTGTGAGTGGCTGTCAGGATCAGATCCAGCCCGGCCAGTTCAGGTATGTCTGCCAGTGCCGTGCGGATCTGCCGGTTGAGGTTATCACCGGCAAACAGCAGTTCGAGACTGACAACAGCATGCTGCCGGTTCAGGATAAAACAGCGGGCATACAGCGGCATGCCAATCTGCGTACAGGGCTGATTCCGGAACGCAAATCCGCCTAATTTCACCGGCAGTGACGGTGTGATATCTGTTTTACTGACACCGAGTATCATGATGATGACCCGCACAGTGACACAATCAGTTGCAGATTGCGCATGATATGGAACGGATCTTTCACCGGCAGTGCTACCACCTTGTTCAGCGGCGCACCTTTGCGATCGCGGATTTGGGTCCATTCTCCCTGTTCCCGGTTCGGGAAGGTCTCCAGCACATAGTCAGCCGTCTGCTGATAGAGGTTGAAAAATTGCGGATCGTTACTCTGATCAGCCATCAGCAGCAGGGTGTACAGCGCTTCTGAATGCACCCACCAGATTTTACTGCTCCAGGTTTCTGCTATCAGGGTTTCATACGGATCGCCGCCAAGCAGACGCCCGGCAGGCGGAGAGCCGCCCGCCTGGGTGTAGCGGAACAGCCCGCCGTATTTCTCATCCCAGCCCATATGCCACATCAGCGGGGTGATTTTCGCAATGGCGGGCAAATACGTCTCTGTCTCACCAAGCAGTTGCGCGGCATGGAAGCAGAACCACATATTTTCCAGGGTGTGGCCCGGTGTTTTATGACGGGCGAGCAGGGTATCGCGGTACTCAGGCGTTACTTTCATCTCCAGCGGGATCAGTGTTTCCGGGTCGTGAAACTCCGTAAAAATCCGCTCAAGGCTGCGCCGTGTCAGGGTTGTCAGCCGTGAAAGCGCCGGGTTCTGATAACGGAGAGCATAACGCAGCAACTCCGTCACCGTTCCCAGCATAATCATTTCATAAGCATACGGTTCAAAACCCGGCGGCGCGGGATACGGTTCACTCCGTACCCGGCCTGATGCCAGCCGCCGGCTGACATTGTCATACAGTACCAGCGCATGCTCAAAATACCGGTTTTCACCGGAAACAAAGGCATATTCACACAGCCCGATCACGACAAAGCAATCGGCATAAAACGACGTGTCATACCCCTCGCCCGGTTTCATTTCCAGCTTGTTACCACGGCGATCCAGCAAAAAGGCGCAATGGCCGTTATCGAGAAAAGCGTGGTTCAGCAAAAAATCTGCCGTTTGTTTTGCATGCGCCAGCAGAGGGGCGGCATCCCCCTGACATAACCCGCTGCGGATCAGCGACGCCTGACGGCTCTCATTCCACAGAAAACGCCCCTGTGACCAGGTAAACTTGTTCTCACTCAGCAGTGTGCTGCCGTCATTACTGAAGCAGGTAAACACGCCGCCGGAATCCGTATCAACCGCCCGCAGCCAGAACGGTAAAATGTTCTGTTCCAGCTCCTGCTGCCATAAAGCGCGGCATTGTGCTTTCTGTTGCGTGGTTAATCCCATATCAGTGACCTCCGTCGCGGCTCAGTTTATGCATCAGGGCATCCACTTCCGGTTTTACCGGATTTTTGCGCGCCACAATGGCTGCAAGGGTAAAGAACACCAGTGAACAGAAGACCGGACCACCGACAGACAATGCCATAGACGGATCAGTCACAAACAGTTTGGTACCGGCAAAGACGGCCAGACCAATCAGCATGGACGTGATGGCGATTTTCGGCCCGCAATGCTTATAGAACGGCAGCAGACCCAGAACCATCGGAATGGAGGCCGGACCGATTAACCCGCCGAACCACACCACGATCAGACCGATAATGCCGCCGAAGTGCTCCTGATTCAGCGCCAGGATAATCGTGCAGAGGGTAAAAGTGAATGTGACGGTACGCGCCATCCACAGCGGCGTTTCACCGTTGGCTTTTTTCACTTTTTTCGAGATCAGCGGCAGGATATCCCGCGATAAGACAGAACTGATCGCATTGGCATCAGAAGCCACCATCGACAACGTTGCGGCAAACATAGAGGCAAGGATCACTCCGACAAACCCGGCTGGCAGATATTTCAGTGTCAGCATGGAGTAGATTTGTGTCTGCTCACCGTGCGGAACATCCGGGATCAGCAGCGGGGCGGCCCACATCGGCGCAAACAGGATCAGCGGCCAGACAAGATAAAGCGACGCGGACAGGATCATTGCGCGGCGTGCCTGTTTACCGTCCGGCGAGGCAATAAAGCGGGACGCGAGGTTCCAGGTGCCGCCGTTATAACTGAGGAAACAGACAAACGCGAAACTGGCAAAAAACAGCGGACTGTACTGACCATTAAACCAGTCACTGTGACCGGCCGGCAGTCTGTCCCACATATCCAGATAGTTGGTGCCGATATCACCCAGCTGTGACTGCACAACGAAAAACATGACGATCCCGGCGGCAACTCCGACCAGAAACTGGAAAAAGTCATTCATGGTATCAGCCCATAACCCGCCGACGGTGACGTAGATCATCGCCACCACACCGGAAATCAGCACACCATAAATGATCGGAATACCGGTAAAACCATAGAACAGCACGCCAATCGCCGCATATTTCCCTGCGGTATCCAGCAGTTTCAGCAGCACGCCCAGCCAGGCGATCAACTGCTGGGTTTTGATATCGTAGCGGACTTTGAGGTATTCCGTCGGTGACTGAATCTGTAACGCATCACGTAACCGGGCCCAGCGGGGAACAATCAGCCACGCACCCAGCAGACAGGCGATAGTCACGTTCAGCGCCCACCAGACATACAGGTTAAACCCGGTCGCATAGGCAAGGGCGGCATAACCGGTAAACACCACGCCGGAATACCCCGACACATGATGAGAAATCCCGGCCAGCCACCAGGGCAGACCACCGCCCGCGACATAAAAATCCTTAGTGCCTTTGACACGACGGTACGCATTTAAGCCGATACCAATCATGATAATGAAGAAAAGTGAGAGTGTTATCCAGTCCGGCGTTTGCATCTTATTGATTCCTTATAATTATTTTGTCATCAACATCTACAGTAAAAACGGGGATTGCGGGTACAGGTATAAAATAAATCATCGGCAGCAGGGTACTGCTTATCCTGACTGTACATTAATAACGCACACTGTAAATATATTTAATTTCACTGTATGTTATTAATACGATCTGACTCACAATTCAACAACTCACACAGGTCGCATCAACGGCAATTTATCCGGCAGATAATGTGTGATACATATAGGATAATCACATCACCTGCTCTTGACTTATCAGGTAAACAGCTGAAAATCAGTCTGTTCCTCACTCACTGAACCGGAAAACAGCTTATTATGGTGAAACCGTCTCTTTCGTCAGAACGCAAACAGCATCTGTTCCGGCAAATCCTGGACGCATATAAAGCGCAGACGCTGATCACCCGTAAAGGGCTCGCGATCACCAATGCATTGCGTCCGGCTACCGTGACACAGCTGGTCGGCGAAATGATTCAATCCGGTCTTATTTCTGAAGATACCGTAAATCACCAATCCGGTCCCGGACGCCCGGAGGTCGGCATTATTCCGGATTTCCGGTTGCTGACCGCTATTTTTATCTGTATCGACGCCAGGAATATCACGGCATCGCTGGTGGATATCCGGGGCGTGGTACTCGCAGGTGCGCATCAGCCGGTTCATGATGACGATGCTGACAGCGAAACACTCCTGAACTGTTTCCGGACACTGATAAACCGTCTGCTGCAAAACTGCCGGGCGGATACCCGTGTGCAGGGGATTATTATTTCGCTGCCCGGCGTCATGGACGCGGAGCATGGCCACTGGCTCTACACCAACCGCTGGCCGAAAGCACGCCATATGGATTTATCACAACTGACAACGGAATTTTCCATTCCGGTCAGTCTGGTGAAAAACTTACAGGCGGAACTGAATGCCTTTATCCTCGAAAATGACGAACTGTCGGCCAAACGCGTGCTGTATGTGCACTGGGGGGAAGGGATTGGTGCTGCGAGTTATTCAAAACAGCAGATTAATGCTAACCCGCAGGGGCTGTTTGGTGAGCTCGGACAACTGACATTCGGGGATTCACATACCATTGAACAGATGTTTTCCCTGTCGGCACTGCGTGGTGTGCTGAGTCAGACGCTGACCGGCGACTTAAGTAATGAGCGGGCAGCCGCAAAAACATTACAGCATGCCGATATTATGGCGGTACCGTGTCTGAAAAATGCAGCGGATATCTGGAGCCGGGTGCTGGCAAATATCTATTTTATTCTGTTTCCGGATGTCATTATTTTCTCCGGCCCGTTCACGCACAATGAGGCATTATTCCGTGAAATAACAACCGGGTTCAGTCAGCATGTGCCGGAATATTTTGAACAAAATGTGATATTCACAATTAACCATAAATCGTATATGAATGAAATGAACGGTGCATTATCACCGTTCTTTGATGGGCTGGTGGCGGAATATTGCCGTCAGGGAAGTTAATCAGCGCCGGGTTATAATCTTAACGGAGTTGATTTTTTTACCGTAATTAAGCACATTCTTTTTCCCGCTCGTTTCCGTGTGATATTCACCGGTGAAATTTTTACCTTCATAGAAACGTACCTGCCAGCCGGACGGAATAATTACCGAAGAGAGGGTGCCGTCAAAATCGGAGTGATATAAATCAGGAATATCTTCGCTGATCTCAAGATAGTTTCCCCGCTGCCAGTTTTCCGCATAGATAATTACGGTTTTGCGTAACTCTTTCTCTCTGGTAATTAATTTACTTGCCGAGCACTTTGCGTCTGTTTCCCGGCAGAAAATACTGTCGTCACCCTGTACCAGCTGACAGCGGTGTGACACACTTTTCCGTGCCAGTGCTTCTGTTGCGCCGGCCTCAATATGCATATCAGAAAAGGGAGATAACCGGCAGATAAAAATAGTCTCAGGTTCATAACGATAACCGCCGTGTCCTCCGCTGCGGGCAGACACAACCGCAGAAAATAATATCAATAACAATGTCAGCTTTTTCATGATGTTCCCTGCTGTTTAAAGTCAGAACAGAGTAAGAGAGTGTCCATCGCCGGGACAGCAGATATATCTGATAAGAGAACCATCCGGATCTTCACGGATATTGACAATTATTAATACCCGGGTAAAAATATGCAAATCAGAGGGGCCAGGAATGTACTTTAACCTAAAAACCAGCGAACAGGCTGATTTATAACCCCCTTATTTTACCCTGATAATAACCATGACAAAAGCAGATGACGATGATGAGCAAAACACTGACTGTATTTACCCAAAACCAGAAAATTGCCGGCGGCAGCCTGGCGGAAGTTATCCGGATCATAAAAGCGCTGCCGGTCACACCGGAAGCTTTGTTTATTTTTGACGACCAGACCGGCACCCGGCTGGAAATTGATTTCTCCGGTGAAGCAAATGCCGTTTATGCCTCGGCAGTGCAAACTTATCCGGAGTTCCATGACAATACCGCCTCAGAAAATACACCTGAAATAAAACAGCGCGGCCGGCCAAAATTAGGTGTGGTATCCAAAGAGGTTACCTTATTACCGCGTCAGTGGGAGTGGCTGGCATCACAACGGGGCGGGGCATCGTCAACTCTCAGGCGGTTGGTGGATGAGGCGAAAAAAGCAACCGCAGCCATTGAGCAGCAGCGAAAAATTATTGAATCCGCATATAAATTTTTATCGGAAATGGCCGGTAATTTACCGGATTATGATGAATGCTTAAGGGCTCTTTTCGCCAATGATGCCGCTGCATTTGAAAAACTGACCCGTTCCTGGCCACAGGATATCCGTGAACATGCCATTAAAATGGCATTTAATCAGTAAGTACAGATTATGATAACCGACCTTAATAAGAAAAATGCAAAGCAGGAATTTAAGGATTCACCTTCCGCCGCCGGTGTTTACCTTATCAGAAATACAATAACCAATATGCAGTTGCTGCTGCCTGCACAAAATGCCAAAGGCGCATTGAACCGGCATCAGTTTGAACTCAGATATCATCAGCACCGTAACCGCCGGATGCAGGCAGAATGGAATGAATATGGCGAAGCGGCGTTTGAGTTTATATTACTGAAAAATGTCAGGCCGGATGAAAAAAATATCAGAGAGGCACTGAGCAATATGCTGGATGAGTATAAACAGCAATACGGGAGCGGCAACAGTAATACCTGGTATTGATCCGACTCCGGGGAACAGCGGTATTTTGTGATAACTATCCTTAACTTGATTTTGCGCCATAACGGAGAATAATGGGGCGGATAAAATTACAGATACACGCAGTTGTTTATTCCCCGGGGTTTCTTCATGGTCAGTGGTTTATTTATCGGCATCCTGTTCGGCGGGTTGCTTCAGTCAGGTCAGTTCTGTTTTGTTTCCGGATTCCGGAACATTCTTTACCAGCGAAATACCCGGTTCCTCACTGCTCTGCTGATTGCCGTCACTATTCAGTCTATTGGTTTCTTTACCCTGGAATCCGCCGGGTTATTACACATACCGGAAGGAAATCTGCCGATCACAGCGACACTTGCCGGTGGTTTTATATTCGGTGCGGGGATGGTTCTGGCCGGTTGTTGCGGCAGCGGTGCCTGGTTCCGTTCCGGTGAAGGATTAACAGGGACCTGGATTGCCTTATTTTCGTTTGTTGTCACCATGGCCGCTGCTCAGAAAGGCAGCCTGAAACATTGGTTTGAACCGTTATTACAACATCCCGCGCAACCGGATACGATTTATAAAACCCTGAATATTTCCCCGTGGTTCCTGGTGGCTTTTTTAATTATTCTCACCGCCGGATTACTGATTTATCAGCATTATCATCCCCGTTATACACCACCGTCACAGAACCGGTTTAATTATCTGCCGCTGAACATTACCGGTATTTTAATCGGTATTCTCGGGATTATTGCCTGGATTTTCAGTGCCGAAGCCGGCCGTAATTTCGGCTATGGTGTCGCTGTTCCTTCCGGCAATGTTGTTCAATATCTGGTGACCGGACAACAGCGTTATTTTAACTGGGGAACACTGTTTGTAATCGGTATTTTCACCGGTTCGATGATAAGCGCGATTATCCGCAAAGAATTCAGATTAACACTTCCGCCGGATGGTATCACCGTCGTCAAACGGCTTTTCGGCGGTATTATTATGGGGGCGGGCGCCACACTGGCCGGCGGGTGTACGGTCACTAACTCTCTTGTGGCGACTGCTTATTTTTCCTGGCAGGGATGGATTTCCACCTTCACCATTATGGCCGGTGTCTGGGTCACCAGTTATTTCTTCCGTTCAGGGCAATGTCGTTTGTAGGATCATATATGAAAATAAAATCACTCTTTTTTCTGTTACCGTTATTACTGTCCGGTTGTGATCAGACCGTAGTAAAAGAGATCGGCATTGAGGAATTATCAGAGAACCTGAACAACCCGGAATACCTTATTATTGATACCCGGCCTGACAGTTTATATTTTGGCTTCAAAGATAAAGGCGCTGCCCGCGGCGGTCATATCAAAGGTGCGATGCAGTTTACCACCGGCTGGCTGGATTTTATTGACGAAGATAAATTCGATAATTTTCTGACAGAAAAGGGAATTTCGAAAGAAAAAACCCTGGTATTTTACGACAGTGACCCGGATTCACTGGAAAGAATTACCGCTGAATTTGCCGCCAAAGGTTTTCAGGTCAGGGCATTTAAATCGTTTATCCAATACAGCAATTCTGATCTGCCGATGGATAAATACCCGAACTATTTTCTGAGTATTTCGCCCGCCTGGCTTCAGGCCGCTCTTAACGGTGAAAAACCGGAAAGTTATACTCATGATCAGAAGCCGGTAATATTTGAAGTGTCATGGGGTGACGCGGAACAGTCAAAATCTTATTCGACCCATATTAAAGGGGCATTCCATTTTAATACCGACTGGATAGAAAACGGACCGGTCTGGAATTTATCCGAACCGGAGGTTATCAAAAATAACCTGCTGAAAAACGGTATCCGCAAAGATACCCCGGTGGTTGTATATTCCGAAAATCAGATGGCAGCATTGCGGGTATTATGGGCGCTGAAATGGGCAGGTGTTGAGGATGTCCGTTTCCTGAACGGTGGTTTAAATGTCTGGATGGATGCGGAATTACCAACCGAAACCACGCTGAATATTCCGGTACCGGTTGCGGATTTTGGTGCGGAAATTCCGGTTAATCCGCAGGTCACTATTGCCATGCCGGCAGAAGCCATACAGGCTCAGAAAGCCGGTCTTAAGCTTATCAGCAACCGGACATGGGATGAATATACCGGCAAAATCTCCGGCTATGACTATATTCCGCGCAAAGGTGAACCGGCGGGTGCAATATGGGGGTTTGGCGGTAAAAACGCGAATGATATGTCCGACTATTATGATCCGGACGGCACTTTGCGTAATCCGGAAGAAATTTTTGCCTTATGGAAAACACAGGGTATCGAACCGATCGATCAGGTTGCGTTTTACTGCGGCACCGGCTGGCGGGCAAGTGTTTCCTGGTTTATGACACAACTGGCGGGCTGGGAAAACAGCCGGATTTATGACGGCGGCTGGAATGCCTGGCAGATGGACCCGGCATTACCGGTACTGAATGATATTCGGAGCCAAAAACCGGCGGCACTGAATGATTATGGTGAAATAATCAAAAAACCGGGACAATCCTGTAAAAGCTGATTTAACCGGAAAACCGGTTTCCGGAGGAATAACGGAAGCCGGCATTTACCGGTTATTTACCATGGGCTATCCGGCCAGATACTGTCTGTTTTTTTATCAGCATCATCCAGAGAATCGAGATATAAATTCTCAACCTCAGTCCGGGCCCAGGGAGTACGGCGAAGAAATTTCAGGCTTGATTTCACACTCGGATCATTTTTAAAGCAGTTAATCCGGATTAACTGGCTCAGCTTTACCCAGCCATATTTTTCCACCAATGCATTAACCTGCATTTCGAGGGTAACGCCATGCAGCGGGTCTTTGGAAGTGTGGGCTGTCATAAATAAATATCCTGTTATTTGCCTGATCCGGGAAGAATACCGTAAACTCCGGGGTATGACAATTTTACTTCCCGGCAGACGTTTACATACATACAGATAGTTATTGTCTGTGAGGCAGAAAAGAGAGCGGGGCAGATGGATAGGAATAGAACAGGGAATATTGTAATGAAAAATGGTTTTATTTTTGTACTTTCATGTCTGTTTATCGCAGGATGCAAACCGGATACGTTGTCAGAGCAGTCTCAAAAAATCCGTCAGTTTGACGGGGTTTATGTATGCAGTATAAGCAAGTCATTTAATCAAATCGCAATTGAGCAGAAAAATAAACACGTTTTTCCGTCTGTCACGGTGAAAACTACGATTACGGTTAAAGACGGAGTTATGACAATTCATGGTATGAAATCAGGTGATTACGTTTCTCACAAAATGTCGGTCACTGAGCCACCGGTTACCGATGACGGCCGCGTACTGCATTCAGAAGTGGAACTTCGTTATAAAGATGGAACTATACAGGAGGACTTCACAAAGAAATATGGTATTGCATCAGTATCTGAAGGTGATCCTTTTGACAAAGGATTTATGCAGCAACTCAGTAGTTGCAGGTTATCGCCGGATGGGGTGATCCCAAGCCAAAGATAACAGGTGATACAGGGTTTAGTCTGATAAGCTCAGATTTATCAAAGCTCTATATCATTTAACATAATATACATTATGCGAACAAAGGTATGAACTAACGAAATCCGGCTCTCCGCCCGGCTAATCATGTTGGTTCCTTTATCCCTGATAACGGCTTTTTTTCTCTGCTCATCCAACAACTGATCACCGCGGGCTTTCTTTATCCGCCCACGTTCCTTTTTTATTGACCCCAAACAAAAATATGACAGCGCATTACTTCTATAATTATCCGCTTATTCACTCATATAGATGTGGTCACATGGTTAACAAACTGAATCTTAACTGGCCTGAATTTTTAGAAAAATACTGGCAGAAAAAACCCGTTGTATTGAAAAATGCATTTCCTGATTTTGCCGACCCTATCACGCCGGATGAACTGGCCGGTCTGGCCATGGAGCCGGAAGTTGACAGCCGTCTGGTCAGCTTTATTGATAACAAATGGGAAGCGAGTCACGGCCCGTTTGAGGACTACAGCGGATTAGGCGAAAAAGGATGGTCACTGCTGGTACAGGCTGTCAACCATTGGCATATGCCTGCCGCTGAACTGGTGAAACCGTTCCGGGTACTGCCTGAGTGGCGTCTTGATGATCTGATGATTTCCTATTCAGTGCCAGGCGGTGGTGTCGGGCCGCATATTGATAACTATGATGTTTTCATTATCCAGGGCATGGGCCGCCGCCGCTGGCGTGTGGGTGACGCCCTTCCCATGCGTCAGTTCTGCGCCCACCCGGCATTACTGCATGTCGACCCGTTTGAGCCGATTATTGATGTGGAAATGGCACCGGGCGATATTCTGTATATTCCGCCGGGATTCCCTCACGATGGTTTCACTTTTGAAGATACCATGAATTATTCTGTCGGCTTTCGCGGACCAACCGGTCGTGATCTGCTGAGCAGCTTTGCAGACTACGCACTGGAACAGGATCTGGGTGGCGTCAATTATGGCGATCCTGACCTGACAGTACGTGAAAATTCAGGCTCGATGGAAAATTATGAGGTTGAGCGCCTGCGTGCCATGATGATTGAAATGATCAACAAGCCCGGTGATTTTGAACAGTGGTTAGGCCGTTTTGCAACTACTCCGCGCCATGAGCTGGATATTGCACCTCCGGAACCACCGTATCAGCCGGAAGACGTGTTGAACGCTCTGAATGCCGGTGAAAAACTGATACGACTGAGCGGGCTGCGTGTTATGCGCATCGGTGAGCGTTTCTTTGTTAATACCGAAGGCTGGATGACCACAGAAATTAAAGGTGCAGATACATTGTGCCGGTTAACAGAAGTCGGCGTGAATGAACTCGGTGAAGCACTGGCGAACCCGGGTTTTGTTGCGGAATTAACCGAATTTATCAATCAGGGATATTGGTATTTCGAAGAATAAATCACATCTGCCTGACAAGATAAAACACCTGCTGACGGGTGTTTTATCTCAACACGCCAAAAACCTCTCGTTTACTACGCTCAGCCATGATAGATTGGCCGGATTGCCCATCCCAAAATATTTCCTTTTTTATGAGATAGTTCAATGAGTAAGAGTGGCAGAAACTATACAAAAGAAAAAATAAGACAGCGCCATATAGCAAATAAAAAAAGACAACACCCTATTCGTCTTTTTATCAGAAGTTGGGATTTTTGGGGTAAATCCTTCCTTGGTCTTTTGGTTTTTGGCATGTTTATTTATTCATTAAATGATAATGTAACCATTCATTTTTTATGGATAATCTATGCCTGCATTTGCTTACCTTTATTTCCGTTTGCTAAAAAATGCAGTGATGATGTCCTTCGTCATTATTTTTCAGAATCAACATTTGAGAATGTTATTAATGGCAGCAGCCCCCGGGGAATTGGCGCATTGTATCTGATGCTCATTATTCCGTTTATCATTCCGCTGGCAGCGGGATATTTTGTATATCAGATTATAAATTACAAATGAACTTTATCGCCATTGAATCATATCAGCCTGAATGATCTGAAAATAACCGGAATCGCCGGAAATCCACACCATCATAGATAACAGAGCCATCCGGCTGAAATCCGTAACGAGTTATAAACCGGGAAACTTTCCGGGATAACGGTAATAAAATGGTGATACTCGTTAAGTGCATTTCAGTAAACGCATGGCGGATAATTTCATCACAGATGACCTTTCCCGTACCCCAGAAATCAGGATGAAGAACCAGCGCAAGATCAGCGTCATCACCTTCTTTCTGAAGCCCTCCCCAGCCTGCGAATACACCGTCGATCACAAATGCCCGGGGGCCGTATCCGTTTATGTCCCACTGAGCATCTTTTTCTTTTGCCCAGCTGAGACTTTTTTCATCATCAAAATCCGGAGTGCCCAGTGGCATTTGCTGTAAAACTTTCGGGTGATTATTCAGTGCCGTAATATCGGCTGGTTTAATCTGAGCGAGCCGTTTAAATTCTAAGTGCATAGTATTCCTTTTATTTTGATGCTCTGATTGTACCTGTTATTCAGCAAAAATCAGCTGAATAACAGGTATAAAGCATCTTAACTTACAGCCACATTCCGAAACGGCGGATATAAATGCCCTTCATGATTTGTGCCAGACCGCAGTAACTGACCAGTGTAGCGGCGAGCCACGGGAAATATTCCCACGGTAATGGCGCCAGTCCGATATAACCTCCGATGGGTGAAAACGGCAGCCAGATCCCGATGGCCATAACAAGCCCGGTAACTAATAATACCGGCAGTGTTGCCGTGCTCTGAATAAACGGAATCCGTTGTGTTCTCAGCATATGAACAACCAGCGTTTGTGATAATAATCCCTCAACAAACCAGCCGGAATGGAATAAGACCTGGCTGTCTGGACTGTTTGCTCCGAAAACAAACCATAATAATGCAAAGGTGGTGATATCAAATACGGATGATGTCGGGCCAATCCAAATCATAAAGCGCCGGATATTACCTGCATCCCATTTGCGGGGTTTGCGCAGGAATTCTTTATCCATTTTATCCCACGGTAATGCCAGCTGGGACATATCATAAAGCAGATTCTGAATCAGCAGCTGGATGGCCAGCATCGGCAGGAACGGAATAAAGGCACTGGCGATAAGAACAGAAAAAACATTACCGAAGTTTGAACTGGCAGTCATATTCAGATATTTAATAATATTACCGAATGTCTCGCGCCCTTTAATAACGCCCTCCTCCAGAACCATCAGATCTTTTTCCAGCAAAATAATATCCGCTGATTCTTTGGCGATATCCGTTCCGCTGTCCACAGAAATTCCGACGTCCGCATCCCGCAGTGCCGGTGCATCATTGATTCCGTCCCCGAGAAAACCAACAGTATGACCGGCGGATTGTAAAACACGGACCAGTGCTGATTTTTGCAGCGGTGTCAGTTTGCAGAAAATAGTGTGTGTTTGCGCCACCTGTTTCAGCTCCTCATCACTGAGGTGTACCAACTGATCACCACTGATGCTCATCGAAGCATCTAATCCGACTTCGCGGCAGATTTTCGCTGTGACAACCGCATTATCCCCGGTCAGCACTTTTACTGTTACTCCGTTATGTTTCAGTGCTTTCAGGGCTTTTGCCGCGCTGTCTTTTGGCGGGTCAAGGAAGGTCAGAATTCCGCATAAAATCATATTCTGCTCACTGTCTGCGGAGAGCGGCAGCCCCCGCTCTTTGCTGTTCAGAACACGCTCGGCCAGTAACAGAACTCTGAATCCGGTCTCATTATAATGATTGACCAATGCCATAACGGCCTGTTTTTTTTCATCATCTGCCGGTGAAATATGATTACCTGTCCGGATCAGAGAGCAGCATGCCAGCATTTCTTCCGCCGCGCCTTTACAGATAAGCAACGCCGTACCATCCGGTTTTCTCACCGAAACAGACAGACGTCTGCGGACAAAATCAAACGGCAGTTCATCAATTTTCTGATAACTGTGCAGAGATTCCGTTTCGGCTTTACCGCGTCCGAAACGGATGATCGCCTGATCCATCAGGTTACGTGTGCCGCTCTGATGAAAACTGTTCAGCCATGCCAGTCCCAGTATGGCTTCATCGGAATGCCCCTCCGTATCGAGGTGATGTTCGAGGATAATATTATCCTGTGTCAGCGTCCCTGTTTTATCCGTGCACAGGATATCCATCGCACCAAAATTTTGTATTGCATTCAGCCGCTTGACGATAACTTTCCGCCGTGACATCGCAATTGCACCTTTTGCCAGGTTGGAGCTGACAATCATCGGCAGCATTTCCGGCGTTAATCCGACAGCAACAGCAAGCGCAAAGAGTGTGGCATCAAACCAGTCGCCTTTGGTAAATCCGTTAATCAGCAGGACAACCGGCACCATCACTAACATAAAGCGGATCAGCAGGATACTGACACTGTTCACACCACGGTCGAATGACGTTTGTGAGCGTGTGCCGGCAATGGATTTCGCCAGTGAGCCAAAATAGGTTTTGTCACCGGTGGCGACCACAATACCCAGCGCCGTGCCGCTGGCCACATTGGTGCCCATCAGACAGATATTGCCCGACTCTGTCAGCAGCTGGTCATTTTTCGTTATCGTTGTTGCATCTTTCTCATGAATATCACCCTGAGTATCATATTTTTCCACCGGAACTGATTCCCCGGTCAGAATAGCCTGACTGATAAAAAGATCACGGGAACGGAGCAGCCGTAAATCCGCCGGGATCATGTCTCCGGCACTCAGTACTACAATATCCCCCGGAACCAGACATTTCACCGGCAGCTCAATCCGGACAGATCGCCCTTTTTTACGCCGGAGTACCGTTGCGGTGGTTTTTACCAGAGATTTAAGGGCTTCTGCGGCTTTATTAGTCCGGTATTCCTGCCAGAAACGCAGTATCACACTCAGAAAAACCATCGTTCCGATAATGACAACGCCCGTAAGGTCGGTTTCTTCACCCTGTTGCAGGGGGACCAGATAATCGGTCATAAAACTGATCGCGGCCAGCGCCAATAACACATAAATAAACGGATTATGAAACGCAGAAATGAACTGAATAAAAGCGGGAGGTGCTTTGTCATGAGCCACCACGTTTTCCTGATGTTCTATCAGGCGGTCAAGGGCATCAAATTCATCCAGCCCCAGCATATCAGAATGTAGTTCTGTTAACGTTTCATCTGGTGTTTTTGCTGCAAATATTGCCGCCGGGAAAATATTCTTATCGCGCACAGCCGGTGTGACAGTGCGGTTAACTTTGACAGTCATGGTACGATTCCTTTTATTACCTCAGATATACTGAGTCATTTATTCTCGCCGGACTGTCTGACTTAACAGTTAATTTAAATAAACTGTCATGACAACTGACAGTCCGGAGAATGATGTATTCCGGGCCCGGGTAGTGTGTCCATATATTCCTTATCAGCAAAAGATAGCCTGTACGCTTATTCAAAAATGAATGCATACTGTAAATTTTTAATAAAAAGCCATGCCCCTTCCGTTCTGAATAAACGGAATAACAAAACAGTGTGCACAAACACGGCAATTTAAATTGAATTAACCGAAACAACAATCAGTCAGGAGGGAATAACGCCAGCATATAGAGATTCATGATAAATCCGTCCTTTCGGGCTTATCTTATTAAAAGATAAGCTAAATTAAATCAGGAAGTACCATTTACAGAGAGAGGTACTGCCGCAGTATTACTGCCGGCAGTCAGAGGAAAACAGATGTACCGGCAGGATCAATATATTTTGATAAATAATCTGTGACTGTCCAATGACGTGTTCTCCGCAAGAAATAATCACTCAAAGTATATTCCGGTGAAATCACAAAGTAAATCGTTTTCTCTGAGGAGAAAACAATATACAGAATAGTATTATTTAATTAAACAACGTACTGATTTAACAGATTATCTGTTATGAAACAGCGTTCCGTTTCATTTTTTATAAATATCCTGTCTGACAATCTGCCGGATATAATTTCCCCGGTTGACCGGGTTGTAGCCCGATACATTATAAATCCATCAGATAGGTAATCGTGTCTCTGATTGTTATCAGAGCATATTCCAGATCATCATACGACAGTGTGCTGACGGCCACACGGATGGCCTGCGGGGCATCGCGGGTTACGGCATAGGATTCAGCAGGACTGACGGCTATATCAGCTGTTCTCAGGCGGCTGATAACCGCATCACAGCGCACATTTTCCGGTAACGGGAGCCACAAAAAATAACCGGCCGGATGTGCAAGATGCGGTAAATCCGCAAAAATCCGGCTGACAATTTTTTGCCGGGCTTTGGCATCACGACGCTTTTTCTGCTCCAGTTTTTCAACCTCTCCCTGCTCCAGCCACTCACGGACAATACCGGTCATCAGTGCCGGTGTGTTCCAGGTGGTGATGCGGATGATTTTTTCCAGTGCAGCGACATGAGCCGGAGGCGCAATAACCAACCCGACCCGCAGACCGGTGGCGATATTTTTGGAAAATCCGCTGACATAAAACGTGATATCCGGAGCCAGTTCTGCCAGCGGCGCCGGTGCCGGTTTTTGCAGAAAAGCATAAGAGCCGTCTTCGATCAGAAAAAACCGGTTTTCCCGGGCAAGGTTTATCAGCTTTTTACGTGATGTCAGATCCATTACCCAGCCAAGCGGGTTATGCAGTGTCGGCATGGTGAAATAGCCGCGGATTTTCCGCCGGCGGCACAATTGTGCCAGTGCAGCCAGATCGGGGCCTTCCGGGGTGACTGGTACCGGAGCCAATTCGATATGACAGGTTTGTGCCAGTGCTTTAAAGCCCGGATAAGTCAGTGCATCTGTTGCAATCACATCACCCGGACTGAACATACCCAGTACAACAGAGGCCAGACCGTGCTGGGCACCGCTGACCATAACAACCGTATCCGGGTCAACGGCAGAAAAACCGCGTAATTTCAGATGATCGGCAACAACGTTTCTCTCCTGCCGCCGCCCGGCATGCGGAAGATAATGCAACAGACTTTCGAGGTCACCGCTCATGGATAGCTGGCGCAAGGTACGGCGCAGTAATGCCGTTTGTCCTGTGATTTCCGGATAGATAAAGTTAAGGTCATACATTGCCGGTGTGACATCACATTCGATACCGGTAACCGGTAATAAACTGATATCTCTGACAAATGTTCCGCGCCCGGTTTCGCCGCTGACCAATCCCTGATTGATTAGCTCCTGATATACACGTGACGCTGTCACTAATGATATTCCTTCCTGAGCAGCAAAAGCGCGGTGTGTCGGCAGTTGTGCTCCGGCTGCCAGTTCGCCGCTGCGGATACGGGCAGAAAGAGTATCGACATATTGTTTATAACGCGGCGTTGCCATACCGAATGTATCCATGACAATTTTTTGATTGTCATGATTATCCGCATTACGCTCTGCGATAACAAGATGTAATTGACGGAGTACAAGATGGATAATGCAATGACAACCGTTTCCCGTTCAGCACGCGGCTGGATCAACGGATTTATCGGTGTGCTGATTTTCAGCGGCTCCCTGCCCGCCACCAAAGCGGGTATAAGCGGTTTTACACCGGATTTCCTGACAACATCACGTGCGGCGATTGCCGGTATCGCCGCTGTGATCATTTTAGCTGTACTGCGTCAGCGTTTACCTGCCGCGAAATACCTGCTGTCGCTGATCGTTGTGGCCGCGGGTGTTGTTATCGGCTTTCCGTTACTGACAGCCCTTGCTCTTCAGCATGTCAGTTCGGCTCACTCTATTGTGTATCTGGGATTACTACCGCTGGCAACGGCACTGTTTGGTGTACTGCGCAGCAATGAGCGTCCGCGTCCCGCGTTCTGGTTTTTTTCTGTTCTTGGCAGTTTGTTTGTCATGGGATTTGCTTTATTTCAGGGCGGTGAAAGCACCCTGATCGGGGATCTGTATATGATTGCGGCCGTATTGTTGTGCGGATTGGGTTACGCGGAAGGTGCCCGCCTTTCCCGGCCTCTCGGCAGTTGGCAGGTGATCTGCTGGGCGCTGGTGCTTTCTCTGCCGCTGATGCTGATCCTGAGCATTGTTTTTTTACCTGTAACATTCAGCGGTATACCGGCACAAGCCTGGGGCGGATTAATCTACGTTTCCCTGTTCAGTATGCTGATTGGTTTTTTCTTCTGGTACCGGGGTCTGGCAGAAGGCGGTATTACCGGCGTCAGTCAGTTACAGCTGTTACAACCGTTTTTTGGTCTGGTACTTTCCGCGTGGTTACTGGATGAAACGGTCAGCTCAGTGATGATTGCATCCACGTGTGGTGTGATCGCCTGTGTTGCCGGTTCAAAACGCTTTTCCCGGTGAGAGAAAATAGTGTTGTGCCCGGTATTTTCGGGGTAATTATTTTCGCGATGCAAGTATACCGGCAACAAGCAGATACAGAGTAATAACCAGCGGTAAAAACAGCACTGAATCACTGTAAACTGCCGCTGTCATTGCTGCACCGATCGCCAGTGAAATACCGGAAATCCCGTCGAGGACAGCGATTCTCCGGGGGGAATCCGCCGATGTAATCAGGGTATCGATACCCGCCCCGTAAAACATTTCCAGCAGTGTTACGCCAAGCACAATCAATAACAGGCCGGAAAGTTCTGCGATACCGGAGAACCACGGCACAAAAAGGAGAATACATAGCCCTGTCGTAGTCATCAGGGATGTAATAATGCCCCACTTCACAGTGAAGTAACGGTATACCGGAAGCTGTCCGGCGATAATAACCAGTGTGTTAAACAGCAAAACCGGCCCAATCAGATGCTTATTCCCCGATTGGATCAATTCCAGTGGCACAATCACCTCAAAACTGTAATACAACATAGCAAAAATAATGCTGGTCACAGAAATCAGAACGGTATCTCTGCCGGTGAGATCAGTAAAATGAAAAAAATAAAAATGGCTTTCCGGTTTACCGGGGCAAGAGTGCAGCCCGGCAGAAAACACAATGCCGCACGTAAAAATCCCTGTCAGGATGAGTAATGCATAAGCAAAAGGCAGTGAGAAAAAGACAAACAGCGTAATCAGAACCGGGGCAATAGCTGCACCGGTATTATTCAGTGTCATTCGCACCGAAAAACTCTCACTGATATTTTGAGAGGTAGCTTTGATATAGTACTTTGCCGCCACAGAAAATACGGAGGTGGCGATGCCATTTGCCAGCATCACCAAACCACAGATGTAAAATGTTTGTCCGGTAAAGAGACATGACAACGAAAGCAGTTTAAACACCAGTGAAAAAATAATGGTTTTTTTGCTGTCAAACCGGCTTATCAGCGGAATAATAAAAAAATACGCTAATGAGAATGACCAGAATTTTATCGTGCCAAGATACAGAATCTCTTTTTCACTGAGCGTTTTCCCCGCGAAATAGAGTAACGTCAGCGGCATCAGCAGCCCGGAACCCAGCGCATTAAAGAAAAAGCAGATATTAATCGCCCTGCTTTTCCGTTCAAAAATCGCCCGGTAAATAAGCATCAGCGGAGATTCCAGCGCTGACAGATGGCAGTAAAAATCTGTTTTCCGGTTTCAGTCAGTATGGCATGTTGTCTGACAATGTCTGCGGTATCCCGGAGTTTTTCCTGGCTACTGCTCAGTCTGTCATAATATTCCGGTTCCGGGGTATCGTCGCTGTTGCGGATAATTTCAGAAAATACATAGCAGATCCGGGATAAAACGAACAGTGCATGAAAAATACCGATCATCGGACGGTCATCATCACGCAGTGGCGCCGCAAATACCTCATCAACCCGGTTAAGCACCAGAGGATCATCCGCATTGAGGATATTCAGTGCAGTATGGCCGCACTCATGAGCCAGAATATCAATATAATAAGCGACCGAATGTGACGGGTGGACATAGGCAAACATCATCCCCCACATATAAAAATTAGTACCGGAGCGCATAAAGCGGGTGTTGTCGGTACTTTCCTGTGTCAGGTATATCTGGTGAATAAACCGGTTAATTTCATTTGCAGTTTCCGGCGCACAACGCCGAATAACGGACAATGCCTGTATTATTTTTGCTGTTTCCGCTGTTGCCAGTACCGGGTCATCACAGTACCCGAAGCCGAGCTGTTTATCGTCACGGATAATTTTCAGTATCATCTGTTTTGCCGGTGAATTACCGGCAGATGTCAGTGGCGAAATAATCAGCGGCAATGGTGTCTTCGTTCTCAGCAACTGGTTAAGATAATTGACAGCATTCGCATGTTCATCATCCGTGGCATATTTACCGGCAATATAATGAATAGCACAGTTTTGCCACGACAGCGGGACATCTTTATTTATCTCAGGTAAATCATAATACGATAATAAATAATTAAGTGACTTATATATCTCATCAGAAAAATATTGATAGGCATCCTGATGAGAATAGTCAGGGAAAGTCAGGTTGATCATATAATGGCTTCCGTCAGATGGATAAACCATACCCGGACTGACAGGCATGGCTTATCAATTAGTTAACTGTATTTTTATTTACTGAATGACCATCCTGATAATGGTGATTTTATTTTCAATAATTTACTTTTATCTAATTTTTTCATTATATTCATTCCTTATAAATAACGGGTTATATAAAACGTACTGTGCACTCAGATTGCCTTTAAACCCTAGGGTAAAAATAGAGATTTAAAAACACTTTTTTTAATTAGTGTTATTTTTCTGAATCAATATCACGGAAAAAAGCGAAAATAATTATGGAATAAATAATATCCATTATATGAGATATAAAAAAACCACGCTATGTTTTCACCGCGTGGTTTTATCAGTACCGAAATTATCCCGCCATTCAGATCAATGACAAGAATGTCTGTTTAAAATCATCAATATCATGCTGTGTGGTTGCCCATGAGGTACACAGACGCAGACAGGATTTTCCCGGCTCCTGCAATAACGTTTCATGGAAAACAAACTGTTTTTTCAGCTTTTCTGCCAGCTCTGACGGCAGAATAACAAAGACCTGGTTGGATTCCGGCGGGGCGAGAAACGTAAAGCCCTGCTCCGTAAAGAATTCGGCCAGTTGGCCTGCCATACTGTTAAGATGTTTGCCCAGTGCGAAATAGAGGTCATCCGTAAACAGCGCCTGAAACTGTGCGCCCAGCAGCCAGCCTTTTGCCTGTAAGCCGCCCTTTTGTTTTATACTGAAACGGAAATCCGCTTTCAGCGCCGGATTACGGATCACCAGAGCTTCTGCCGCAATCGCGCCGATTTTGGTACCGCCGATATAGAACGCGTCTGTCAGTGCCGCGATATCTTCAATCGTCAGGTCACTTTGTGCGGACATCAGTCCTGATGCCAGACGTGCACCATCGAGATAGAGCCATAAGCCATGTTCATCACAGAAACGACGTAATGCCTGTATCTCTGTTTTGCGGTATACCGTACCGATTTCGGTGGAATTGGTGATATAAACCAGCTTCGGCTGAACCCAGTGTTCATCATTATGTTCGGCAATAACCGGTTTAAGATGATCGGGTGTCAGTTTTCCGTCCGGAGAAAATACAGTGATAACTTTATGGCCGGTGGCTTCGATTGCACCGGTTTCATGCGTGGCAATGTGACCGGTACTGACTGAAATCACTGCCTGATGCGGACGCAGAAAGTGAGAAATGGCCGTCAGGTTGGTAATAGTCCCGCCGTTAAAGAAATGGATATCTGCCTGTGGCTGACCAATCCGCTGCTTAATCAGCGTGGCGGCGGCACCACATAAATCATCTGTGCCGTAACCATTATGGCGGTGACCTGCTGTGTCAGTAATGGCTTTTAAAACAGCCGGATGTGCAACTTCATTATAATCATTCTGAAAACGGTACATATGCTCCTCCGATAGTGTGCAGTAATACTATGCTGATACTTACCGGCGCACAATGGCACGAACCGCAGATCAATCCGGATTTACCAGCCCGATCACACCTTCACTGAGGGTAATTTTCCCCTGTGTTTTCAGACGCAGCAAAACTTTATCCGTATGACGCCGGGAGGTGCCGAGAATGCTGGCCAGCATGTCGCGGGGAAGATGGATTTGATGACCGCTGATTTGTGTCAGCATATAGAGCAGATTGTTTTCGATGGAATCAACGGCATTCATCAGCCGTTGCTCACCATTGATAAGACAGCGTTTTGCCAGCTGGCGGTTAAGCAGCAGGGATAACCGGTGATCCTGCGACAGCCAGGTCAGAAATACGGTTGCCGGCATCCGCAGTACACGGCAGTCTGATAACGCTATCACGTCATAACGGTATGCCTGCTGACAAATCGCTTCCATTTCCCCGAGAAATTCGCCACGGTAACAGAATGTCAGCCCGACCTGTTTACCATTTTCCGCCTGCTTATTAACAATAAACTCGCCGTCCAGAATGATATAGACCGCCTGAGCCGGATCACCCTGGCAAATCAGGTTTTGTCCGTTATAAATATGCAGTGTGGTTACACTGTTTCTGACAACCTCCGGAGCATCACGGAACAGGCCGTCTGCCTCGGGCAAAAGCTCTTCTTCGCTGAATTTCAGCCATAATTCACGAAACGGGGTAGTATTTTGCATGTACGGATATTTGTCAGAACGGAATAATCAGTGGGTAAACGTTAGCATGGTTAACAACAGGTTTGAACAGATAGTTTAAGCACTGGTTTTACGGGCTGCGGGTGACCGGCAGCCCGTAAGGCGGATTACTTCAGTTCGTAACCGTTCAGATATTGCTGCTGTTTTGTGGTCAGATTATCGAGTGAAACGCCCATATCCTGTAATTTCAGTGCGGCGACCTCGCGGTCAATTTCATCACTGACATCGTAGACTTTTGCTTCCAGGTCATGGCTGAGCAGATACTCGGCGCTGAGTGCCTGGAGGGCAAAGCTCATATCCATAATTTCTGCCGGATGCCCGTCCGCACAGGCGATATTAACCAGCGCACCACGGCCTAACAGATAGAGTGTGCGGCCATTTTTCAGGGTATAACCTTCGATATTCTCGCGGGCAATTGTGACATTGTCACTTAACCGCTGAAGGTCGGTCAGCTTGATTTCGTCCTCAAAGTGCCCGGTATTACTGATGATGGCACCCTCTTTCATCAGGCTGAAATGTTCTGATGTCAGCACGTCACAGCAGCCGGTGGCGGTGATAAAGATATCACCCAGCGGTGCTGCCGCGGACATGGTCATGACCGCGAAACCATCCATTTTTGCTTCGAGGGCTTTTATCGGATCCACTTCCGTGACAATCACTTCCGCGCCCAGGCCTTTCGCCCGCATAGCACAGCCTTTGCCGCACCAGCCGTAGCCGGCGACGACCACGGTTTTCCCGGCAATAACCAGGTTAGTCGTACGCATAATGCCATCAAACGTGGATTGTCCGGTACCGTAGCGGTTATCAAACAGGTGTTTGGATTGTGCGCCGTTAATCGATAAAACAGGGAAGTTCAGTGCACCGTTTTTTTCGCGGGCAACCGCACGCAGAACACCGGTGGTGGTCTCTTCGCAGGCACCGATCGTGTGTTTTGCATATTCCGGATACAGGCTGTGCAGTTCATGTACCAAATCACCACCGTCATCAATAACAATGTGCGGTTCGCAGGCCAGTGTCTGCTTCACAAAGTTGCGGTACGCTTCCGCGTCCGCGCCGTGGATGGCAAATGTATGGATTCCGCTGACAACCAGTGCCGCCACAATATCATCTTTGGTCGACATCGGGTTGCTGCCGGTGACAGATACCTCAGCGCCGCCTGCGGCGAGAACGCGTGCCAGATAGGCGGTTTTCGCTTCCAGATGGATAGAGAGCGCGATACGTTTTCCGGCAAACGGCTGTTCTTTGGTAAAACGCTGTTCCAGTGCGCGTAACAGCGGCATATGAGCGCGAACCCAGGCAATTTTTTGCTCGCCCTGCGGTGCTGATGAGAGATCTTTATAAATACTGGTGACCATGGCAACTCCTGCATACGTCTTTTATAACGGGATAAGCCACAGTAACCGGAGGCTCCGTGTGTCTCCAGGGCATTTGCCCTGAATCCGCAAAAAAAGATCCCCGTATAAATACCGTGATCAGCGGCGTGCCTGTACCATCGCAATCAGGCCGCAGATATCCTGAGGGACATTGTCCGTTTTCAGGATCTCGTCCGGTGTCATCCACTGAAATTCAGGATGCGGCGTTGCAGCTTCATCCAGCGGGCGGCACCAGTACACCATATCAATATGCCAGTGCTCCCCGGTTTTTTTATCCGGGATAAATTCTTTCAGGATCGCCATCGGCAGTGGCAGCACACTGGTTTCCGGCAGTGGTGTGATAAATTGCTGCGCCTGAGTATCCCGGCTGATAATCCGGCATTCCAGCCCGGTTTCTTCACGAATCTCACGCAATACGGCGTCCTGCGGTTCTTCATTTTCTTCAATATGCCCGCCGGGCGGCAGCCAGATCCCCAGTTTCGGGTGAAAATGGAGTAAAAAACGTCCGCGGCTGTCACTCACCAGGCCGGAGGCGGTAAAATGTTTGATAACAGAAGGCATAATATTACTCAGGTTATTCAGGTGATCATAGTCAGAACCACCGGAAGCGTCAGTACGGCAACCATGGTCTGAAACGTGATAATTCCCGCCATCAGCTGACTGTCACCGCCGAGCTGGCGCGATAAAATATAGGCGGTCGGTGCTGTCGGAATGGCAAAAAAGATCACAAACAGCTGATATTCAAGTTGGGTTAATCCGGTCACTGCGGCCACAGCAATTGCCAGTAACGGCATAATACACAGACGGACTACGCTGTTCAGACTGATTTTCAGCGCGGAATAGCGGATAGTGGCAATCTGCAATGCCGCCCCGACGCACAACAGTCCCAGCGGCAGACTGGCACCGGCCAGCAGTCTGGCAAACTGTCCGGTGTTATACGGAAGACCAATGCCGCTGACGTTCAGCAGCATCCCGATAATGCAGGAAATAATCAGCGGGTTTGTCAGAACCGGTAACAACAGCCGGCGCAGTGATAACTGCTTAAATTCAGATAATGCGACCACTGAAATGATATTACACAGCGGAACCAGTACCGCGAGGATCACCGCCGCCACGGCCATTCCGGACGGACCATAGAAATCGTTAACGATGGATAACCCCAGATAGGTATTAAAGCGGATCGCGCCCTGAAGCAGAACACCGAATTCTGCCGTTGGTATTCCGCGAAAACGCCTGACGACAGCAAAGGCGGCAGTGGCCAGACCGAGCATAATAACCAGTGCAGCAGCCAGTTTCGGCAGTTGCGGGTTATCCAGCGGCGCAACCGCGAGGCTGTTTATAAGCAGCGCCGGAAATAAAATATAGTAATTCAGCTTTTCCGCGCCGTTCCAGAACCCGGCATCAAAAACCGGCCTCCGCTTCAGAATACAGCCGAGCAGAATCAGCGCAAACAACGGCCATAATGTCATCAGAATTGCGAACATCAGCAGAGATCCGGCAGGAAAGTGATTTTTGCATCATAACAGGAACAACGGGTTACGCGAGCAGCAGTGCCGGATTTGTATTGCTGATCGCGTTTTTACATTTTACCTGCCGCAGCGCATAAAACGCACTACGTTTTACCTGGGTTATATGTTAGTCCCCGGCGGGAGTGATCACCTGATAGGTGCAGGTGAATGCCGCTTTCTGGATGCGGTAACTGTCCTGCGGATCGTGCCGGGAGCGGAGCAGCACATCACCTTTCATCACCCGCTGTTTTTCGCCCCACGGCGCAATAATCACAAACGGTTCTTCCTGTGTGATGACCAGATAATCCATCGGCTCACCCTGCGGCCGGAAGCGCTGCCGGTTCGCACTGTCAGGTGATGTCAGTGCACTGCCGTAACGGCGGGAAAATGCCGTTTTTTTCACCAGAATTTCTTCATTACCGGTGGCTTCGCAGATATTCTGCACCACCCAATCCCCGGCTTCAGCCGGTTTTGAGCGGGTTTCTTCACCTTCACCGCGGATAATGGTCACGACAATTTCACCGGGGACCGCAGGCCGGGCAAGCACTTCGCGGGTTTTGCGGGCGATGCCGGTACGCTTACCTGCATCTGCAAATAATTGGCTGCGGTCCTGAACCGGCAGCAACTGTAAATCGTCCGCCGGTGCAGAAAATGCAGGCAGCGTCAGGAACAGCAGTCCGGAAAGCGTCTTGTGCATGGTCATTATCCGTTAAGCTGAGTAAATCCGGGTGACAGTGTCACGTTTGCAGGCGGTGAATTATCCCCGCCGATCCGCCGCAGAAGGCGGGTTGCGGCACTGCGGCCGACATCCCGCGACGGCTGGGTAATAAAGGCAACGGGGATGTCATACAGGGCTTCACTGCCGATATCATCAAACCCTACCAGGGCGATTTCCTGCGTAAAATAACTTTCGTTATCCCCCTGCCTGACGGTGTTACCGGTACTCAGTGCAGCAAAATATGCACCGAGCGCCGTACCGGTGTTGTGACAGACTATCGCACTGACTTTGGGGTACTGATACATAAATCCGGAAACACTGCGGATGATATTCTGCTGTTTGTTGTCTGTTTCCACAATCCATTCCGGGCGGAACGGCAACCCGTACTGCACGAGTGTTGAGCAGTAGCCGCCGACCCGCTCGGCGCGGGTGAGTGAATCGCTTTCACCGCCGAAATAGGCAATCTGCCGGTGGCCGTTTTTGATCAGATACTCGGTCGCCATCCTGGCCGCAGAGGCGTTATCCGGGCGGACAACATCGATACCGGAGAATTCACTGGCCCGGGCGGCACATACCATCGGGATCTGATAATGATTTACCCGCTCAACCACCTCATTGGTGAGAAATTTACCGCCGCCGGCAACAACACCATCCACGCCGTAGCGGATCAGGCTGTCCAGCGAACGGGCAAATCCGGCAGCGGAATTGCCGCTCTGGGTCAGAAAGACCTGTTTGCCCTGCGTTTCCGCATATTCGCTGACACCGGCGGCGACCTCCGCATAAAACGGCTCCGTAATATCTTTGACAATCAAACCAATCACATTGGAGATGTTATCCCGCAATGTGGCGGCCTGCTGGTTGCGGACATACCCCAGCTCTTCAATTGCCGCATTGACTTTATCCGCGGTTTTCCGCGAGATCCGCCCTTTTCCGCTGAGTACCAGTGACACCGTGGTGACGGAGACACCTGCCTGCTGCGCCACATCAACTATCGTGACTTTTCTGAGATTCATAACGCCGGATACTTCCTTACGCTCAGGATACTGCACCGAATTTTACACAAAATCCGATAAAACGTTTTATCTATTTCTGAAATATGGTTGCTGTGTCATGTTTATTTTTTGTGATCGGGCAACTATTATAATTTGGTAAAACGTTTTATCTTATTTTACCTTCACAACACCACACTGACATTTACAGGATACCGTATGAGTAGCCAACCAAAACAAAAAGTCACGCTCTGGGAGTTTTTCCAGGGACTGGGCAAAACCTTTATGCTGCCTGTCGCGCTGCTCTCGTTCTGCGGGATCATCCTCGGCATCGGCAGTTCACTCAGCAGCCGCGATGTACTGACACTGCTGCCGTTTCTCGATCACACCGCATTCCAGTTACTATTCACCTGGATGAGCAAAATCGGCTCATTTGCCTTCAGTTTCCTGCCGGTGATGTTTGCTATCGCCATTCCGCTGGGGCTGGCGCGTGAAAACAAAGGTGTGGCTGCATTTGCCGGTTTTGTCGGCTATGCCGTGATGAATCTGGCGGTTAACTTCTGGCTGACGGCCAAAGGCATTCTGCCGACCACCGATGCCGCCGTCCTCAAAGCGAACAACATCCAGAATATTATCGGCATTCAATCGATCGACACCGGGATCCTCGGCGCGGTGATCGCCGGGATCATCGTCTGGGTGCTGCATGAGCGTTTTCACAATATCCGCCTGCCCGACGCGCTGGCCTTTTTTGGCGGCACCCGCTTTGTACCGATTATCACCACCGTGGTTCTCGGCCTGGTCGGTCTGGTCATTCCGCTGATCTGGCCCGTCTTCGCCATGGGGATCAATGCCCTCGGCCACGTCATCAATAGCGCGGGAGATTTCGGACCGATGATTTTCGGTACCGGAGAGCGCCTGCTGCTGCCTTTCGGCCTGCACCATATTCTGGTGGCGCTGATCCGCTT
>OJJS01000043.1_pt1 | contig 31636 bp, 30 predicted proteins | sample 1596371 | NCBI WGS metagenome assembly OJJS01 (sample SAMEA4350116, study PRJEB24818) | metagenome | biome: human; feature: gut; material: faeces | place: Denmark | collected 2013-09 | reverse complement strand
ACTCAGAAGTGAAACGCCGTAGCGCCGATGGTAGTGTGGGGTCTCCCCATGTGAGAGTAGGGAACCGCCAGGTTATTATTAAGTGAAGAAGCCACCCTTTGGGTGGCTTTTTTGCGTTTGGGCGAAAAGAAAAACATCTTTTTCACCTGAATACGTGTTCTGAACCGGATAGCATGAACCAAATTTTGCTAAGATAGTGGCGGACAGAAGCAAACAGTATCGGGGTCAGCGTTGAAAGAGAAAAAAAACTGGTCCGTCCGGTATGTCGCAGGGCATCCGGCACGACAAATCCGCCCGATGTCAGCAGACATGCTGGGTAACGGATTACCGGTTGGTTTACCATTATCCGCACCGGATAAAACTATCCGGGTTGTGGTCTGGAATATCTACAAACAACAGCGTCCTGACTGGCGTAAAACACTTGATCGTATTCTGCATGACACACAACTGGTCCTGCTTCAGGAAGCACAACCCTCTCCTGAACTGGTCAGCCTGGCGGGCAAACATCAGCTGGTTGCCGATCAGGTTCCCGCGCTGCACTTTCAGCAGCATCCTTCCGGTGTGATGACACTGGCAACCTCTCATCCGATTTATTGTTGTCCGTTACAGCAGAAAGAGCCGTTACTGCGTCTGCCTAAGTCTGCATTAGTGACGGTATATCCGCTTCCTGACGGCCGTCAGCTGATGGTGATTAATGTCCATGCTATTAATTTCAGTTTTGGTGTGGATGTTTACCGGCGGCAGCTGAATACGGTTGGCTCTCAGATCCGCTGCCATATCGGACCGGTTATTCTCGGCGGTGATTTTAATGCCTGGAGCAGACAGCGAATGAATGCTCTGAAGCGTTTTGCCCGTGCCCAGGGACTGAAAGAAGTACTATTTCCACATGATATTCGTACCAAAGCATTTGGTCATCCGTTGGATTATCTGTTCTATCGCGGATTTAAACTGGTTTTATCGGATGTTATGCAGACAGATGCTTCAGATCACCATCCTTTGATAGCAGAATTTCAATAATTCGCTTTGTATCAAAAAAACAATATATAAGTATAGATTATATAAGTAAGAATGATTAACTAACTGCTATAGTTAACTCTGTGTTGGTGTTGTGTGTCATTTATTTAATTTTAATGTTAAATAATTAACCGGAGAAACTAAATGCAGCGTATTGTTATTGTTGGCGGCGGTGCCGGCGGCACGATGGTCGCAAATATTCTGACCAGAAAGCTGTTAAATGATATTTATCAGAAGAAAGTGGAAGTTGTCCTGATTTCGGACAGTGAATGGCACTATTATAAACCTGCGTTTATGTATGTTGCTTTTAATCTGTATCTGAAAGAAGAATTACGCAAGTCGCAACGCTCTCTGCTTCGCCCGGAAATTCAGTTTATTCATGACCGTGTTGAACATTTTGATTTCGCATCCCAGACGTTACAGGGAAAAAACGGCACCAAATACGGGTATGACTACCTTGTAATTGCAACCGGTTGTCAGCCGCGACCTGACCGGATTTCCGGAATGAAAGAAGCGGCCGATCATTTCTATCAGTACCAACCAGCTCGTCAGCTGGCTGAAAAACTGGCTAAGTTTGAAAAAGGGCGGATTTTTATTACTGTCTCTTTCCCGAATACCCCGAATGTACCTCACCAGTGCGGCATTGCTCCGATGGAAACCACGCTGATGCTGGATGATTATTTCCGCCAGCGCCGTGTCCGTCAGGATATCGAAATCGTTTATACCTATCCGACCGTATCGCAACTGCTTCGTAACTGCCTGTTTATGCAGAAAGATGTCTGTGAAGTGCTCCCGTCCGTTTTTCAGGAACGCAACATTCAGGCGCAGCGTGGCTTTACGCTGGAGCGGGTTTGCCCGGAGAAAAAGATTGCTTACTCCAAAGAAGGCGAAGAGCAGCCGTTTGATCTGCTGATAGGCACGCCGCCGATTTCTGCGGTGGAATCTGTACGTAATACCGGATTATCCGACGGCGACCCGGAAGAGGGCTGGTTACCGACAGATCCGGAAACGTTACAGGTGTACGGGCTGAAAAATGTCTATGTCCTCGGGGATACAGTTGATCTGCCGATCAGTAAAGCGGCGGGCAGTTGCCATAATCAGTCAACTGTCGTGGTGGATAATATTATCGGTGAGATGCGTTTCGGCTATACCACGGCTATTTATGACGGACGGGTTCAGGCGGTCGCGCAGATGGGACTGAATGCGGGGATGCCGCTCCAGTATGATTATAAGCATGATGTGTTACCGACACCGGCAACAAAACTGGGTGGCCTGCTGCGTACCGGTTTTAACCGCGGTTTGTACTGGTCAACCGTTCGTGGCCTGGTATAACGGAGGAAACAGCAATGTCTGCAACAGAACAAATGAATGAACACGCAGCTGCACCAAAACCCGAATTATCCGCAGAGACAGCGGAAAAACTGGCGGTATTAATGCAACTGAACCGCTTTGATAATGTGATCGATCTGCTGTCCCTGGTATCGGATCTGGTTGATATTATAGGTAAAAATGAAGTCAATAAACTGGCCGATAATGCGGAGTCCGGTATTGCATTACTGTGGGAAAGCGGGCTGGCGCTGAATAAGGCTAAAATGGAAATGATGTACAGCGATGAAAAGTACAATTTCCGTAATACCTATAAGTTACTGAAAGATCAGGATACGCTTAAAGGTATTAATATGGTGCTCAGAACATTACAGATTATGGGCTCCCGCATTCAGCGTATTGACAGTGAACCCTGATAACAGGATATAAAAAAACCGGGTGTTTTATTCACCCGGTTTATTGTTTGTTGAACAGTATGTTATCTGTTTATGCCCGTTTTTTTACACCGGCAAAATAACCCACTGTCAGGATCAGCACCCAGGCAATTCCCACCATCAGTGCCACGCGGGTATCCGGGAAGTAACCCAGAAGTGCAATGACAAAGACCATAAAGGCAATCGTCAGAGCGGGTGCCACCGGCCACATCGGCACAGGGAATTTCAGCGTTTTGACCTCTTCCGGTTTCATCTTGCGGCGCATTGCCACCTGAGATAACAGAATCATCAGCCAGACCCATACGGTTGCGAATGTTGCGATAGAGGCGATAATGATGAAGATTTTTTCAGGGATCAGGTAGTTCAGAACCACACCGACCAGCAGAACCGCACTCATCACCAGAACGGTCATCCACGGCACACCATTTTTGGTGAGCTTCATAAAGGATTTCGGCGCCTGACCTTCCTGCGCCATACCGTACATCATCCGGCCTGCGCCGAAGATATCACTGTTAATGGCTGATACCGCTGCGGTGATCACCACCAGGTTCAGAATATTGGCCGCGTAAGAGATATTCAGTTTCTCGAAAATCTGCACAAACGGACTGCCGTTATGGCCGATCTGGTTCCACGGGAAGATACACATCAGAATAAACAGTGTCAGCACATAGAACAGCAGAATACGCAGCGGTACTGCGTTGATCGCTTTCGGAATGGTTTTTTCCGGATTCTGCGCTTCGCTTGCGGTAATACCGATAACTTCAATACCGCCGAAGGCAAACATCACAATGGCGAGTGAAGCTATGACCCCGCTTATCCCGTTCGGCATAAAGCCGCCGAATTCCCATAAGTTACTGATACCGGTAGGATGTGCGGTTTCCTGGCCGAAGCCGAACAGCATAATTGCGGCGCCGCCGACAATCATGGCGATAATCGCGGTCACTTTGATAATCGAGAGCCAGAACTCCATCTCCCCGAATATCTTCACGTGACATAAATTCAGCGCGCCAATGAAACAGACGATCCCCAGAACCCAGATCCACTGATCGACATCCGGGAACCAGAGTTTCATATAGAAGCCGAAAGCGGTGACGTCCGCAAGACAGACAATCAGCATTTCAAAAACGTAGTTCCAGCCGGTGAGGAAGCCGGCGAGCGGTCCCATATAATGGCTGGCATATTGTGAAAATGAACCCGGGACAGGATGGTGAACGGCCATTTCGCCCAGCGCACGCATCACCATAAAGACTGCCGCACCCCCGATGAGGTAGGCCAGCAGAACAGCAGGACCCGCCTGCTCAATAGAGGCCGCCGAGCCGTAAAACAGGCCGGTGCCTATCGCCGAACCGAGAGCCATAAAGCGGATATGCCGCCCCGTAAGCCCCCGTCGTAGCGCCGTATTATTTTCTTTCATGTATTAATCCTGTCGCTGTCGTGATTAGCAGCGTTTTTACTGATGTGAAACGCGGTCAGAGTCAACCCGGTACTTTAACATAAAGAGTCATGCTGACGGGATAATTATCTGCAATAATACAGTCTTAAACGTAAGGAACAGATGAGTGATGCAATACCCTATTAACGAAATCTTTCAGACATTGCAGGGGGAAGGCGTTTTTACCGGCGTCCCGGCGATTTTTGTCCGCTTACAGCGCTGTCCTGTCGGGTGCAGCTGGTGTGATACCAAACATACCTGGGAACAGCTGCCGGAAAAAGCCTGCTCAGCGGAAGATATGATGAGTAAAACACAGGAGGATGACCGCTGGGCTTCTCTGGATGCTGACAGCATTATTATGCAGTTTGAGGCGAAAGGTTATACCGCCCGGCATGTGGTGATCACCGGCGGTGAACCGTGTTTATATGACCTGCGGCCTCTGACAGCGGTACTGGAAGCGCGGGGTTACGGGTGCCAGATTGAAACCAGCGGCACACAACCGGTACAGTGCAGTGAAAACACCTGGGTGACGGTGTCCCCGAAAGTGAATATGCGCGGCGGTTATGATGTGCTGACACCTTCTCTGCTGCGGGCTGATGAGGTCAAACACCCGGTCGGGCGGCAGCGGGATATTGATGAACTGGATTTACTGCTGGCAAAACTGCCGGGGGATAAACATCCGGTGGTGGCATTGCAGCCGATCAGTCAGAAACCGGCGGCAACCGCACTCTGTATTGAAACCTGCATCGCGCGAAACTGGCGTTTCTCGATGCAGACTCACAAATATCTCAATATTGCCTGATTATTCACCGCGGTAAACACAACCGGCGGTACAGGTCTCTTTGACCAGCACGGCGCTCAGCATCGGCAGCAGCGGTTTGGTCTGCTGCCAGATCCACTCAGCCAGCACTTCGCTGGTCGGATTTTCCAGCCCCTGGATCTCATTGAGATAGTGGTGATCCAGACGGTCATAAATCGGTTTGAACGCCTGTTTGACCTCGGCGAAGTCGATCAGCCAGCCGGTATATGCATCCACTTCACCACTCAGTTCCAGGCGGACAAGGAATGAATGCCCGTGCAGACGCCCGCATTTATGGCCTTCCGGTACGTGCGGCAGGTGGTGGGCGGCTTCAAACTGGAACTCTTTAAAAATCGTGGTGGTCATAACTCTCTCCGGATAATGACGATATAGCGGATGAAAAGTGTCATTTTACGCAATATTCAGTGAAAATGTTACCAAAAACAGCAAAGTGACAGATAAATAACAGAACCACTGTGTTATTCCGGCATCGACAAATCACTCTCTTTTCTTTATGTTGGAACGTCAGAATAATAACGAATACACTCATTTACCGGGTTTACTATGACATCGCCGACCACAACCTGTCCGCTCTCCGCGCCTGACTGGCAAAAACTGCAACCGTTACTTCATACCCTTACCTCAGGACAACTGAACTGGTTATCTGCCTGGTGCCGTGAACGGGCAGAGGAAACGCAGCCTGAGGCGATACAGGAAGCCGCGGATATTCTGCTGATCGCTGCCTCCCAGACCGGCAATGCCCGGCGCGTTGCGGAATCTCTGCGCGATCAGTTATTCAGTGCGCAGCGGGCGGTACGGCTGGTGAATGCCGGGGATATCTCACTCACCGGGTTCCCCGGATCCCCGCTGGTGGTACTGATCTGTGCGACCACCGGGGACGGGGATGCGCCGGAAGAAGCCCTGCCGCTGTTCCATTTTCTTCATTCCGTTCAGGCACCTTTGCTGACAGATACCCGCTATGCGGTACTGGCGCTGGGAAACCGGGCTTATCCGCAGTTTTGTCAGGCCGGAAAGAATTTTGATAACCGTCTCCACGCTCTCGGTGCTCAGCGGCTTCTGCCGCGGGCGGAAGCTGACAGTGATTATCAGACCACCGCAGATAACTGGATCTCTCAGCTGCTCCCTGAACTGCTGAACCTGACGCAGCCTGCGGATGAGGAAAAACTCCGCCGTTTTGTTCACAATACCGTGGTGCAGATTGATTCACAGCCGCATCAGCGTAACAAACCACAGTCTGCGGTTCTGCGCCGTGTTGTACGCCTGACCGCTCCGGCGTCGGAAAAACATGTCTGTCAGGTGGTGCTGGATATCAGCGGCACCGGATTACGCTATCAGACCGGTGATGCGCTGGGGGTGTATCCGGAAAACAGTCCGGAACTGGTCAGTGAGTTGCTGGGACTGCTCTGGTTTGATGGTAATGAACGCGTTACGCTGAAAGGAAAATCGTATTCGCTGCGTGAGGCTCTGCTGACACAGTGTGAACTGACCATCAACAGTGCACCGGTTGTGGCGGCGTATGCCCGTCTCAGTAATGCACCGGAACTGGTGGATATGATTGCGGATCCGCAGCAGCTGACGGCGTATGCGCAGCGCAGACCGGTGGCAGATATGGTCCGTGAGTTTGCGGTACAGACCTCCGCACAGGCCTGGGCCGATTGCCTGTCTCCGCTGATGCCGCGTCTGTACTCCATTTCCTCTTCGCCGCTGGTTTCACCGGATGAGGTGCATCTGACCGCCGGTGTGGTGGAGTACAGCACAGACGGACGCGCCCGTTACGGCGCAGCAACCCGTTATCTGACTCATCAGTTACAGCCCGGGGACTCTGTCGCCTGTTTTATTGAGCATAATGACCACTTCCGCCTGCCGGATGATCCTGAAAAACCGGTGATTATGATAGGACCCGGCACCGGTATTGCGCCGTTCCGTGCTTTTCTTCAGCAACGGGCGGCACAGCAGTCCGGCGGGAGAAACTGGCTGATCACCGGCAATCCGCATGAAAAAAGTGATTTTCTGTATGAGGCGGAACTGACGGATTTTGTGCGTCAGGGCGTACTGACAGAACTGACAACCGCCTGGTCGCGGGATCAGCCGCAGAAGATTTATGTGCAGGATAAACTCGCAGAAAGGCGGGAAACGGTCTGGCGCTGGCTGGAGCAGGGCGCATATCTGTATGTGTGCGGGGATGCCTTCCGGATGGCAAAGGATGTTGATGCCGCACTGCTGGATATTATCCGCAGTGAAGGAGCCATGTCAGCAGAAGAAGCGCTGGTTTTTCTTAACGGATTACGGACAGCAAAGCGTTATCAGCGGGATGTTTACTGATCTTCTGTCCGAATAACGGACGGAACAGTAGCATCCGCGCCGATCTTATGGGAAGATTAGCCGATCTTTTCGGGGGCAGTGATGGGCAAACTGACGCTATTACTTTTGGTTATTCTGGGCTGGCTGCAATATTCATTGTGGCTGGGGAAAAACGGTATTCACGACTATGTATTGGTCAGTGAAGATGTTGTTGCATCAGAACAGGCAAATGTGAAGCTCAAAGCCCGTAATGAGCAGTTATTTGCTGAAATCGGCGATCTGAATGACGGGCTTGAAGCCATCGAAGAACGCGGACGCAGTGAATTAGGCATGATCAAGCCCGGCGAAAGCTTTTACCGTGTCCTGTCCGAAAAACGGACTCAGCAGAATGCGCAGTCACAAAGTCGCAGTAACTAATCGCTATGACAATACTTTCTTCCGCAATGACCGGTTCACAACCGGCACCGGACTTATCCGGTATTTCTGATGATGCTCCGGTCACGGCATTGATCCCGGCTGCCGGTATCGGTACCCGGATGCAGTGCGAATGCCCCAAGCAATACCTCATGATCGCCGGAAAAACCATTCTGGAACACACACTCGCTATTCTGCTGGAACACCCGCGTATTACTCAGGTGGTGGTGGCGCTGCATCCGCACGATACAGTGTTCAGTACATTACCGGTGGCGCGCCATCCGCATATCAGAACTGTCACCGGCGGCGGTGAGCGCGCGGATTCTGTTCTGGCGGGTCTCGATTATCTCGCGGATCATACGCCGGAAAACAGCTGGGTACTGGTGCATGATGCTGCACGCCCCTGTTTGCAGTTATCCGATCTGAACCGGCTGCTGGCGGTTATGTCTGACACTCAGACTGATAACCGCGTGCAGGGTGCGATTCTGGCCTCACCGGTACGCGATACCATGAAGCGGGGGGTAACATCTGCCGGATATACCGGTATTGATCATACCGTTGAGCGCACACAGCTCTGGCATGCACTGACCCCGCAATTTTTCCCGCTTCATCTGCTGCGCACCTGTCTGCAACAGGCGCTGTCTCAGCAGGCGGTGATCACCGATGAAGCCTCCGCACTGGAGTTCTGCGGCTATCAGCCTTTGCTGGTGCCCGGCCGGGCGGACAATATTAAAGTCACACAGCCGGAAGATCTCGCACTTGCCGGGTTCTACCTGTCCAATAACAATAAGGAACAGACAACATGATGAGAATCGGACACGGTTTTGATGTTCATGCCTTCGGCGGTGAAGGCCCGATTGTGATTGCGGGTGTCCGCATTCCTTACGAGCAGGGGTTACTGGCGCATTCCGACGGTGATGTCGCCCTGCATGCCGCTACTGATGCATTACTGGGCGCTGCGGCGCTGGGGGATATCGGTAAATTATTCCCGGATACTGATCCTGCCTATAAAGGCGCGGATAGCCGTGTGCTGCTGCGTGAAGCTTTCCGCCGTATTCAGGAAAAAGGGTACCGACTGGGTAATCTGGATGTCACTATTATCGCCCAGGCACCGAAAATGCTGCCGCATATCCCGCAGATGCGTGTGAATATGGCGGAAGATTTACAGTGTCATATGGATGATATCAATGTGAAAGCCACGACTACCGAGAAACTCGGTTTCACCGGCCGCAAAGAAGGGATCGCCTGTGAGGCGGTGGCGTTACTTGTGAAGGCTGAAGCATGAGTCTCCCGGTCAGTTACTTTCACGGTAAACCGGCGGCAACCGGTGTGCTGAAAGCGCAGCCGGAAGATTTTCTGGTACAGGAAGATTTGGGTTTTGAACCGGACGGTGACGGCGAACATGTGATGGTCCGCATCCGGAAAACCGGCTGTAATACGCGGTTTGTGGCGGAAGAACTGGCGAAATTCGCCAAAATTGCCGCCCGTGCTGTCAGTTATGCCGGTCTGAAAGATCGCCATGCAGTCACCGAACAGTGGTTCTGCCTGCAGATGCCGGGAAAAGAGACACCGGATTTCACGCAGATGCAGCTTGAAGGCTGCGAAGTTCTGGCAGTTAACCGCCAGAAACGGAAACTGCGGATCGGCGCACTGAAAGGCAACCACTTTACCATTGTGCTGCGCCGGATCAGTGATCGTGCCGCGACAGAACAGCGTCTGCAACAGATTGCACAGTCTGGGGTGCCGAATTATTTCGGTGAGCAGCGTTTCGGGCGCAACGGACAGAACCTGTATTTTGCCCGGCGCTGGGCTGACGGCGAAATCAGTGTGAAAGATCGCAGCAAACGCGGTTTTTATCTCTCAGCGGCCCGCAGTGCGATGTTTAATGCCGTGACGGACGCGCGTCTGACACAACATCTTCAGGCAACCGTATTGCAGGGAGATGCGGTACAACTCGCCGGTCGCGGCAGCTGGTTTGCGGTTCAGGCGGATGAACTGGCGGATGTGCAGCAGCGTCTGGATAACCGTGAACTGCGTATTACCGCACCGTTACCGGGTAAGGGTAATTTGGGAACGCTGGATGCGGCACTGGCGTTTGAAACGGAACAGCTGGCACCGTGGCAGTCTCTGTGGCAGCTGGCGGCGAAAGAGGGGGCAGATAATGCCCGTCGTGCGCTGATGCTGTATCCGGAAGATTTCGCATCGGAATGGATGGATGATGAAACCGTCCGTTTATCCTTTTTCCTGCCGGCCGGCAGTTTCGCCACCAGTGTTGTCCGCGAAATTATTGAGCTGGAAGCGGATCAGGCGGCGGAATTCAGTGAATAATCAACTGACTGATTAAAATGAAAAGGGCAGAAATAATATTTCTGCCCTTTTTCGTTCTGCTTTTTTGACTGCATTTTTATTCTGTTTTTGCCGCGGCGGCTTTGTCTGTTTCAGTCAGCAACTCAGTCAGGTAAATTTTTGCATCCACCGGGTCGTTGCCCGGCAGTTTCACCTGATACGGTTTACCGCTGACAGAAGATCCTGACGCCACTTTATCCACGAACTGCTCTGCGGTTTTCAGACGTTTTTTCGTTTTACTTAATTTCAGGCGCAGATGCGATTCTGCATCGGCGGCATTATGCTCACTGCCGTTGCGGATAAAAATCAGCTGTTCCTGCTTTCCGACCGCAGTCAGTAAATTTTCGACCCGCGTCTCTTCCTGAGGAGACAGCGCGAGTGCCTCTGAGACCAGAAGCAGTCCGGCCGTCAGTGCCGTAAACAGGGTTGCTGTGATACGTTGACAGATAGCCATGCAGAAATCCTTTCAGTTATAAATAATAAATAGCAGTATCATGCAGGTGAATATGAAAAAAGCAATCAGACTAAATCTGTTATAACCCTTTTTTATCGCGGCTAACTTGATAAAATAGTTTTCTGTCGTGATAAATGATCTGTGACTGATAAAAAGGATACCGTTGTGCTGCGAATTCTGGTGAGTAATGATGACGGCGTCAGTGCGCCGGGTATCCGGACACTGTCTGAGGCACTGCGGCGTACTTATCATGTGCAGGTGATTGCACCTGACCGCAACCGCAGCGGGGCATCCAATGCGCTGACGCTTGATCGTCCGCTGCGTACGGTGGTGCATGAAAACGGCGATATTGCGCTGGTGGAAGGTACGCCGACCGATTGTGTCTATATTGGTGCGAACCTGCTGATGCGTCCGCGTCCGGAAATTGTGGTTTCCGGGATTAACTGCGGCCCGAATCTCGGGGATGATGTGATTTACTCCGGTACGGTGGCGGCAGCAATGGAAGGGCGCCATCTGGGATTACCCGCGATTGCGGTCTCCCTGAACGGTGACACTCATTATGATACGGCGGCGGAAATCACCTGCCGTCTGCTGACCATGCTGCAACAGGTGCCGCTGCGGGCCGGTAATATTCTGAACGTGAATGTCCCGGATATCCCGCTCAGTGAGATCAAAGGGATGAAAGTCACGCGCTGCGGAACCCGCCGGGCACCGGATGTGGTTTACACACAGACGGACCCGAAAGGAAATCCGCTGTACTGGCTCGGCCCTCCGGGGGAAAAACTGGATACCGGGCCGGATACCGACTTCGCGGCTGTCGATGCCGGTTATGTTTCTGTCACACCACTGCATGTTGATCTGACAGCCTACAGCGTGCAGGAAAAATTAGAAGACTGGTTACAAAAAGCAGGGGTGATACAGGAATGATCCGCCGGGTGGTACAGGATCTGATTACACAGTTACGTCAGGCCGGGATCCGCGATGAACGTCTGTTACAGGCGATGGCGGCTGTCCCGCGGGAGAACTTTGTCGATGAGGCGCTGACACACAAAGCCTGGGACAACACCGCGCTGCCGATAGGCTACGGGCAGACTATCTCCCAGCCGTTTATGGTGGCGAAAATGACAGAACTGCTGGAACCGGCTCCGCAGGCGCATGTGCTGGAAATCGGCACCGGCTCCGGCTATCAGACGGCGATCCTCGCACATCTTGCGGCACATGTTTATTCGGTTGAGCGGGTCAAAGGATTACAGTGGCATGCCAAACGCCGCTTTAAACAACTTGATCTGCACAATATTTCCACCCGTCACGGCGACGGCTGGGAAGGATGGCCGTCCCGTGGCCCGTTTGACGGCATTATTGTTACCGCTGCCGCCAGTGATATTCCGCCCGCGCTGCTCGGTCAGCTGGCGGATAACGGGCGGATGGTGATACCGGTGGGGGAACAGCAGCAGATGCTTAAACTTATCCGCCGCCGGGGCAATGATTTTCATACCCAATCGATCGGAACTGTCCGGTTTGTTCCCCTGATCCACGGGGATCTTGGATAAAAATGGCTATTTTAGTAACAAGACTTTTTCATTTCGCTTAGTATCTGTTTTAATAATACAATCCTGCCATGCGGTCTGCAGCCGCGTGGTGAATTTCTGATTGTCAGTTTTCGCACTATTTCCAGTTTCGGGAGAAGGAATATGAACTCAAGAAACCCTATGAAAACAATACGATGGGTTGCTATTGGGTCACTGATGAGCACGGTTCTGGCCGGATGCTCAACGCCGTATCATGCCGCACCAATCAGCAGTGTGGAAGAAAGCAGCAGTGCTCCGGTTATGACAGCAGGTAATGATAACAACAGTACTTCTGTATCCACGCCGATGCCGGTACGTCCTCAGCTCAGTTCTGCCAATAATACACAGCCGGTAAGCCGGAGTGTACAGCAGCCGCGTGCCGCTGGTGTGCAGACCAGTAACGATGGCCGGATTCAGTACAACCGCAATTATGATGCGATCCCGAAAGGCAGTTACAACGGAAATACCTATACCGTTCAGCGTGGTGATACTTTATTTTACATTGCTTATATCTCCGGGTCTGACTTCCGCGAACTGGCAGCACAAAATAATATTCCTGAGCCGTACAGCCTGAACGAAGGGCAGGTGATTCGGTTAAGCAACGGCGGCAATACCGTTGCACCGGTCAGCAGCGGAACTCAGGTCGCGACAAATAAGAATACTCCGCAAAACAGGGTGGTTGATTCTCAACCAACTAATGCGTATTCTGAATCTTCAGGCGCTAAACCGGCCGGCGGTAAGATGCTCTCATCTCAGGTCACCGCACAGGCAAAAGCGAATAACGGCACTGCTGCTACCACAGCGGCAACAACTGCAGCCGTTACCGCTCCGGCAACAACAACCAGCGCGCCTGTCGCCGTAAATAGTGGTTCCTTTAAATGGGGCTGGCCAGCGGAAGGCAAAGTCATTTCCAACTACACAGGACCTACCAGCGGTAACCGGGGTATTGATATCGGTGGTACACGTGGACAGCCTGTTTTTGCTTCAGCACCGGGTAAAGTGGTGTATACCGGTAATGCGTTACGCGGCTACGGCAATCTGGTCATCATCAAACACAACGATGATTTCCTGACCGCCTATGCACATAACGATTCCATCCTGGTTAAAGATCAGCAGGACGTCGCAGCTGGTCAGAAAATTGCCACGATGGGCAGCAGCGGAACCACATCCGTAAGATTACATTTTGAAATTCGTTACAAGGGAAAATCAGTCAACCCGCTGCAGTACTTACCGCAGCGATAAACGGCAGAACAGCTTGTTCTGCCTGAATTATCGGGGTAGGAGCAAGCTGATGAGCCGTAATCCACTGAATGCTAACGAGTTATACGACGAAGATTTTGCCGCCGAGCAGGCTGAAGATGAAGAGCTGTTTGATGAGAAACAGCTGGCAGAGGAGAGCGAATCTGACGATCCCGGTCCGGACATTGAGTTCGTGCAGAATGTCAGTCAGCGTGTCCTTGACGCCACTCAGCTTTATCTTGGTGAGATAGGCTTTTCACCGCTGCTCAGCGCAGAAGAAGAAGTCTTTTTTGCACGGCGCGCCCTGCGGGGTGATCCCGCAGCGCGCCAGCGTATGATTGAAAGTAACCTCCGCCTGGTGGTTAAAATCTCCCGCCGTTACAGTAACCGCGGGCTGGCACTGCTTGATCTGATTGAAGAGGGTAACCTCGGCCTGATCCGGGCTGTGGAGAAATTTGATCCCGAAAAAGGCTTCCGTTTTTCTACCTATGCCACATGGTGGATCCGTCAGACTATTGAACGGGCTATCATGAATCAGACCCGCACCATCCGTCTCCCTATCCATATTGTCAAAGAGCTTAATGTCTATCTGCGTACCGCCCGTGAACTGGCTCAAAAGCTGGATCATGAGCCGACAGCAGAAGAGATTGCCGAACAACTGGATAAACCGGTGGGTGATGTCAGCCGTATGCTGCGCCTGAATGAGCGTATTACCTCAGTGGATATCCCTGTGGGCGCGGATTCAGACAAAGCACTGCTGGATATCCTCTCTGACGAAAATGATGTCACACCGGAAAACCGGTTGCAGGATAACAACATGCAGCAGAGCATTGTGAAGTGGCTGTATGAACTGAATCCGAAGCAGCGGGAAGTGCTGGCACGCCGTTTCGGCCTGCTCGGCTATGAGGCCGCGACACTGGAAGATGTGGGGCGTGAGATTGGTTTAACCCGCGAGCGTGTGCGGCAGATTCAGGTGGAAGGTTTACGCCGCCTGAAAGATATCCTGCATAATCACGGGCTATGTGAGAATTCACTGTTTAACTGAGTGATCCGTAAAACAACGTTCTCATGCTGTTACAAAAATTATTCATACAAAAGGGGGGAATTTATTCCCCCCTTTTTCTTTTATACGGCTGTCAGAGCATCTCTTTCAGGCGGTAAAGCCAGTCCAGCGCCTGACGCGGTGTCAGTGAATCCGGATTAATCCCCGCCAGCGCGTCCAGTGCCGGAGCCGGTTCTTCCGGTGCATCCAGCAGATTCATTTGCGGCGTTTCCACATGGCTGGCGGTGGCATTCAGTGACAGCGATTCCAGCTCGCGCAGTTTCTGTTTCGCGCGCTTAATCACATCACGCGGCACACCGGCAAGCAGCGCCACTGCGAGGCCGTAACTTTTGCTGGCAGCACCATCCTGCACGCTGTGCATAAAGGCGATGGTATCACCGTGCTCAACCGCATCCAGATGGATATTGGCCACACCTTCCAGTTTCTCCGGCAGCGTGGTCAGCTCGAAATAGTGAGTGGCAAACAGTGTCAGTGCTTTGATCCGGTTTGCCAGGCTCTCTGCACAGGCCCAGGCCAGCGATAAACCATCATAGGTGGATGTGCCGCGCCCGATTTCATCCATCAGCACCAGGCTCTGTTCCGTGGCGTTATGCAGGATATTGGCGGTTTCTGTCATTTCCACCATAAAAGTGGAACGGCCGGACGCCAGATCATCAGATGCGCCGACACGGGTGAAAATCCGATCCACCGGGCCGATAACCGCTTTTTCCGCCGGGACAAAGCTGCCGATATACGCGAGCAGCGTGATAAGTGCTGTCTGCCGCATATAGGTACTCTTACCGCCCATATTCGGGCCGGTGATGATCAGCAGGCGGCGCTGTGGTGACATTGCCAGCGGGTTGGCGATAAACGGTTCTGTCAGCACATGTTCGACAACCGGGTGGCGTCCGCCGGTGATCTGAATACCGACTTTATCCGTCAGTTGCGGACAGGTGTAATTGAGGGTTTCCGCGCGCTCGGCCAGGTTGGTGAGCACATCCAGTTCCGCCAGGGTATCTGAGCTGCGCTGAAGTGCTTCCAGGTGCGGCAGCAGCAGATCAAATAGCTCCTCATAGAGGGCTTTTTCAATCGCCAGCGCTTTGCTTTTGGAAGTCAGAACTTTATCTTCATACTCTTTCAGTTCCGGGATGATATAGCGCTCGGCGTTTTTCAGCGTCTGGCGGCGTACGTAATGGATCGGTACCAGATGGCTTTGTCCGCGGCTGACCTGAATATAGTAGCCGTGCACACCATTAAATCCGACTTTCAGTGTATCGATACCGAGTTTTTCGCGTTCGCGGATTTCCAGTTTGTCGAGATAATCACTGGCACCGTCCGCCAGGGCGCGCCACTCATCAAGCTCTTCATTGTAGCCGGGGGCGATAACACCACCGTCCCGCACCAGCACCGGCGGCGCTTCAACAACGGCCCGTTCCAGCAGTGACTGTAATTCATCAAACTGACCGATACGCTGTTGCAGTGTCTGAATATAAGGATCAGAGACGGCACTCAGCTGTGCCTGAATATCCGGATACTGAGAAAAAGCGTGACGCATCCGCGCCAGGTCACGCGGACGGGCGGTACGCAGCGCCAGACGCGCCAGCACTCGTTCGAGGTCGCCTATCTGCCGCAGAACCGGTTGTAAATCCGGGCTGATTTCCATCAGTGCGGCAATAGCCTGCTGGCGGTTGGCGAGCACCGCTCTGTCACGCAGCGGGGAGTGCAGCCAGCGTTTGAGCATCCGGCTGCCCATCGGGGTTACACACAGATCCAGTACGGAGGAGAGGGTATTTTCGGTGCCGCCGCTGAGGTTCTGGGTAATTTCCAGATTGCGGCGTGTGGCAGCATCCAGAATCACATTTTCCTGAAGATTTTCCAGTGTCACACTGCGGATATGCGGCAGCGAGGTGCGCTGGGTATCTTTTACATATTGCAGCAGACACCCGGCGGCCTGTAAAGCAAGCGGGGCATTTTCCACACCGAAACCGTGCAGATCGCGGGTACCGAACTGTAATGTCAGCTGCTGACGTGCAGTTTCCAGTTCAAATTCCCACAACGGACGGCGGCGCAGCCCTTTCTGATTCTGAATAATGGCGAAATCCGCCATATCTTCCGGATAGAGTAACTCAGCCGGGCGGGTACGCTGCAATTCTGCGGCCATCGCGTCTTTATCCTCTAACTGGAGGATACGGAAACGGCCGGATGTGATATCCAGGGTGGCATAACCAAACCCGCGCGCATCCTGCCAGACAGCGGCGAGCAGGTTATCCTGGCGCTCCTGTAACAGGGCTTCATCACTGACAGTTCCCGGTGTGACGATACGGATCACTTTACGCTCAACCGGGCCTTTGCTGGTGGCCGGATCGCCGATTTGCTCACAGATAGCAACAGATTCCCCGAGCTGAACCAGTTTTGCCAGATATCCCTCAACCGCATGATGCGGCACCCCGGCCATCGGAATCGGCTGACCGGCGGTCTGGCCGCGTTTGGTCAGTGAAATATCCAGTAACTGCGCTGCCCGTTTGGCATCATCAAAGAACAGCTCATAGAAGTCTCCCATCCGGTAAAACATCAGAATATCCGGATGCTGTGCCTTGAGCCGGAAATACTGCTGCATCATAGGAGTATGGGATTCGAAGTTTTGGTTGTCAGTCATAGGGATTCTGTTAACACACTGAGAAAGTTACGGTTTATCAACTGCCCGCCCCGGGTACAGTCTTCATTAATGTGCTTAAAATAACACAGATTCTGATGAAAAAGGGGATTCCTTCCTGCACTGCGGTGAATTATTGAAAAGGGTGGAGCAGGATCGCAAAAACCGGCGGAAGGATGAGAATATCACGCGAAAAGCCGCGCAATATACATTTACGCGGCTTCACCATGTTGTGCTGCTCTGCTCCCTGAGCAATCACACCTGGTTTATACAAACAGACCGCCGTTCTGATCGGGAATAACAGATTAAAACTCTGTTTTAAAACTAATCAGAAATCCGGCGTAATAATGAATATCTGATATATTCAGATATCATCCTGTTATATTCGATGGATATTATTCAGCGATATTATTTTTATTATTCTTCGGTAACACGAATAGAAGTAACAGTATATTTACCATTTGCATCCTCACCACCCTGGTAAACATACAGACGTCCTTCGATGAAGAAGAAGTTAAATGTCTTACGATCATCAATGACATAGTCAAATTCAAATCTGCTGACCAGTCCGAGTGTGGTGGTCGCATAAACTTCCATGGTTTTACCGGCTAAGCTGACCGCACAGATATAAGTGGTTGCAGTAACATCATCATAAGCAGCCTGAATAATGTCATAGTAACAACCGAAGTTTTTACTGACAATGCTATCACCCAGTGTACCATTTTCATAAACAGGCTTAACCAGGTAATTACCTTCTTCATCCTCTGCCAGAAGGTAATTTTTTCTGCCGACATTATAAACGACAGTCTGCGGATAAATATGACCAAGTTCGCCTTTATCAACCATGGTTAATTTAACTTTACGAGCCATTATATTACTCCTTTTATATTAAGCGCACTCTGATGTGGTGCGGTTATAGTTATAAGGAAATGGCGTAACTCCCGCAATATTGAAAGTTAATGATCTTATTATTTAAATTGTCTCACTTAAAATAAGATATACAGATTACCTGTGAAAAAATAATAATTCTCATTTTAAGTGACATCTGCTCTTTATAATCTGATTGTCAATTCGCGTTATTGTAACCTAACGGAATAATAACTTACCGGATATAGCAATTATTACTAATTATCGCACGTAAAGTCCGTAATTTAGTAAAATTAGCCGTTAGAATTCATCACCATTTAATTAAACGAAACCGGCTTATATTATGTTACGCCCGATATTTCATACTCTGATTATTACCGGCTCACTGAGCCTGAGCGCTTTTTCTTATGCGGACGGCCCTTCATTGTCATTAAGTGTCAGCCAGTCCGGTGGCTCAGTACAAAAGGAAGATGGCTCTCTTGATGCTACCCGTCCTTCTGAATCCCAATCCCGTATTCTGCCTATCTGGGGCGATGAAGCCCGTGCCCGTGGTTATGATATTCCGGAGCCGTTTGGTGTCGGTTATAACTATATGAATCTGCGGCAGGATATTGTGGTGGATAAAATCGGCTTTATTATGCCGAAAAACCCGGAGACAGCAGGTGCATTATCAGTCGATGCGGGTCATACCCGGGAAAAAAGTGAAACACATATGCTGAAAGTGGATTCCTGGATTTTTCCGTTTATGAACGTGTATGGTTTATACGGTAAAACCAAAGGTAAATCCCATACTATTCTGAATGGCGGCGCCTTTGATCTCGGGTTTGCAAAATTGCCGCTGAAATTCCTGGAAGGGCAGCCGTTCGATTTGGATTTCGAAGGTAAAACCTATGGTGCCGGTATGACACTGGCCGGCGGATATAACCAGTTTTTCGGAACGGTCGATCTTAACTATACCAAAACCAATCTGGATATCCTCGACGGCGATATTAAAGCACTGGTGATTTCTCCGCGTGTCGGCTATGAATTTGTCTTTTCACCGTTAATTGCCGGGCAGGGAAATACCAAGTTACAGGTCTGGACAGGGGCAATGTACCAGGATATTACTCAGCGTTTTAAAGGGGATATCAGCGGACTGAGTTTACCGGGGCAATTTCAGGATTTTGTGAATGCGCTGGATGACCCGGGAATGAAATTCGATGTTGAACAGCATCTTGCCCATAAATGGAGCAATCTGGTCGGTGCCCGGTTAGAAGTGACCCGCAATTTTAATATAACTTCAGAAGTGGGCTTTAATAACCGTAACAGCTTCTTTATTTCCGGAGAATTCCGTTTTTAATGATATTTCGTCATTGCGCTGCCGGGCTGGTAATTACCTGTCTGGCAGCGGTTCACACAGCAAAGGCCGGTTTTTTACCCTCAAGGGAGCAAATTGATGATGCACTGTCCGGACTGGGCAGCAATAATCAGTTTGACCGCAGCAAAACGATTGACTGGGGAGTATTACCCGGGCCGTTTTATACACCTGAACTGGAAGCGGGTATCGGGGTGGCGCTGGTCGGCATGTATCAGGCGGATAGTGCTCCGGACAGTAAAATATCCACGTTATCACTCAGCGGGTTTGCTTCCTCAACAGGGGCTTTCGGTCTGAACCTGAATAATTACACCTATCTGGATAATGATAACTGGCGTTTTTACCTCAGCGGCACGCTTAATAATGTACCGACGGATTACTGGGGAAAAGGCTATCAGGCCGGGCGCGTTAAAGATCACTTCGGTGAATATAAGTCACAGCAACTGCGTCTGACGCCGTCACTGCTGCGCCGTGTGGCGGATAATACCTATCTCGGGTTAGGCTGGGATTTCAGCACACTGGATGCCGCGTCTCCGGACAGGCCGTTCAGCCGTTATATGGATGAACATGATTATGACCGGCATGCCGTCAGTTCGGGTGTCAGTGCCACATTCAGTTATGACAGCCGGGATTTTCTGCCGAATGCCCGTCAGGGGCAGGCACTGGATCTGCGTTATACGTATTATGCACCGTCACTCGGCAGCGATACGCGGTTTAATACCACTGAGATTCAGTACAACTATTATTATCCGCTGAATGACAAAACGGTGCTGGCATTTGATAACTATGCGCGGTTTGCATCCGGTGATGTGCCGTGGGATCAGTTCTCCCGCCTCGGGAACGGGCGGCAGATGCGCGGGTATTATGACGGCCGTTATCAGGATAACCACGTCTTCGCCACCCAGGTCGAGTACCGGCGTAAGCTGGACTGGCGGCACGGTGTTGTGCTCTGGGCCGGGAGCGGGACGATGAGTGAGAGTGCGCGCCATCTCGGCGGCGGTCACTGGCTGCCTAACGTGGGTGTCGGGTATCGCTTTGAATTCAAACCACGGATGAATGTGCGGCTCGATTTTGGTGTCGGAAAGCAGAGCAGCGGTTTTTATTTCCAGGTCGGGGAAGCATTCTGATGCGGGTATTTATCACCGTAATTGCCATGATGGTGCTGTTATCCGGCTGTCAGAGCCGGATGAGGGATGTTCCTGTTGTCCGTGCCGATCTTTCGCCGCAGACAACAGAAACCGCTGCGCAGGTATTTCCGGTTGCAGATGAGGTGAACGCACCCGACGGGCTGCGCCCCTGCTGCGCATTCGGTTATGATCTGCGGGCAAAGCTGGGGCCGGTTCCGGTGCCGTTTTATACTATCGGTAATGTGCTGACCGCAGAGAGTCTGGGGGAACATGTCTATAATGACAGCTTCTGGTTTGGTGTGGCAGAGGTTATCGGCCTGAGTAATGAAAACCTCGGGATCGTCTATTCCCGCCGCGGCGGATTTATCGATATTGCGCATGTCCGGGATACCGCCGATTACACGTATTATCTGTTTACCCTGATTTATCCGCACCTTGGCGAAGCCCGCATGCTGACACTGTCAGACGAGCTCTCTTCCCGCCGTATTCAGTTCCGCCGTTTTACTCCGCCGCAGAACCCGGCAGAGCGTTATACCCTGAGTGTCTATCTGGCGGCGCGGCTTGCGTTTCGTCTGGCAGCATGGCATGAGATTGCTCAGTGGTACGGTTATCATTCAGTTCCCGGTTTTTCTGAGGAAATCTCTGCATTTACGCCTGAAGATCTTTATTCCAACCTGCTGGGCGCGCGCCTTGCCATCACGTTGTTGTTGCAGGGGCACGGCGGTTCAGTGGCGGATTTTAACCGGGGAATGGAAGGTATTCTCCCGCAGGCACTGGCACAGCTGGATGCACAGCCCGCTGAGGTGACCCGGCAGATGTTTGACCGTATCGACGGGCTCTGGTGGGATAAACAGCAGCGGGTGCCGGAGAAATTTCTGGTGCTGCGCCGGGATTACAGTGTGAGTGATGACCGGCTGCCGTCACAGCCAGAGCAGGAAACCGCCACCGGGATGAGGCTGGCGCTGCCTCAGCATTATCTGCACTGGTCTCTGGCGGATCTGGCGTCATTTGAACTGTGGCGGACAAATAATCCCGGGAACCTGCCGGTGACCGCACTGCCGTTTACTGAAGCTGATTTTCCGCGGCTGACAGAACATGCGGCAGCGGAGGATAAAAAAACAGCGCCGGTATCAGTGCAGCGAAATCAGTAACAGAGGAAGCACACGGCCGGGCAGGGACTCAGACGGCGTTTCCCCGATGCGGATGGCACCCTGGCGGATATAAAATGCTTCCGCGTTGGGGTCCGCATCGACCAGCAGCGCGCTGACACACTGTGTCCGTGCGGAGGTGACTGCCCACTGATACAGTGCGCTGCCTATCCCCTGATGCAGATAATCCGGATGCACAAAGAGCTTGGAAAGCTTTCCGTTCTCTTCCTGACGGTTGATGGTCAGTTGTACCACACCGGCAATTTTGCCGTTAATCCGGGCTGTCATCAGCCGCGAACGGTCAAAATCAGCGGAGGTAATCGTCAGTTCATCGCGGCAGGTCGCCATAAATTTCTCATCATATCCCCAGTGCTGTTTTGAACGCAGGCACAGGCGGGTCAGATAATCCGCTTCATCACGCTGAGGCGGGGCGAGTAAAAAAACGGGTGCTTCTGTGGTCATAACGATCAAATCCGTGATTTTGCTGAGACGAATAATAATAGCAGATCAAATGTCAGGCTGCGTAAGGCGGCGGTGTGTTATTTCACCGCAGCCGGATATCATTTTGCACCGGGGTTATCAGCGCGGAAAAGCTGAACGGCGGGTTATGCATCTGCCCGCAGTCACAGTGGCGCGAAAACCGGGATGCCCTGAGCGGCAGCAGATCCTGACGGCCGTAGCAACCGAGTGTCTGTAACTGCCCGGGCCGGTATCGTGCGGCCATCTTCAGATGTTCTGCCGGATCACCGGTAATCAGGTTAAAACCGTACGGCAGCCAGTGCGCCGGTTCAAACGTCCTCCGCAGTGTCAGCCCCCAGCCGGATGCTGTACTGTAAACCGGCGGCCGGAGATCAGGTGCCAGCACATGGCGCAGTGACAGTTCCCGTGCCTTTACCATCTGGTGTAAACGGGTATGCTGCGGCAGACAGGGCAGTTCATTCAGTACCTGTGACAGTGAACTGTACAGCCGCTCTGCCATCATCGGGCTGTCGAGCAGAATAAAGCGTGGTGAATCATTGACTTCCCTGAGGAACAGACAGGTGTCCCACAGGATCAGTTCCGGTGCGGGTAAATCCGTTCCGCAGATTATCATTGCGCTGATTTTCGGGCCGTTTTCGATCAGACGGACAGGCGGCGGGGTAATTTTCCGCCAGTGGCGGATCAGGGCGTTGCTTCCGGTCACCACGACGGTATCCGCGCTGTGCAGCAGTGCGGTGTCATGCTGTTCCGGCCCGGCAAATTCGCAGGTGACAGAGTCCGTACCGGGCTGTCCGCACAGCATATTCAGCCAGTCGCAGTGGTTGCGGGTTTTGATGCGGAGCGCCGTACCGGTGATATAAGCGGCGATGATAAGCTCCGCGGTAGTCAGCGGGTTATCACCCTCATCAATGATCAGTACCTGTTCTGCCGCATACCGGGATGTGCCGCTGAGGGCATGCTCTGCTGCGGTATCAATAGCACGGGAGTCAGCCAGCCATTGCAGGCGCATCCGGCAGAATGAGTGTGTTGCCGGATCTGCGGAGAATTCCGGTTTCCGGCTCAGTATGGCGGACAGGCGGTCTTTGATGGCAGCAATGCGCCGGGGGATAGCGTCTGTCATCATATCTCATCTCCGCTGAGGTCGTCCCGCGCGGCGATACTGCCGCAGTAAGATATCCAGGGCAATGTACTGCCGCAGGCACAGCCGGTTCCCTGTTCACATATATCTGTCGTCAGCAGGCGCTGGGCAGGCAGCGGTGTAAGCAGCGGGGTATCCAGCTGTAACAGGCCGCTTTTGTCAGCCGCAGCCGGACTGCCGTCCTCACTGATCAGCATAAAGCGGGAAAATTGCGGGATGTGAAAATGCCCTTCCCGGCAGCTGATATAGTGCAGCGGATGCGCCGGTGTGCTGTAGATTTCACGGATGATGACAGACGGTGCCTGAAGTATCTCCGGCAGTTTATCTGCAATCATCCGGCAGTGGCTGCGCCGGCCGTGACTGCTCAGTATGCGGGTCTCCCCTTTCAGGGTAAAAGGTTCCGGGCTGTTCTGAGCAAACCGGGCCGCATGATGTGCGGCAGCAACGATATACACCGGATCGCTATGTTGCGCCCATTCCATCAGCACGGCCCAGGCCAGCATGGTATTCGGCTGGCCATCGGCGAAGACGGCGGTGACACACTCTTTCACCGGTGCGAATTGTGTCAGTTCAGGGAACAGCGGGGTGTCGTATTCCTTGTGTCCGGCAGGCTGCGGTGATGTCAGCAGCAGAAAACGGGCCGGACGCGTGCTGGTGAGTCCGCTGAGGCGGAGAAGGGATGCCATGGCCCGTTCAGCCATATCCGCGTATTTTGTATCCATGTGCGTGGCCGGGCATCCGCTGCGGAACAGGGAGGCAGGGATCACCGGTGCAGGCTCCGCCTCATCAAGCAGGGCATAAGACGGATTATAACGGCGGTGATAATGATCAGTTTGCGCCATCGCTTGCAGATAGCGGGTTTCCGCTGACGGGGTCAGCGGCGCACAGGGCGACGGATTATCCGCGAACTGCTCAATCACACCGGTATCCGCAGAAACCGGCTGCACAATTTCCTTTTGCATCATCTCCCCTGATATTACTGATAAACACTGCGGGGTCAGTATATAAGTATTCTTTATACGATAATTCTTAATTCGGCAAAGAATACATTCAGGACGATAATGCGGGCCGGTCTGTTACCAGTATCCGAGGAACCGCCACCACAGACTGCCGGCGATAATCCAGATAACCAGGTTGACGATGCTCATCACCAGACCGGTTTTCCACCATTCCCCGAGTGTGGTGTAACCCGAACCGAAAATAATCGGCGCGGTACCGGTGCCGTAGTGGGTCAGTGACATCATCAGCGAGGAGGAGAACGCCAGAGTCAGCCCGAGCAGCATCGGCGGTGCGCCGAGTGCCAGTCCGGCGGCATAAAATGCGGCGAACATCGCGGTGATATGCGCGGTGGTACTGGCGAAAAAGTAGTGAGAATAGACATAAAATAACACCAGCAGCAGCATCCCGCCGGTCCAGCTTATCCCCAGGTGGTCAATACCGTTGCCGACCGTCAGGGAAACCCATTTGATCAGCCCGAGCTTGCCGAGAAACGATGCCATCATCACCAGTGCGGCGAACCAGACTACCGTATCCCATGCCCCTTTATTTTTCAGAACATCATCCCAGCTGAGCACGCCGCTGCACAGCAGGGCGGCAAGGCCGATAAAGGCGGCGGTGGTCGGATGAACGTTATATTCGCTGCCGAACAGCCAGCCGGGCACACCGGCCCACAATGCCAGCAGCAGAATAAAGACCCCGAGTGTGATTTTTTCCGGCAGGGAAACCGGGCCGAGCTCGCGGATACGCTCACGGGCAAATTCAGGCGCATCCGGGGTAGCGGTGATTTCCGGCTTATACAGAAAATAGATCACCAGCGGCATGGTGATCAGCGAGATAAGCGCAGGTAAAAATGCGGCCACGGCCCACATCGACCAGCTCAGTTCCGCCCCTTTTCCGGCTTCCTGCACAATCAGAGTGACAATCAGCGGGTTAGGCGCGGTTGCCGTGATAAACATCGCGGACGTAATAGGATTGGTATTGTAATTAACCAGGGCCAGATAGCGGCCGATTTTCCCGCTGGTGCCGTCATCCGCTTTCGAACCGAAACTGTCAGCGATTGAACGCATAATCGGGTGGATAATCCCGCCGCCGCGCGCGGTATTACTGGGGGTAACCGGTGCCAGCACGGTTTCGGCAATCGCCAGCGAATAGGCGATACCCAGCGTTTTTTTGCCGAACAGAGAAATAAAATAATAACCGATACGTGCCCCCAGTCCGGTTTTATTCAGACTGAGAGAAACCATAATAGAGATCCCGATGAGCCAGATAAGCTCATTGGAGAAGCCGCTCAGGGCGTCAGCGAGCGCCGCTTTTGCCGAACCGGGATTAGTGACGCCGGTCAGGGCGACAAGTGCAATCGCCACCATGGAGACCGCACCGATAGGCAGTGCTTTGCCGATAATCGCGGCGATGGTGCCGACAAACAGCGCGAGCAGGTGCCACGCGTTAGGATCAACACCGTCAGGTACAGGAACAGCGAACCAGATAATACAGGTAATAAGAATCGCAATTAAGGAGGGAATGAGTTTCAGCGGAGTCAGTTTATTCATAGGTCCGTCCGTGGTAATTGTATTTAACTGCCGGAGGATGACGTATTGATATTGAATGACAGGATATATTATATAACAACCTGAAAATAACAGTGCTGTTATTTGCTGATAATAATCAATGTTATGTCAGATACCGGTTATTTATTCTGTAACAGAAAATAACCGGTATGAACAGGGAGAAAATGAGGGGGATCACAGAACCGGAATATAATAATCCACACACAGATGTTCAGGCGGATTATCACTCATTGCTTCGGTACGGGTATATTTTTCGATATCCGAACCGGGACGACGGCATAATCCGAGTTGCGGCAATGCGTATAAATACACATTAAACGTGAAATCCCGGTAATCACTGAACAGACCGTTAAAATGGAATTTCGCATATTTCCCGCTGCCGATCACCGCCGGGGTCAATTCATTTTCCCGTACAATAAATGCCGGATCATCCACACCGATATGATAGCCGATAGCAATACAGTCCGGCTGCTCTGACGTCCGGTCATAGTCTGTGCGGACATAGCAGTACGGAAGCTCCGGTGATACCAGGCGGATAAAGTCACGCCAGAATGTTGTGCGGATCTCTTCATGCAGATGGCCGATTTCATCCAGCGGAGACTGGTAGTGATAACCTTTTTCCAGTACCGGGATATTATCCAGCATAACAATATCCGGCTGCGGCAGCGGCGGCATTTCCAATTGTACCGGTGGTTGCAGCGTCGTCAGATCCCAGTTTGGACTGCGGCGGTATGCCGTCGGCGTCATATTAAAGACCGCTTTAAAACGGCGGGCAAAAGATTGCTGGGAATCAAACTGATACTTCAGGGCGATATCGCCGATATTCTTGGTGGTCAGCCGTAATTCGGTGGCCGCTTTTGTCAGACGGCGGCGGCGGATATAGCCTGCCAGGGTCATATCGGTGAATCGTTTAAAAATCCGCTGAAAATACCATTTGGTATAGCCGGAACGTTCCGCCACCACATCCAGCTGCAGCGACTTATCCAGGTTATGCTCAATCCACAAAATAATGTCTTTTATCACACTGAGATAGAAGGCATTTTCATCCTGTTCTTTACCGGTAACCGGCGCGGAATCAATAAATTCCGTGACAGTGCTATCATGTTTAAGCATAAGGATTCCCGTTTGTTGGCACCCAAAAAAATACTGTGATACGATTACATACTGATAGTATGTAACAGGGCATTTTTACCATGAACACACTGACCAGGCAACAGGAAAATTCAGCACGGACGCGGCTGGCATTACTGATTTCAGCGCACAGACTTTTTATTGAAAAAGGCTATCAGTCCGTTTCGATTGATGAAATTGCCCGCGATGCGCGGGTCACAAAAGGGGCGTTTTATCACCATTTTAAAAGTAAAAGTGACCTGCTGAAACACTGTTATGAAATGCAATTGCAGAAAATCAGTGAGGCTCTCGGTAATAATGAACCGCCGGCGGATAAATGGGAAGAGCTGAAGATGATTGTCCGCAGTTTCATGAATTATCTGGAGCAGCATTACCGGGAATTAATTCCGGTTCAGGAAGTGATGCCGGTGATCGGCTGGTATGAATTTGAGGATATTAACCGGCGCTATATCAGTAACCGGGTGGATAATATTGTGAATCAGCTGATAGCAGAGCAGATAATTAAAAGGTATGACTCTTATCTGTTATGCAGTCTGATTCACGGTTTTATGATGCATATTACCCTGAATATTAAAAGTCTTGCTGAATTCCCCGGTTTTAAAGACGATTTTACTGAGATTTATAATAACTTTCTGCAAACACTGAAAAAACCGTCCTGATATACCATTTTTACAGATATCTGTTTTCACAGACACCGGTTTTCGCTGACATCAGTTTTCCGCTGATACGGCATCAGCGGCCGGATAAAAACCGGGTAATAGCCGGAACCAGCTCCGGGTGCAGCGGCAGCGCCGGATTATTGTAACTGCCGATGGCGGCTGCGCAGTCCGCGGGCGTTTCTTTCAGAACGTGATTCATTGTCGCGATCTCCGCATACTGATTATCCGGCGCGGTGCGGATAAGACGGGCGCCGTTATCCGGGCTTATCTGGCAATCATGCCCGCCCTGAATAATGACTCCCGGTACGGTGACCTTTGCCAGTTCTTCCGCAGGATCATACTGCATCCATACCATGAAATAGCGCTGTAATTCCGGTGAAAACAAAATATTGAGGGAGGGCGGGATATTATCCGTGGTTTTCTCCGCTTTCAGCCGGTCAATGACATCGTTGATATAGGTCAGTGCTTCCGGCGGAAATGGCTGGGTACTCATTTGTTTTTTCAGGATAATATCGATGGTATATCCCGCAGGAGAGACCAGGATTATCCCGGCCGGTTTCTGTTCCTGAGCCATCAGGGTGGCAAATAACGCGCCTTCACTGTGACCGAGCAGGTACACCGGAATATCCGGATAACGCTTCTGCAGAAAATCAAACCATGCCTGATAATCCCGCAGATAACCGGTAAAGGTGATATCTGCCGGTGTGACGGTTGCGGCACCGGCACCTGTACCGGTTTTATCTGTCCGCAGTGTGATATATCCGGCGTCACTCAGGGCATCCCCCAGCATCCGCAGACTATCCGTCCGGCTGGCCGGACTGTTACCGTCACGATCAACCGGACCGGAACCGGCAATAAACAGAATGGCACCTTTTGGTGCGGTATTTTCCGGCAGTGTCAGTGTGCCGTTAAGGCCGTTTATTTCTGCCGGGATATTTTTTCCGGCGGCAGCCGTTTGCAATGAAATAAAAATAATCAGCAGAGCCGTAACACCATGGCGTAAAACAGAAATCACATTAATATCCGGTATAAAAAAAGAATATAAAAAAGATATCACTGTGCCGGTCATTGTGACAGGGGAATATTGAGCAAACGATACATTATGTGTGGCGGTATCACCGGATTATTGATAGTTAAAGATTAATAACGGATTAATATAATCTGCTTTTTTGTTGTGACTGGTCTGGTGCCGGTAATAATGCCGATTGGTGATAATAAAAAAGAAACGTCGGAAAAATCAGGGCATTTCACGGTGATATACATCATCATTCTGTTATTTACCCTGTTCACCTGATTATTGTATTTTCTTCCTTCGTAAAGTGGCGGTAATTTATACTGTTCTCCGTAAATATTGATTGCTAGTATTCGCATAATTTTTGAAAAAACAGAGCGAGATTACCGATGAAAACCGCATTAAAAGTAAGTGTACTGGGTTCTGCCGTATTATTAATGGCGGCCTGTGACAGCCTGGACCCGGACAGTACCAAAAATGAATTCTGGTACAGTAATCCGGCTGACAGCACACTGACATTTAAAGTGGATGACAAAGAATACACCACCGAGCCGGGGACGGCCGGAAAACTGAAATTATCACCGGGTATGCACAGTATTGAAAATGCCGCGGGTGAGAAACAGAACTTTATGGTGTATGACAATAACAGCGGCGGCATTATTAACCCGGATAATCACGTCTATTATATGCTGTCTGAAGTCTACGCGGTGGAAGGGCAGAGTAACCGTTTTAAACCGGCAATGTATGATGTCACCATTAACGGCCATGATATACAGATGCCGGTACGCAGCAGTAATGCTACGGTGATTGACCATAATCTGTTTAATTGCAGTTACCCGGTCGGCACGCCGTTCCCGGCAGAAATTACCACCAGTAACCGTCAGTCTGTCGGCAACATTAAAACCAAGTGTTTTGATAAAGCGGAGCTGGTGGCGTATGTTGAATCCGATTACGGTGAAAAATTACAGCCGCTTGCCCCGGGGGATGAGCTGAAAGACTCCGTTAATATGACCTTCGATTACACCATTCCGGAGCCGCAGTTCAAAGACGCTGAAACACAGAAGCAGGCACTGAAATTAACCGGCCTGCTGAAGCAGATTAAAGAGTCTGACGATCCGGATATTCACGATAAGCTGAATAAAGAGATCCATCAGGTCACTATGGATCTGGTTTCTGCCTCTGCCGGGTCCGCGTCATCCAATACGGTGGCGGAGAATGAATACTACAACACATTTATCACACAGACCGGTAATTTCCGTGCCTTTGGTATCCAGCCGAAATAAGCATTTTTTCTTGCCGTAGTCCTCTGAGGGCGGCATTCAATGCCGCCCTTTTTTATTAATTTATTTAATGAAAAATAACAGCGTGCTTATTTTATCAGCAACAAAAAATTAAAAAATAAAGAGAGGGACATCAAATAAAAAAGGAGTATGATTTCAGGAGAGCCGTATTTTTTATCTGAAAAACGGCCGGTAGTATAAAAAAACAACATCAGCGTTAATCTGATGTAAATAATGGTTTAAAACACACTTTATTGCGTAACATCTGTTATGTAATTCTTTATCTGCGACAAAGTAATGGCGGAATTATGTACAGTCCGCCCGGTAAAATAACACATCACTATGTCAATAGCGGTGTATTTTATTGATCATTTTGTTAAAGGCAGATGTCAGTTTTGTTCTGAACTCCCTCACTTTCTGCTTGTTATTTTTTCTGCGGCCGTCAGGCTCAGAAGAAATTAATCAGATTTTTTTAAGTCTCCGGGGGATTAAGTACATCAGCATTATGGAGATAGTATGAAGTCAAAAAGTTTAACGACCTGGATAGTGGCGGCATTATTTATCGGGGTGATTGTCGGCGTTGCGCTGAACAATCTGGCCACACCCGGGTTCAATCAGCAATATTCTGCCGATATCTCAGTGGTGACGGATATTTTCCTGCGACTCATTAAAATGATTATCGCGCCGCTGATCCTCTCCACGCTGGTGGTGGGTATTGCAAAAATGGGGGATGCGCAGACACTCGGGCGGGTTTTCTCCAAGACACTGTTTTTATTTGTATGTGCTTCTTTTATTTCCATTACGCTCGGGTTACTGATTGTTAACCTGCTTAAACCGGGTGCCGGTATTAACTTTGTGGCACCGGCGGATACGGTTGTGGACAATATGGCGACCGCCGCGTTTTCGGTGAAAAACTTTATCGCCCATTTGATCCCGACCAGTATCGTTGATGCAATGGCCCGCAATGAAATTTTGCAGATCGTTGTTTTTTCAATCTTTATGGGTGTTGCGCTTTCCGCTATCGGTGAAAAAGGTAAACCGATTCTGACGGTGCTGGAATCGGTAGTCAGCCTGATGCTGAAACTGACCGGTTATGTCATGCTGTTTGCGCCGCTGACCGTTTTTGCCGCCATTTCCGGGATGATTGCCGAGCGCGGGCTGGTGGTACTGCTGGAAGCCGGTATTTTTATGGGCGAGTTCTATCTGACGCTGGCCACATTATGGCTGGTGTTAATCGGTCTGGCGGTTCTGATTACCGGACGCTGCATTTTACGCCTGACCAAAGGGATCACCGAACCGGCGCTGCTGGCATTTACCACGTCCAGTTCTGAGGCGGCTTTCCCCGGCACGCTGAAGCAGCTCGAACAGTTTGGTGTTTCCAATAAAATTGCCAGCTTTGTGCTGCCGATTGGCTACTCTTTTAACCTCGTCGGTTCAATGGCGTACTGCTCTTTTGCGGTTATCTTTATCGCGCAGGCCTGTAATATTGAGATTTCCATGGGCGACCAGATCACCATGCTGCTCATCCTGATGCTGACATCAAAAGGTATGGCCGGTGTGCCGCGCGCCTCACTGGTGGTGATTTCCGCCACGCTGACACAGTTTAATATTCCGGAAGCCGGATTAATTCTGCTGATGGGGGTCGATCCGTTCCTCGATATGGGCCGCTCTGCGACCAACGTGATGAGTAACGCGATGGGGGCGGCGATTGTCGGCCGCTGGGAAGGCGAGCATTACGGGGAAGGCTGTCACGGAAAACCGCCGGTAACGGTTGTTGATATGGCAGAGCCGGAGCTGCTGAGAAAAGCAGGCTGAAGAACCTGTTTCAGG
>OJJS01000041.1_pt1 | contig 32895 bp, 29 predicted proteins | sample 1596371 | NCBI WGS metagenome assembly OJJS01 (sample SAMEA4350116, study PRJEB24818) | metagenome | biome: human; feature: gut; material: faeces | place: Denmark | collected 2013-09 | reverse complement strand
CAGCACCGCTGTATTTCGCCACAACCACTTCGCCGTCACCGACAGCCAGCACCGGTGTGCCGACCGGCATCGCGAAATCAACCCCTTTATGCGGCGCAACACGCCCGGTAACCGGGTTTACACGACGCGGATTAAAGTGTGAAGACACACGAAATTGTCTTGTTGTCGGGAAACGCAGGAAACCGCGCTCCAGGCCATCACCTTTGGCATCATAAAAACGGCCGTCTTCTGCACGGAATGCATAATAATCACGTCCGTTAGTATGCAGGCGCACCGCCAGCATCTGGCTCTGTTCCTGTTTACCGTCGAGCATTTCACGGGACGTCAGCACCGTGAAACGATCACCATTTTTCACTTTACGGACATCAACCTGCCACTGTAACGCCTTGGAAATATCACGGACTTCACTGCGGGTCAGTCCCGCTTTTGACGCACTGGCATTCAGGCTGCCGCTGACTTTGCCGGTCAGGCGTTTAGTCTGCCATTCCCCTTCGCGCATCTCTTTGGTTTCTTTGAAGCCGTTGCCGCTGCGGGCATAAGTGCGGGTTTCACGGCGGTTCACCGCCCAGCTCAGGGATTTCAGTTCGCCGTCTTCATTCAGTTCCCAGGAGAGGGTCTGTCCGATTTGCAGGTTACGTAACCCTTTGTACTGATTGGATAATAATGCCACATCAGAAGCGTCTATCCCGTATTGGGTCAGGATAGCAGACAGGCTGTCGCCACTGGCAACCGTGTATTCAAGTGAGGTCGGGATAACGGTATCGGTCGGGGAGGATTCATCGATATCATCAGATTCTTTGGCAAGACCTTCATCCGGCAGCTGATCACTGCTGTCGGTGATAATATCGTCGGTATCAGTGTCCGTGCCGGTTTCTGTCTGCGTGACAGCAGTATCCGCCGGCGGCGCATAATCGAGTTCTATATATTGTTCAGTATCAGCAGTCCGCTCATGGTATACAGCAAACGGGTGCCAGACAGCGACACCCAGTGTTGCGGCAGTTAACATCCCCAGCATCATCCGATGTGCTTTGGGTAACTGGTTGTATACCAGAACGGCGGATTTTGCCAGTTGCTGCAATTGCACGCGTTCTGTTCCTTATTTATTACTCCAGGCAGGATGCGTACTGTGCTGATAACCGTGACAGGAAATTAGTATAACCGTCACGATCCACTGCAATTCCGCTGCCCAGCGGGTCAAGGACGCCCATTTTCGCGTTCGTCCCTTTGGCCACCGCTTTTATGACTGCCGGCCTGAACTGCGGCTCAGCAAACACACACAAGGCGTTTTGCTCAGCCAGCTTTAATCTGATGTTATTGAGTGTCTGCGCACCCGGCTGAATTTCAGGGTTGACCGTAAAGTGCCCGGAAGGCGAAAGATCAAAACGTTTTTCAAAATAACCATAGGCGTCATGAAAAACAAAATACCCGTGTGTTTTCACCGGTGCCAGCTGCTGAGCAATATTCTTCTCAGTTTCAGTAAGTTGTCCATTGAATTTACGCAGGTTTACGTCCAGCACAGATTTTTTATCCGGATAACTCACCAGGAGTTTATTATACACTGCCTGAGCGGTCTGCCGGGCAATATCCGGCGACATCCACAGGTGCATATTGTACTCTCCGTGGTGGTGATGACCGTCCTCATCGTGAGCATCATCTTCATCGTTTTTCAGCAATAATGGTCTGACCGACTCAAGTTCACTGATAACAACCTGTTTTTGCTCCGGAACAGCTGAAAGCGGCTTTTGCAGGAAGGTTTCCAGCTCCGGCCCGACCCAGACAACCAAATCCGCTGACCGGATTTTTTTCAGATCAGAAGGCTTGAGTGCATAATCATGCGGAGAAGCGCCATCCGGCAGTAAAATCTGTGTGTCCGTGACACCGTCTGCAATTGCAGCGGCAATTAACCCGACAGGACGTACTGATGTTAACACATCTGCGCTGGCGGTTTGTGCGGCCAGACTCAAAAAAGTAGCAATAAACGCTGTTTTTATTCCGTGCCGTGATGGGTGCAACATAATGGAAACTCCGTGACATGATAGTGAGAATGTTATATTATAACGTTTCATTCATTCTGCAAGATAATAATTTGTTATGTCAACACTTATCGCGGTAAATGATGTTTCTGTCGCTTTCGGTACGAATACGGTACTGGAGGACATTTCATTTACACTATCCCAGGGCAAAATTATCACCCTTCTCGGGCCGAACGGCGCGGGAAAATCCACCATTGTCCGCGTGGTTCTCGGTCTTACCGAACCGACTTCCGGCACCGTCACCCGCGCGCCGGGGCTGACGGTCGGTTATGTGCCGCAAAAACTCTATCTTGACCCGACAATGCCGCTGACGGTGGCTCGTTTTCTGCGTCTGAAGCGCGGTGTCAGCAAGGGCGAATGCCTCGCGGCACTTGAGCGCGTTAATGCCGCCCACCTGACAGGCAAACCGATGCAACGGCTGTCCGGCGGGGAGATGCAGCGAGTGCTGCTGGCCCGCGCCCTGCTCGCCCGGCCGCAGCTGCTGGTGCTGGATGAGCCGACTCAGGGCGTGGATGTCAACGGTCAGGTGGCACTGTATGATTTGATCACCCGGCTGCGCGATGAGCTTAACTGCGCGGTACTGATGGTTTCCCATGATCTGCATCTGGTGATGGCAAAAACAGATACCGTGCTGTGTATCAACCGCCATATCTGCTGCTCCGGTGAGCCGGATATCGTGGCCGCCCATCCGGAATTCACGGCCATGTTCGGCACCCGTGCCGCGACACAGATCGGCGTGTATCGTCATCATCACAATCACAGTCATGAAAACGGCAGTGCGGTATTGTCGCCGTCTGCCCCCTGCTGCGGGAATCATGCCCCGGCAGATACCTCTGTAAAACCCGCCCCGGAGTGCCGCCATGATTGAATTACTGTTACCGGGCTGGCTTGCCGGGATACTGCTGGCGATAGCGGCCGGTCCGCTCGGCTCTTTTGTGGTCTGGCGGCGGATGTCCTATTTCGGGGATACCCTGGCTCATGCCTCGCTGCTCGGGGTCGCGTTTGGTCTGCTGCTGAATGTCAGTCCGTTTTATGCGGTAATTGCCGTGACGCTGATTCTGGCGATGCTGCTGGTCTGGCTGGAACGCCGTCCGCAGCTGGCGGTGGATACTCTGCTGGGTATTATGGCGCACAGTGCGCTGTCTCTCGGCCTGGTGGTGGTCAGCCTGATGTCAAATGTGCGGGTTGATCTGATGGCGTATCTGTTCGGTGATTTGCTTTCGGTAACTTACGAAGATCTGCTGCCGATTGCAGTGGGTGTCACGATTGTTACCGGGTTGCTGATGTGGCAGTGGCGTAATCTGCTCTCGCTGACAATCAGCCCGGAGCTGGCGTTTGTCGACGGTATCAATCCCGGCAGACTGCGGATGATGCTGATGCTGGTTACCGCGCTGACCATCGGCCTTGCCATGAAGTTTGTCGGTGCGCTGATTATCACCTCTCTGCTGATTATTCCTGCCGCGGCTGCCCGCCGCTTTGCACGGACACCGGAACAGATGGCCGCGGGCGCGGTTGTCACCGGGATGGTTTCCATCACCGGCGGATTAGCCTTCTCTGCTTTTTATGACACCCCGGCAGGTCCGTCCGTGGTGCTGTGTGCCGCCTGCTGCTTTATTCTCAGCCTGCTGGTGAAACCGCATAATTAATTGTATATACAGCGTTAATTGCATATACACAAAAAGCCCTGATTTTCAGGGCTTCAGGCCGTTGACAAACCCGCAGGGATTGGCGACGACCGACAGAGGTTGTAAAAATAAACCAGGAAAATCAATTTATTGATTTTCGGCTGATAACACAAAGCAGGAAAAACCACGTTTTATCCTGCTTTGTCAGCAATCTCAAGCCCTGATTTTCAGGGCTTTTTACTTTTTGTCATGCCGTGTTATTACACTATTTCTGATGTTACCGGACTTTCGGTTTCACCGGTTTCACACTCAGTACCAGCTTGTCGAGAAACGTGATGAGTTTTTCATTCATTTCACTGTAGCTGTGACGGCGAATTGCACTTGGTGTATCGACAAAACGGAATCCGGAGGCAGATTTCAGATCATTTTCCCCGTTGAGGATAAGGTATTCGGCCACATCACGGGTCAGTTCCATATGGCACTGGAAGCCGTAAACGCGTTTGGTATATTCAATAATCTGACGCGGACAACCGGCACTGAAAGCCATAATCTGCGCATCGTCAGTTAACCCCGGCATATCGTAATGCCAGTGCCCCACACCCAGAGAATCGCCGAAATGAGAAAACAGCTGGCTGCGTTTTCCGGCATTGGTCATATGAATAGTGAACTTGCCGAATTCTTTCTCCGGGCTCTGTGTATACGGCGCGCCTAATGCCTCACCGATAAGCTGAGCCCCGAGGCAAACCCCGATAACCACTTTATTTGAATTGATAGCATTGGCGATAAATGCCTGCTCTTTTTTGGAATCAAAATAAGGACATTCCGCGGTGGTGGTTTCCGGATTTTGCGGGCCGCCCATTACAATCAGAAAATCAATTCCGCCAATACTGTCAGGTAATTTATCACCTTCATACAGACGGGTGAATGTGACATCGTAATTGTTCTTCCTTGCCCAATATTCATAGGCGCCCGGTGCTTCAAAATAGTCATGAATAATAAAATGAACGCGCATAGTCGGTTCCTTTTCCCTTTAACGAAATCATCCTTGTACATTACAGGGTTAAGGCAATGCATACCAATTTTTAAATGTCGAAAAACAACCAATTACAGGGAAATCATCCCGGATTATTCCCCAAAAAAGCCATTTAATTATCACTTGGCAAAATGATAAGCATATTATGTTTACCGGAGAAAATTACGGCCGGAATAAACCGGCCGGATTCTTAATCATTTCCGTTATGTTCAATGCCGAAATGACGATAGGCATGTACGGTGGCAAGCCGTCCGCGCGGCGTTCGCTGAATAAAGCCCTGCTGGATTAAGAAAGGCTCGATCACATCTTCAATCGTTTCCCGCTCTTCGCCAATAGCCGCAGCCAGATTATCCAGTCCGACCGGGCCACCCATAAATTTATCGATAATAGTGACCAGTAATTTGCGATCCAGATAATCAAATCCGGCTGAATCCACATTCAGCATATCCAGCGCCTGACCGGCAATCAGTCCGTCAATACCGCCGTCACCTTTCACCTGGGCAAAATCACGCACCCGGCGCAGCAGACGGTTGGTGATACGCGGTGTACCGCGGGAACGCATGGCGATCTGGCGGGCGCCGTCATCCGAGATATCCAGCCCCATATAACGGGCACTGCGGCTGACAATATGCTGCAAATCATCGGTGTTATAAAACTCCAGACGCTGCACAATACCGAAACGGTCACGCAGCGGTGATGTCAGTGAACCGGCGCGGGTGGTTGCACCTATCAGGGTAAACGGCGGCAGATCGATTTTAATGGAGCGGGCGGCAGGCCCTTCTCCGATCATAATATCCAGCTGGTAATCTTCCATCGCCGGATAAAGAATTTCCTCCACCACCGGAGACAGGCGGTGGATTTCATCGATAAATAAGACATCATGGGGTTCGAGGTTGGTCAGCATCGCCGCCAGATCACCAGCTTTTTCCAGTACCGGCCCGGAGGTGGTACGCAGATTGACGCCCATCTCATTGGCGACAATATTCGCCAGCGTGGTCTTTCCGAGCCCCGGCGGGCCGAAAATCAGCAGATGATCGAGTGCATCCCCGCGCTGCCGGGCGGCCTCGATAAAAATTTCCATCTGTGAACAGACCTGCGGCTGACCCACATATTCCGCCAGTAATTTTGGCCGGATAGCGCGATCCACCACCTCATCATCCGGCAGTGTTTCCGCCGTAATCAGTCTGTCAGCTTCAATCATGACCTGTCACCCCGTTGTGTCATCATCGTATGTATCGTTACAGTGCGGCGCGCAGTGCTTCGCGGATCAGCGTTTCGCTGTCTGAACCAGCTTTTGACACCTTCGCAATCATCCGGCTGGCTTCCGGCGGTTTGTACCCCAGCGAAATCAGTGCCTCGATGGCCTCAGATTCAGCATCCGCCTGACTGTTACCCGCCTGCTGACTGGCCGGGAGCGACATTTCCGCATCACGGAACAGGTCACCGTTAAGTCCTTTGAAGCGGTCTTTCATTTCCACGACCAGACGCTCGGCCGTTTTCTTACCGACGCCCGGCAGTTTAATTAACTGCGCCACTGCACCCTGCTCGATCGCCGCCACAAACTGCTGTGCCGACATACCGGAGAGAATGGCCAGTGCCAGTTTCGGCCCGACGCCGTTGACTTTGATTAATTCACGGAACAGGGCGCGTTCCTGCTTATCATTAAAGCCGTACAGCAGTTGTGCATCTTCCCGCACAATAAACTGTGTGAATAAAATGGCTTCCTGACCGGCATCCGGCAGTTCATAGAAACAGGTCATCGGCATATGGACTTCATAACCCACGCCGTTGGTTTCCAGTAATACGACAGGCGGCTGTTTTTCCAGCACAATACCTCTTAAACGACCGATCACACGCGTCTCCTTTATGATTCCGGCAGAGCCTGTTTATAGCATAAAAAAAGCTGGACGTATATCCAGCCATCAGAAAATCACGGGTATCTGCGACAGCGGTTACTCTTTGAGCCGTCCGCGCGCCATAACCAGACGGGGTTGTCCCATCTGCACCAGGTTTTGGTTGAAATGACAGTGTGTGATAGCAATCGCCAGCGCATCTGCTGCATCCGCCTGCGGTGCCGCTGACAGTTTCAGTATCGAGCGCACCATATGCTGTACCTGTGCTTTTTCCGCCGCACCGGTGCCGGTGACGGTTTGTTTCACCTGGCGTGCCGCGTACTCGAATACCGGCAGATTATTATTCACCGCCGCAAGGATAGCCACACCGCGGGCCTGTCCCAGTTTCAGGGCTGAATCGGCATTTTTGGCCATAAAGACCTGCTCAATGGCAAAACAATCCGGCTGATACTGCGTGATTATTTCACTGACACCGGCGTATATTTTGCCCAGCCGGGACGGGAGATCATCCACCTGTGTGCGGATACAACCGCTGCCGATATAAAGCAGACGGCGTCCCTGCTGGCGGATAACACCATAACCGGTTACCCGCGATCCGGGGTCAATACCGAGAATAATTGCCATAGGAGGACCGTATTGTCACAACAGGAAAAAGAAAGAAACAGAGGGATGCGCACAACGGCGCATCCTCTGCGGAGTGAGTGACAGAAATTACAGCAGCGCTGCAACTTCGTCTGAGATATCGCCGTTGTGGTAGACTTCCTGCACATCGTCAGAGTCTTCCAGCATATCGATAAGGCGCATCAGTTTTGGTGCGGTTTCCGCATCCAGATCCGCTTTGGTGGACGGGATCATCGATACTTCGGCAGATTCCGCTTTGAAACCGGCTGCGTCCATCGCGTCTTTCACATCACCCAGAATTTCCCAGGCAGTGTAAACGTCGATAGCGCCGTCATCAAAGGTTTCAACGTCATCAGCACCGGCTTCCAGCGCCGCATCCATTACCGCATCTTCATCCAGACCCGGTGCATAGGAAATAATACCTTTGCGGGTAAACAGATAAGCCACAGAACCGTCTGTTCCCAGGTTCCCGCCGGTTTTGGTGAACGCGTGGCGGACATCGGAAACTGTGCGTTTACGGTTATCGGTCAGGCATTCCACCATGACAGCAGTACCGCCCGGGCCGTAACCTTCGTATACGATGGATTCCATGTTATCGTTTTCATCATTACCCGCCCCGCGTGCAATCGCACGGTTCAGGGTATCGCGGGTCATGTTATTTGCTAACGCTTTATCCACTGCCGCACGCAGACGTGGGTTAGATGCAGGATCAGGACCACCAATGCGCGACGCCGTGACTAATTCACGAATGATTTTCGTGAAAATTTTACCGCGCTTCGCATCTTGCGCGGCCTTGCGGTGTTTGGTGTTGGCCCATTTACTATGACCTGCCATTCTCTAATCTCCAGATTAAGTCTTACGACGTTCATTCATTTAAATCCGCTGTCACTGCGGAAGAACACACTGACGAACGAATTCTTCAATTGCTTCCCCGTTACTGGGCGAGATGGTTTTACCGGCGGCATCCGCTGCCGGTAACCATTCATACGCCAGATGCTCCGTTAAGGGAACCGCTCTCGGCGCGGGTAAGCATAACACAAACCAGTGTTCCGTATTGTGCGTCACATCCGGTGCATACCGGTGACGGAAATGCGGAAAAATGGTATAGCGGACGGTACGCTGACAATCCGTCAGCCGCAGCCCTTCCGCAAGAATATCAATACCGGTTTCTTCTTTTACTTCCCGCAGTGCCGCATCGCGGGGAGTTTCTCCCGGTTCCAGACTGCCGGTGACGGACTGCCAGAAAGCAGGATCGTCACGGCGCTGTAACATCAGAACACGCCCCGTTTCCTGCTCACAGATAACCACCAGCACAGATTCAGGGCGCTTAAAAGCCATCAGATTCAGTCACTCTCTTTTTGAGTCACTGCAATCGCCAGTTCTTTCAGGGCATCGTCATTCGCGAAGCTCGGTGCATCTGTCATCAGACAGGCAGCAGCCGTGGTTTTCGGGAACGCGATAACATCACGGATGTTTTCGGTACCGGTCAGCAGCATCACCAGACGGTCAAGACCAAAGGCCAGACCCGCGTGCGGTGGTGTGCCGTATTGTAAAGCATCGAGCAGGAAGCCGAATTTGCGGCGCTGTTCTTCCGGGGTGATCCCCAGGATACCGAATACGGTCTGCTGCATTTCGTTACGGTGGATACGGACAGAGCCGCCGCCCACTTCATAACCGTTGATAACCATATCATAGGCGTTAGCGATCGCCTCTTCCGGTGCATTTTTCAGCTCTTCCGGTGACATGTCACGCGGTGAGGTGAACGGATGGTGCATCGCGGTCAGACCGCCTTCGCCGTCATCCTCAAACATCGGGAAGTCGATCACCCACAGCGGACGCCAGCTGTTCAGGTCGGTCAGGTTCAGGTCACGGCCGGTTTTCAGACGCAGCGCGCCCATTGCATCGGTCACAGTGCCTTTCGCGCCTGCGCCGAAGAAAATGATGTCGCCGGTCTGTGCGTCTGTGCGCTCCAGGATGGCTTCAACGGTCTCTGCAGTCAGGAATTTGGCGACCGGAGACTGAACACCCTCAATACCGGCAGAGCGATCGTTCACTTTCATCCACGCCAGGCCTTTCGCGCCGTAGATACCGACAAATTTGCCGTATTCATCAATCTGTTTGCGGGTCATTTCCGCGCCGCCGGTGACACACAGTGCCGCAACACGGCCTTTCGGATCATTTGCCGCATCAGCGAAAACAGAGAATTCAGAATTTTTCACCAGATCGGCGATATCAGTCAGTTCCAGCGGGTTACGTAAATCCGGCTTATCGGAACCAAAGCGGCGCATCGCTTCCGCGAATGTCATTACCGGGAAATCGCCCAGTTCAACATTGATGATTTCATTCCACAGCGAGCGGATCATGCGTTCCATCGTTGCACGAACCTGATCAGCGGTCATGAAAGAGGTTTCCACATCGATCTGAGTAAATTCCGGCTGACGATCAGCACGTAAATCTTCATCACGGAAACATTTTACGATCTGATAATAACGGTCAAAACCGGACATCATCAGAAGCTGTTTGAACAGTTGCGGAGACTGCGGCAGCGCGTAGAATTTGCCTTTGTGCACACGGCTCGGCACCAGGTAGTCACGGGCACCTTCCGGCGTGGCTTTGGTCAGCATCGGGGTTTCGATATCGAGGAACCCTTCGCTGTCCATGAAGCGGCGGACAAAACCGGTGATGCGTGCACGGGTTTTCAGGCGGTTCGCCATTTCGCTGCGGCGCAGGTCGAGATAGCGGTACTTCAGACGCATCTCTTCGGTATTTTCGTGGTTGCTGTCGAGCGGTAACGGCTCAGAGCGGTTAAAAATGGTCAGGCCATCTGCATGCACTTCCACACTGCCGGTCGCCATCTCTTTATTAATTTGATTTTCAGGTCGCGCGCGGACAATTCCGGTAATCTGAATACAGAATTCATTCCGTAATTCAGACGCTTTGGCAAATGCTTCTTTTTGATCGGGATCGAAGAAAACCTGAACGATGCCTTCACGGTCACGCATATCGATAAAAATCAAACCCCCGAGATCACGACGACGGTTTACCCAACCACTAAGGGTTACTTTTTGATCGATGTGAGCACTGTTGAGCTGCCCACAATAATTAGTACGCATACGATATCCTTTTGTCCGCTATTGTGCGTTTCTGCAAAATTTTGGCATGGTTCTTTATGAAGAAATGTCAAAAAGGCGATCATTATAGTGGAAAATTCCTGATGAGATAAGAGCAAACCGCACATCTGCCACAGAGAATTTAGACACTAATTGATAATTTTCAAATAATTCAGTATGCATTAATATTAAAGATTGTGTTACCCGCTGCTTTGAGGTTTATCATTATTTTGCTGTTTCAATTGGCCATGGAGTAAAAAATGGTTAGTTCCCTTTATATTGTACTGGGTGCGCTGTTAATCATTAAACTATCACTCGATGTGATTAAACTGCGGACACTTTACCGCGTTGCTTATGGTGACGGCGGTTTTTACGAATTACAGACGGCTATCCGTGTGCAGGGCAATGCGGTTGAGTATATCCCCGTTGCACTCCTGCTTTTACTGGTAATGGAGCAGAACGGCGCCCTGGTGTGGATGGTGCATATCTGCGGGATCATTCTGATTGCCGGTCGTCTTTTTCATTCTTACGGATTAAAACACCGCGAGAACCGCTGGCGGCGTACCGGGATGGCGGCAACCTTTATATCGATGATCCTGATGGTGACAGCGAATATCTGGTATCTGCCGTGGCAGCAGATTTTTTCGCCGTACATGTAACCACACACGCCGGGACATAACACTTTCTGCGCCGGGTCACCTCTGTTAGAATGCGCGCATCTTTTTGTATTGCAGATCTGTGTTATGTCCAAAGAAATTCCGAATCCGCAGCAGGATACTCTGTTTGCGGCACCCATTGCCCGCCTTGGTGACTGGACGTTTGATGAGAAAGTCGCGGATGTTTTTCCCGATATGATCAAACGCTCAATTCCGGGCTATTCCAATATTATTGCCATGATTGGCATGCTGGCCGGTCGTTTTGTCACGCCGGGCAGTCAGGTTTATGACCTCGGCTGTTCCCGTGCCGCCGCCACACTTTCTATCCGCCCGAATATTGCGGATAAACCCGGCTGCCGGATTATCGCCGTGGATAATTCCGCGCCGATGGTGGAACACGCACGCCGTCATGTGGAAAGTTATAAATCCCCTGTCCCTGTGGAAGTCACTGAGGGCGATATCCGCCATATTGCGATTGAGAATGCCTCAATGGTGGTACTCAATTTTACCCTGCAATTTCTGGCGCCGGATGACCGCACCGCTCTGCTGAAAAAAATCTATCAGGGATTGCTGCCGGGCGGCGTACTGGTGTTATCGGAAAAATTCAGTTTTGAAGATGCGCAGATCGGTGATTTGCTGTTCAGCATGCACCACGATTTCAAACGCGCCAACGGTTACAGCGAACTGGAAATCAGCCAGAAGCGCACCATGCTGGAAGATGTGATGCTGACTGACAGTGTGGAAACCCACAAAGCACGGCTGAAATCCGCCGGTTTTGAGCATTGCGAAGTCTGGTTCCAGTGCTTTAACTTCGGGTCGCTGCTGGCGGTAAAAGAGAATAATCATGATTGATTTCGGCAATTTTTATCAGTTAATTGCAAAAAATGAGCGTCTGAGTCACTGGCTGGAAACGCTGCCCGCGCAGATAGCAAAATGGAATAAAGAGTCCCTGCACGGCTATTATCCGGGCTGGGTAAAAACCATTGAAAATCTGCCGGACATGACGCCGGATACACTGGATCTGAAAACCGGTGTCACCGCTCAGCGCACGCAGCCGCTGACTGACGGGGAAACCCGCCGTATCACCAATATTCTGCGCAACCTGATGCCGTGGCGCAAAGGTCCGTTCTCACTTTACGGCGTGGAGATTGATACCGAATGGCGTTCGGATCTGAAGTGGGATCGCGTTCTGCCGCATTTGTCCCCGCTGGCCGGACGTACCATTCTCGATGTCGGCTGCGGCAGTGGTTATCACATGTGGCGCATGGCCGGTGAAGGCGCGGAACTGGTGGTCGGTATAGACCCGACCCAGCTTTTCCTCTGTCAGTTTGAGGCGGTGCGCAAGCTGCTCGGCAATGATCAGCGCGTGCATCTGTTGCCACTGGGAATTCAGGAACTGCCGGCACTTCAGGCCTTTGATACCGTATTTTCCATGGGGGTGCTTTATCACCGCCGCTCCCCGCTCGACCACCTCTGGCAGCTGAAAGATCAGTTGGTCTCCGGTGGCGAACTGGTGCTGGAAAGTATCGTTGTTGAAGGTGATGAACATCAGTGCCTGATCCCGGGCGAGCGCTACGCGCAGATGAGTAACGTCTACTTTATCCCGTCGGCAAAAATGCTGGCAGTCTGGCTGGAAAAATGCGGTTTCACCAATATCCGGATCGCGGATGAGTCTGTCACCACCACTGATGAACAGCGCCGCACAGAGTGGATGATCAACGAATCCCTCGCGGATTTCCTCAATCCGGACGACCCGTCACTGACCGTAGAAGGCTATCCGGCACCGCGCCGTGCGGTTCTGATTGCCGAAAAACCATAATCATCACAAACAGGTATATACCCTGATATTTACAGGGTATATACCTCCAAAAAAATGACTGTTTCCTTTCCTGTGATTCCGCTACTCTGCCTGTCATATTTTGACGAATAAAGGCCATTCCGGATCATGAAATATTTCCTGCCCGCGCTGTATTTTCCGCTTTTGCTGTCTGCCGCAGCAGCCTCTGCTGCAGTATTAACGGATAATAATCACCGGGTTTTTATCGACCCGGAAACCCTGCGCATAGAGGTAGCGGATACCACTGTCAGCCGGGGAGTGGCGAAACAGCCTGTCAGTGATTTAACGGAATATCCCCGCCGCGTCAGCTGGTTCTGGCCGGACCGGGATATGAATGTCACCGCCGTACTGAATAATGCCGACCTCACGCTGACATTCACCACCAGACAGCCACAACATTTTCAGTGGTTCACTCTGCCGGACATTACTGTTTCCGCGCTCTATATGCCGCTGGGCGAGGGCCGCCATATTCCGCTGAATAATGCACAGTGGCGCCACTATATGGTCACTGAACAGGACAATATCGATACCAATCAGGATCTGCAGTTACCACTCTGGAGCCAGCAGCAGGATCGCGTTTACAGCTGGGTATTACTCAGTCCGTTCCATAACCGCCTGCACTTTTCGGAGAAACAGCAGCGCCTGCAAATGAGTGCGGTACATCAGTTCAGCCGGTTTAATCAGCAGCAACCGTTTACTGTGATGCTGCATACCGGGGATACCCCGCTGGATGGCGCATTGCGCTACCGGCGCTGGTTACAGGACAATAAACAGTTCACATCACTGGAAGAAAAATTTGCGCAGATCCCGGACGGCAAAAAACTGATCGGCGCCACCCATGTCTATTTATGGGGAAAAAGCATTATTGACCAGCAGGATATCACCGACTGGCCGGGACTGGTGCGCTATCTGAATTCCCCTGCCGGTAAACCGTTATGGCAGGCAATGGAGCCTCAGAGCCGTAATGCCTTTACTGCCCTGAACGGCAAAACACCGGAAAAGTGGCAGCAGCCGTTTCTGGCAGACTCACTCAATCAGGCACTGAAAAAAGTTATACCACTGAGCCGCACCCCGGATGACAGTGATTTTATGGCCGCTCAGAAAGCACAGGCACAGGCTATCCGCGCTGAGGTCAGACAACAGCTTGATCCTTTCCTTGCACCGGAAGCGGATTGGGGTCAGGGATTATCGCTGCCGCTTCTGACCGCACTCACCCGCGCAAAACTGGATAAACTCTGGCTGGGTGCCGATAACTGGACCGCTGCCTGGTATCAGCCGCAGGCGCTCAGTTACGCCAAAGAGCACGGTTATCTTATTGCCGCGTATGATTCCTATGACACCGCCATTCCGGCAGGCAAAAATACGGAATGGCTGACAGCACAAATCCCCTCTGAATTACGGGAAAAATGTGCGATTGTCACCCGGACAGGAAAGAAACTGCCGGGGTTCGGCGGGGATGGTTATTATCTGAATCCGGGCTGTATGCAGGATTTTTCAGAAAAACGGATGACAGAACTGGTACAACTGACCGGAATTAACAGCCTGTTTCTTGATGTGGATGGTACCGGTATGGTGTCTGATGATTACAACCCGGCATCACCCACCAGTGCGGAAAACATGGCAGCCGCGAGAAATAACAGATTGCGTTCAGTGGCGGAGAAAATCCGCATTCCGGCGGGTTCAGAAGACGGTAATGCCGTGACCGCACAATATCTGATGTTTGCCCACGGTACTGAAACACGCGGGTTCGGCTGGAGTGATGCAGATATTCACCGCAACAAAAACTCTCCGTACTATCTGGGAGCCTGGTGGCCGGAAAATGAACCGGCGATCTTTTTTAAACCGGGGAAACTGAAAGATATCTATCTGACCACGGAGTTTGATCCGCGCTGGCGGCTGCCGCTGTATCAGGCGGTGTTTCATGATGCGGTCATCACCACTCATCACTGGACGCTGGATAACCTGAAATTCCCGGCGGTCACCACCACACGGGAACTGCTGAGCCAGCTGTATAACACCCCGCCGCTCTATAACCTCAGCCGTAACACGGTTCAGACCCGCCTTCCGGCCATGATAAAATCAGACCGTATTTTCCGGCCGCTGCATCAGCTGTTGTGGAATAAAGCGCTGACCGGCTTTCGCTGGCTGGACAATGACGGCTGGGTTCAGCAGACAAAATTCAGTGACGGTTCGGTCATTACGGTGAATTTTGCTGACCATAATATTGCCGGTTATCCGCCGCAGTCACTCAGTGCGGTACCGGCAGAGGGAGGGTCCGTTAACGCCACCTTCTGACAGCAAAACGCCCTCAATATGAGGGCGTTTTTGATTTAACCGGAAGTGAACCGGATCAGTGCACTACCATACTGTGCAGATCCAATACCCCTTTCATTGCCTCAACCGTTTCCCCGTCCACACAGGTGTGGGTAAATTCATCGGCTTCACTGTCACTGCCCATCGCCACCCCGACTTTGCGGTAGCGCATAGTCGACTGTTTGGTTTTTGAGGCCGAGCTGTGTACTTCCTGAATACCGATATCAAGGAACTTCTGAATATTTGCCAGCCGCACACCGGCACCGGCCATAATCACCGGCCCCTGACTGGCCTCCTGTAACTCTTTGAGCAGTGTCAGCCCCAGTTCCGCACTCAGTTGCTGGCCGGATGTCAGAATACGGCTCACACCCAGATCGGTCAGTTGCTGCAATGCCAGCATCGGGTTGGCACACATATCAAAGGCTCTGTGGAAAGTGACCGCCATATCGCCTGACAGTTTGCACAGCATCTTCATCCGCGGCAGATCAACATGCCCGTCCTCATCCAGAATACCGGTGACCACCCCGGGAAACCCCAGGTCGCGGATCTTGGCGATATCATTTTTCATCACCGCAAATTCGGAGGCTGTATAGCAAAAATCACCACTGCGCGGACGGAGAATCGGGTGAACCGGTATCCGCAGCCGGTCGATAGTCTGTTTCAGCATGCCCCAGCTTGGGGTCAGCCCGCCCTCTGACGGCGCGGCACACAATTCAATCCGGTCAGCGCCGGCTTTTTCCGCAGTGAGGGCACATTCCACGCTGTAACAACAAATTTCCAGTTTCGCCATTGATTAGCCTCATCACTTAATTTCGCAGGTAAATATATCTCGTAAACGATTCAGTCATCCTGAGATACACTATTACATGTAATTTAGATTAATGAATTGTTAAATATCACAAGATGCAAAATATCCGGATGATTAGTACAGAGAAATGTCAGAATTGCAGGTTACCGCTCACTTTCAACAATTTCCTGTAACGTAAACGGGTGAAATTTAATTGTGACAGTGTCACGACTAACCGCCAGTGTCGGATTCGGCAGCCTTTCCTGCTCTCCGCGCGGATGGCTGGCCTTTGTGATCACCCCCGCCGGTAACGGCGACGGCAGCAGCGCGGCAGCACGTTCTGTCAGTGTCTGCGGGTCGCCCGGCAGTACCAGTTCGATATGTTCCCATCCCTGATGTGCATACTGTTTGCCTTTCGGGAACGGCAGTTCCACCACCGGAATTCGCCAGTGCAGCAGTGTCAGCGGCTCATGCAGCAAAAACAGGTAGATCGGACGACCGTTAATCTGATTATCAGATAACACCGTACCGCATTCGCGGAACCCGGCCAGCCATTGCTCTGCCAGTGCCGTATCATGAGCCCGCAGCGAGATATGATCGGCCTGATACTGCGTGAGGTCGAGCTGCAAGTCATCCGCAAACTGCTGTATCTTCCCGGCAAACACCGGCAGTTCTGCTGTCAGACCGGCAAGGGATGCTGTCTGTATTCTGTTTTTCATTATGATCCCCTGTGAGAATTCATCCGCAAAGGCGCTGATAGTAGCATGAGACCCTGTTTTTGTGGTATAAAACCAGCCAAATTTCACGACAACACCCCGCCCGGATGAGCCCGCTCCTCCGCTGCAGTTTCCGGGGTGTCATTTTGTTCTTTAAATTAAGGTAAACCGGTGAATATTCAGGCAATTCTTTCAGATAAGATCCAGCAGGCTCTTATCAGCGCAGGTGCACCACTTGATTGTGATGCTATCGTTAAGCAGTCCGCCAAAGCACAGTTTGGTGACTACCAGGCCAATGGTGTGATGGCTGCTGCGAAAAAAATGAGCATGCCGCCCCGACAGCTCGCTGAGAAAGTAATTGAACTGCTTGATCTCGACGGAATTGCCGACAAAACCGAAATCGCCGGTCCCGGATTTATCAATATTTTTCTGTCTCCGGCCTGGCTGACCGCTCAGCTGGAAACCGCACTGGCTGACGATAAACTGGGTCTTACCCCGGTTAAACCAATGACGATTGCCATTGACTACTCTGCCCCGAACGTAGCCAAACAGATGCACGTCGGCCATCTGCGCTCCACCATCATCGGTGATGCGGCAGCACGTACCCAGGAATATCTGGGTCATAAAGTGATCCGCTGTAACCATGTCGGTGACTGGGGCACACAGTTCGGGATGCTTATCGCATACCTCGAAAAAATGCAGAATGAAGATGCCGGCGATATGGCACTGGCTGACCTGGAAGCATTTTACCGCGAAGCGAAAAAGCATTACGACGAAGACGAAGTATTTGCTGAGCGTGCACGCGGTTATGTGGTCAAATTGCAGGGCGGTGATGAATATTGCCGTACCATGTGGCGCAAGCTGGTGGATATCACCATGCAGCAGAACCAGGAAACCTATAACCGCCTGAATGTCACCCTGACTGAAGACGACGTCATGGGTGAAAGCCTGTATAACGACATGCTGCCGGGCATCGTCAGTGACCTGATGAACCGCGGTATTGCTGAAGAGAGCGAAGGCGCAATCGTCGTGTATCTCGACGAATTCAAAAATAAAGAAGGTGAACCGATGGGGGTGATTATCCGCAAGAAAGATGGCGGATATCTCTACACCACCACTGATATTGCCTGTGCGAAATACCGCCATGACGTGCTGCATGCCGACCGCGTTCTCTATTACATTGACTCCCGCCAGCACCAGCATCTGATGCAGGCGTGGACCATCGTCCGCAAAGCCGGTTATATCCCTGAAAGCATGACACTGGAACACCACATGTTCGGTATGATGCTCGGCAAAGACGGCAAGCCGTTCAAAACCCGCGCAGGCGGTACTATCCGTCTGTCTGATCTGCTGGATGAAGCTGTTGAGCGCGCAGAAAAACTGATCCGCGAGAAAAACAGTGATATGCCGGAAGATGAGCTGAAACAGCTGGCGGAAGTGGTCGGTATCGGCGCGGTGAAATACGCGGATCTGTCAAAAAGCCGTACCACCGACTATATCTTCGACTGGGACAACATGCTGGCCTTTGAAGGTAACACCGCACCGTATATGCAGTATGCATATACCCGTGTGGCATCCGTCTTCAAACGCGCGGATATTGATGCAGATAGTCTGACACAGCCGATCATCCTGACTGACGACCGTGAGCGCCAGCTGGCAGCGCGTCTGTTACAGTTTGAGGAAACCATTACTGCCGTTGCCCGTGAAGGCCTGCCGCATATGATGTGCAGCTACCTGTATGATCTGGCGGGTCTGTTCTCCGGTTTCTACGAACACTGCCCGATCCTGGCGGCAGAAAGCGAAGAACTGCGTCAGAGCCGCCTGAAACTGGCGCTGCTGACACAGAAAACCCTGAAAGCCGGTCTGGATACCCTGGGTATCGGTACTGTCGAAAAAATGTAATCCCGGCATTACCGGCGATTATTTCTGCAAAAAAGGAACCATCCGGTTCCTTTTTTATTGTCTTCTGAATCTGTTACAACAAGACCCGGCACCCTGCCGCCTGTAATTTTTCTGCCACCGGCGGAACAGCTGAAAAACAATTCCAGCGCAGATCCAGTTTACGCAGTTGTGTGAGTCCTGCCAGGCTGTCCGGTAATGTACTCAGCTGATTAGCACGCAGATCCAGATATAACAGAGATGATAATTCCCCGGTATTTTCCGGTAGTTTTTTCAGTGCATTAAAACGCAGGTTCAGCGTAGTCAGTTGCTGTAACCGGCTTATTTCCGGTGAAATACATGCCACCCGGTTATTATTCAGATCAAGAATTTCCAGTGCTGTCACAGCGGCGATTTCATCCGGAATTTCGGTTATCTGATTATTCATCAGGTGCATTTCACGGGTATTTTTCAGTCCGCTGACTGCCGCAGATAATGCCGTGATCTGATTATTATAGAGCCGGATTTCTTCCATTTTCTCCATGTCAGAAAACCATTCCGGTATTGCCGTCAGGTGATTATCCGTTGCATTAAAATAACGCAGATTTTTCAGTCCGGAAAATGATGACGGCAATCTGCTGTACCCGTTCTCACTGAGATAGAGATATTGCAGCTGATGCAGTTCACCGATTTCCGGCGGAACATTCGCGATACAATTATGTCCCAGATCCAGCATTTCACAGGCCGACAGTTGTGCAATATCCGGCGGAATGACAGCCAGCTGATTACAGGAGAGGTTCAGTACCTGCAATGAAATACAGTGACGCAGCGCTGCCGGATATTCCGTAAGCTGATTGTTATACGCACTGATAACCTTCCGGGCATACGGCGGTGTGATAAACATATCAATTGACGTATAACCGCCGTTATCCAGGTTAAGTTCAGCATCAGAAACAGTGTGTTGGTGCAGCATAATAAAACTCCGGCGTCAGCAGTAACAATCAGTATTTTGTCATAATAACACTGTTGTCAGTCACCCTGTCTTACATTCTTTCCGGCAGGTACGGTATGCCATTTTGATATCCCGGCTGTGAGATAACGGGTGCTATGCTCCTCTGATAAATAACAGGAGGGATTATGGCAGATAATAAAATCTGTTTTTCTGATGTAAAAATGGCCGGGAATGCCGGGAATACAGAAATAATTACTGCAGCGGGTAAAACTGTATATGGTTTTACCGGTGATAATGATTCAGATAACTACGGGCTGTTAACCGCGCTGTTTCAGCTGCGTTACTTCGCCAGCAGCGTTATTTACCGGCAGCAGACCGATGATATTCAGCTGATATTCAGGAATTGCACAGAATACAGCCCGGTTCTGCGGGAGCTGAGGACAGATAACTATATTATTCGCGCCGGTGATATTGCTGACAGTTTCCGGCCGTTTGTTCATGATCATCCGGTCGTGTTTCTCGATCCGCCGGCTGGTGATACTGCTGCCATAGCAGATAAAGAGTTAAATACTGCCGCTCAGGGACTTTTCTCGATGGTGGTATTAATCCGGCGTATTATCAGCAGTTACAGCAAATTCAGTAAAAGTGAAAAACCGGAAGAAATTAATGGTCTCGTATTTATCGCTATGCCGGAGCGTCATCTGGATATTCTGTGGCATGAGCACTGTATTCCATTACTGCAGGCGACATTTCCGCAAACTGTATTTTACCTGATAACACAGTCTCCGGTGATATTATCACAACTTAACGACGGTGAAGCATACCGGTTATTCCGTGACAGCGGAGGGATTATCCGCACACAGAAATACAGCTGATTTCCGGACATAAAAAAGCCTGATGGTTTATCATCAGGCTCCGTACACTATATTATCAGTTTGTTACTTTGTAATTATACTGTTTTTCTGCAATTTTTTTGCTTTTGCTGATTGCAGTTGCATAGCAATAAACAGCAATACCACAAGCACCACAGATAATATCAGTAACAACCCGTAGAATCCGTTCCACTGATACCCCTCAATCACTTTGGACAGCGGATAACCGGCAGCAGATGCCCCGATATAGGCAAATAAGCTGACAAATCCGGTTGATGCGCCGGACGCATATTTGTGTGAGTTTTCTGCAGCAGCCATCGCAATCAGGAACTGCGGCCCGAAAATAAAGAAACCGGTCATGAAGAACAACGCGGAGAACACATATTTACTGTCGATCGGAACAGCCCATAGACATACCGCTGAGATGATAATACCTAGGGTATAAATCACGTTCATCTGTGAGCGGTTACCCTTAAATAATAAATCCGATCCCCAGCCGGCGACAATCGCACCAAAGAAACCGCCGATTTCAAACATCATTACCGTGGCATTCGCGGTCAGCAAATCATAATGGTGCGTTTCAATCAGATATAAGTTACCCCAGTCGTTAATCCCGGTACGGATGACATAAATTACCGCATATGAAAGCGCCAGTACCCAGATGATCTTATTTTTAAAAATATATTCTTTGAGGATAGTCCAGCGCGATAAACCAAGCCCCTGCTCTTCATGGGCAATTTCCACCTGGTCGTTACGCCATTCACCGACAGTCGGCAGTCCCATTGAGCGCGGACGGTCACGCAGTAAGAAGCAAAGCAGCAGACCGACAACAATCGCGATCCCCCCCGGAATAATCATTCCGTAACGCCAGCCCAGCCACAGTGCCACACTCCCGGACAAAATCGGAATAATAGCGCCACCGATATTATGGGATGTATTCCAGATTGACCACCAGAAACCCCGTTCATTACGGGAATACCAGGTATTCAGTATTTTAGAGCATGGCGGCCAGCCCCAACCCTGAAAGAACGCATTCACCATCCATAAGGCAATAAATACCGGAATAGAGGATGTTAAGCCAAATAAAATATTCACCACGCCGGTCATGATAAGACCTAATCCCATAAACCAGCGCGGATTTGAACGGTCACCGATAATACCGGAAAGAAATTTGGATGCCCCGTAAGTTAAATAGAAGGCCGTTCCCACCATCCCGATATCTGCTTTGGTTATTCCCAGATCAGCCAGCATTTCCGGCATGACAAAGTTAAAACTCTTTCTGGTGAAATAAAAAACTGCATAACCGATATAACTGACGATCATCAGATGCAAACGCCAGTAACGGTATGTTTTGTCGATTTCATTTTTACTCATGGTAACCGGTTTATCCGGCGATTCAGAAAATATAGCCATTACGTTCTCCGTACTGCAATTATCAGTAGTGATTAGTTTTTATATGTCATTATCATGAGTCGTTATCAGTAAATAACACACTGTTTCTCAACAGAGCGTACTGTTTTATTACAGGCGGGAAGCGAAAGACGTGATGATATTCAAGTTATACGGTAAACACCGTAATCAGCCTTAATTATGATTCTGTATAGTGAAATATGATTTCCTGTTATTTTGTGTCACTTATGACACATATCAGATAATGATATTATTATTTCATTATTGATATTATTTTTATCTGCCGCTGTTACATCTGATGATGCATTAACTGATATTTTACGGGATGTAATCTGATTTTTGAGCTGAATCGATAAAGCCATGAAACTAAATATATTTTTTGCAATGATAATCAGTAAGATACAAAAGCATAATCTAAAATCAGAAGATTAATAACATTAATATATTAATTATTCAGGCGGGAAATACAAAAACGGGGCTGTTATCAGCCCCGTCAGAATGAGATAAAAACGGCTTATAAGCTGCGCTGTGCAAAGTCCCGCAAGCGGAAACCCAGCGCATATAGTGCTGCAAAATACGCACCGGCACCGGCTATTACCACGCCCATCAGGCGCAGCATCCGCATCAGCATATTACCCTGTGACCATTCCGGCATCAGATACATCATACCAACCAGCACCGCAGCCATAAACAGCATCGCAATCACCAGTTTAAGGAAGAATTTTCCCCAGCCCGGTAACGGGGTGAAAATGTTTTGCTTACGCAGCTGCCAGTAAAGTAACGAGGCGTTGAAACAGGCCGCGATACCAATCGACAGTGCCAGACCGGCGTGTTTAAACGGCCCGATAAACGCCAGGTTCATCAGCTGTGTCAGGATCAGCGTGGCAATCGCGATTTTAACCGGTGTCTTAATGTTCTGGCGGGAGTAGAACCCCGGTGCCAGCACTTTAATCACAATCATCCCCATCAGGCCGACGCAGTAAGCCATCAGCGCCTGCTGTGTCATCAGGGCATCAAATGCGGTGAAATTTTTGTACTGGAACAGACTGACAGTCAGCGCTTCCGCCAGAATGGCCAGCGCTACCGCACACGGCAGAGCCAGCAGGAAGCAGAGACGCAACCCCCAGTCCATCAGTTTGCGGTATTCGGTGGTGTCGCCTTTGGAGAAGCTTTTCGCCAGTGACGGCAGCAGGATCGTACCCAGCGCCACCCCGAGCACACCGGACGGCAGTTCCATCAGACGGTCGGCGTAATACATCCAGGAAACTGAACCGGACACCAGGAACGAGGCAAAAATCGTGTTGATAATCAGTGAAATCTGACTGACAGAGACACCGAGGATCGCCGGCCCCATCAGTTTCATCACCCGCCAGACCCCGCTGTTACGGAAAGAAACTCTCGGCAGCACCAGCATACCGATTTTTTTCAGGTGCGGAAGCTGGTAGGCAATCTGCAATACCCCGCCAGCCAGTACCGCCCACGCCAGCGCCATAATCGGCGGATTAAAGTACGGCGCGGCAAACAGCGCGAACCCGATCATACTGACGTTCAGCAGCGTCGGGGCAAACGCCGGGACCGAAAAACGGTTCCAGGTATTGAGTACGCCCCCCGCCAGTGAGGCAATGGAGATCAGAAAGATATACGGGAAAGTGACTTTCAGCAGATTGGTGGTCAGCGTGAATTTATCCTGATCACCGGTAAACCCGGGGGCGGTAACATAGATAATCCACGGCGCGGCGAGTATCCCGAGTACCGTGACCACGGCCAGGATCAGTGTCAGCATCCCGGAGACATAGGCAATAAAGGTGCGGGTGGCTTCATCACCCTGCTGGGTTTTATATTCAGATAAAATCGGCACGAAAGCCTGGGAGAATGCCCCTTCGGCAAAAATCCGCCGCAGCAGATTCGGCAGTTTAAAAGCGACAAAGAAGGCATCGGCGGCCATCGATGCCCCGAAAATCCGGGCGATAATGGCATCGCGGATAAAGCCGAGTACGCGCGAAAACATCGTCATTGAGCTGACGGCGGCGAGAGATTTCAATAAATTCATGCTGAATGTGCTGGTCAGATAACAAAGGCGGAAATAGTATCACGATAACGCAGGCGGAACAGAAAAACCCGCCGTTATCGTGGCTTAACCCAGTCAGGAGTGGTCAGAGCGGTCAGAACATGGTCGCGCCACCGGCCGTTAATCATCAGATACTCCTTTGCATAGCCCTCTTTTTCAAACCCGAGCCGGGCGAGGAGCTGCCCGCTGCGCTGATTATGGGGCATATAGTTTGCCATAATCCGGTGCATGCCCTGCTGGCGCTGCATATAACGGAGAGTCGGTTCCAGCGCTTCCTGCATATAATGCTGTCCCTGCCATTTTTCCCCCAGCGAATAGCCGAGAAAACAGGCATGAAATACGCCGCGGATAACATTACTGTAGTTCGCCACGCCCATGACCTCATTTTCCGCTTTATCCAGCAGCAGAAAATGAAATGCGGTGCCCTGCCGGTGCATATCTGTCATCAGCTGTAAACGCGACGACCAGCCGGAAGGATGATAATGGCTGCGGTCGCGCAGAGGCTCCCATGGCTTCAGAAATTCTTCATTATCACAGTAATATTCACTGATGCGGTACGCGTCCCGCTCATGAGCCAGACGAACCACCATTCTGTCCGTGTTAAAACGAAGCTGCGGCGTATTCGCGCGATAGCCGAACAACATAATTCCTCTCTCAGAAGGCCGTAATCAAGGTGTGCTTAACCACGTTCCGTCGATAAAAAAATATCATCCTGAATTCTCTGTCATCACGGGCGGAATAAGCAGAGAATAGAAAGTGTAATCATCTCCCTTTTTTCTATTCCTTTCAATATTTAATGTGGTGCTGAATGTCACTTGTCAGACAAGCCCGGACACTGGGTAAGTACTGGTTGCTGGTGGATAACCTGCTGGTTGTTCTCGGCTTCTTTGTGGTCTTCCCGCTGATCTCCATCCGCTTTGTTGAGCAACTCGGCTGGGCGGGGATTGTGGTCGGGTTTGCACTGGGGCTGCGTCAGTTTGTCCAGCAGGGACTGGGAATTTTCGGCGGCGCCATTGCTGACCGTTTCGGCGCCAAACCGATGATCGTCATCGGTATGTTTCTCCGTGCCGGCGGCTTCGCGCTGATGGCCATGGCCGATGAGCCGTGGATACTCTGGCTGTCCTGTGTCCTTTCCGCCATCGGCGGTACACTGTTTGACCCGCCGCGCACCGCGCTGGTGATCAAACTGACCCGTCCGTATGAACGCGGACGGTTTTACTCCCTGCTGCTGATGCAGGACAGTGCCGGGGCGGTGATCGGGGCTCTGCTCGGCAGCTGGCTGCTTATCTATGATTTCCATCTGGTCTGCTGGGTGGGCGCGGCAATTTTTATCATCACCGCGCTGTGTAATGCCTGGTTACTGCCCGCTTACCGCATCTCCACCACCCGCACGCCGGTCAGAGAGGGTCTGACCCGCGTACTGCGCGATAAACGCTTCTCCCGCTATGTGCTGACACTGACCGGCTACTTTATTCTCTCCGTGCAGGTGATGCTGATGTTCCCGATTATCGTCAACGAACTGGCGGGCACCCCGGCGGCGGTGAAATGGATGTATGCCATTGAGGCCGCTTTATCACTGACGCTCCTCTATCCGCTGGCCCGCTGGAGTGAAAAACGTTTCCGGCTGGAAACCCGTCTGATGGCCGGGTTGTTCCTGATGAGTCTGAGCATGTTCCCGGTCGCACTGACACATTCACTGCATGTATTGTTTGCGATTATCTGTTTGTTCTATTTAGGATCGGTGATCGCCGAACCGGCACGGGAGACACTCAGTGCTTCACTGGCTGATCCGCGTGCACGCGGCAGTTACATGGGCTTCAGCCGTCTCGGGCTGGCATTCGGCGGTGCCATCGGCTATACCGGCGGCGGCTGGCTGTATGATTTGGGTAAAGAAATGCAATTACCTGAACTTCCCTGGTTTTTACTCGGTACAATCGGTCTGATTACACTGACTGCACTCTACCGCCAGTTTAACCCGAAGAAGATAAGCCCGGCCGTATTAAATTAATCCGGATATTTTGGATTTGCCGCAGCACAGGTTAGTATCGGGTGGTATACAACAGGAGATACTGATGAGATTATTCCTTTTTACCGCGGCACTGGTCGCAGCAACCGTTTTAACGGGCTGCGATAAGTTAACTGAAATCAGTGTCAGTGAAGAGACGATAAACAGTGCAGTGGCTGAAAATATCCGGCTGAACAAACAGATTGGTATGGACGGTGTGGCAGATGCGGATTTTACCCTGGAAAAGCTGCTCACCGAGATTGGCCGGGAAGAGCCGGGTAAAGTCAAACTGACCGCAATCGGCTCACTGAAGCTGGTGTCACTGTTCGGTTCGCGTGATTTTACCATTTCAATGACCCTCAGTGCCGCACCGTATTTTGATGCCGCCGGGGGGGCAATTTATATGCGTGATATTGAAATCACCAATTACACACTGGACCCGGATAAATGGGATACCCTGATTTCCGCGCTAATCCCCTACCTCAATCATACACTGAGCACCTTTTTCAATATCACCCCCGTCTATGTGCTGAACGCAGATAATACTGCCGAAGCGGCGGCGAAAAAGTTTGCCAAAGGTATTGAAATCCGTCCGGGCCGGATAGTTATCCCGTTAACAGAATAAACTTTGATAAAAATTTTTAATTGTGCCTGTAAATTATTAATTCACTAAATTATGATGCCGTTCCTTAACTATCCCGCCGGGAACGGTATTATTTTCCTGTTCTGCAAAAGAATGTGACGAAAATTCAAAGCATACGAAAAAATACCTGGCCATCTGATTCTGACACTTCTGCAGTACTCTCCCCGAAAATAAGAATGAAACGCTGTTTTATCTGCTGCCGCAGATAAAATTAATTTGTGATTGACCGCTTTTTTCTGAATCTGCCGCCTCCTTTTTTGATGATATATTTCACAATTCATAAACATTTTTAACATCATGCTTCTTCATTTCAGTAACATCAGAAAATAATCATTTCCGGATAAGGATCATCTGATGCTGACACTGATTGGACTGCTGATCATCGTAACGATTGTTATTTTGCTGATGACAGGAAAAACCAGCCCTGTTATTGCCATGTCTGTTATTCCCCTGTTTGGTGCCCTGCTGGCGGGTTATTCCCTGACTGACATTACCGCGTTTTTTGATTACGGCATCAAAAAAGTCGCGAATGTCGCGGTAATGTTTCTGTTTGCCATTCTGTTTTTCAGCATTATGAAAGATCTGCATATTTTCAATCCGTTTATCCGCCTGATGATCGGGCTGACGCGGGGAAGTGTGGTGATTGTAGCTATGGTGACGGCCCTGGTGGCGGCCGTTGTTCATCTTGACGGCTCCGGCGCGGCTACTTTTCTGATTATCATTCCGGCATTTTTGCCCATCTACCGGCGGCTGGGTATGAGCCCGTATCTGATGCTGTTACTGATGTGTATGAGTATGGGGGTCATGAACATGGTGCCGTGGGGCGGACCGCTCGGCCGTGCATCAGCCGTGACCGGTATTTCCGCCTCTGCTCTGTGGCAGCCGCTGATCCCGGTGCAAATCATCGGTATTACCGCATCGGTGCTGGTTGCCGCCCTGTTCGGCCTGCGGGAAAAACACCGTATCGCCCGTGCAGCACAATACGGCACCACGCCGTATGAACAGGATTCTCTTCTTGAACTGTATGATGAAGCTGATAACGAAAAGGGTACTGAAAAACCACAACGGTTCCTTATCAATATGTTGCTGATCCTGCTGGCGATCCTCAGTCTGGCGCTCGGCTGGCTGGCCGCTCCCTATATTTTTATGCTGGCGCTTTCTGCCGCTCTTATCATCAATTACCCGAAACCAAAGGACCAGGTTGCGGCGATTAATCATCATGCCCCGCAGGCATTGTCTATGGCGGCAATTATTCTTTCTGCCGGGGTATTCCTGGGGATTATGGATAAAGGCGGTATGCTGGAATCTGTCGCCAAAGATCTGCTGCTGATTATTCCGGAACATCTGGCTTCTGAATTTCATATCATTATCGGGATGATTGGCGTGCCGCTGGATATATTTACCAGTACCGACGCCTATTATTTTGCGCTGCTGCCGATTGTCCGTGATGTGGTGGCTTCCGCGGGTATTCTGCCGGCGGATGTGGTGTATGCCATGGCCATCGGTAATAACGCCGGTACGTTTGTCAGCCCGTTTTCACCTGCAGTCTGGCTGGCGGTGGGGATCGCCGGTGTGGATATGGGACGCCATCTGCGTTACTCCTTCTTCTGGATCTGGCTGTTCAGCTTTGTCACGCTGGCAGCAGGCTGGTTTCTGGGGTTGTTCTGAGCCTGATACAAAAAGCCCGGTCATCTGACCGGGCCGGGAATAACACGTGACAACGTCACATATCAGTCATTATTTTCGTCTTCTTCGTCTTCAGTCAGTTCTTCATACAACGCTGATAACGCCTCGCGGGTGAGGATCGCCAGCGTGCGGTAAAAACCGTGTTGTGCATGAGATTCAACTTTCCCGAGGAATGCATCACTCCACGGCAGCAGGTAATCCGCAAACAACGCTGTCTGGGCGCTGACTTCATCTTCCTGTGCCTGATCTTCCAGCCAGGATGCCGCAAGCAGCAGAGAGCCAAAACTGTCTGTTACAGCGTCTGTCAGCGGCATACCGCGTTCACTGAGAAACTGACGCACCTCACTCTCCGGCTCACCGGTATACTCTGACCGGTGCTGAGCCACCGCCCCGTCAGTAAATAACTGCTGATAATCCGCCGTCAGTTCAGCGGTATCACAATGCTCAGCCAGTCTGGTCAGCAGCGCATCCTGTTCCAGCGGCCAGTGAGCTTTCAACTGCCCCTGTTTAATCATCGTCAGAACCGGTGCCAGCACAGGATCAGCCGGCACGCGGTTAAACAGGGTTCCGAGCAGGCGGCAGACCAGCGAAAATTCATTCATACTTCAAATCCTTATTAACTGAGTTGCCGCTATTGTCCGGATTGTCCTTATCGCTGTAAAGAATTAATACCCCAGATCCATGTTCACCACACCGTGCGGTGCTTCGCCCCGCTCAATCCGCTCAATATTGGCGACAATGGCTTTCATTGCCTCTGACGGAATAGTGAATGCGGCAATATGCGGTGTGACATCCACTCTCGGATGTGTCCAGAACGGGTGCATTTCCGGCAGCGGCTCAGTGGCAAAGACGTCCAGGCTGGCACCGGCAATCTGCCCGTCATCAATCGCTTCCAGCAGATCGTTATCCACCAGATGGGAACCGCGCGCCAGGTTAATCAGGTAAGAGCTCTGCGGCAGCTTACTGAACAGCGACTGGTTGAGGATACCGCGCGTCTGCGGTGTATCCGGCAGCAGGTTGATCAGCAGACGGCTGTGACTTAAGAATTCATCCAGCTGATCATTGCCGTGGAAACCGGTTACGCCCGGGATCTGTTTCGGTGTCCGGCTCCAGCCATGGACTTTAAATCCGAACTCCGCGAGTTTTTCCGCTACTGAACGGCCGAGAACGCCGGTTCCCAGTACACCGATTTCAAACTCATCAAACGTAAACGCCGGCTGCGCTTTCCAGATACGCTGCTCCTGCTGACGTTTATAAATATCCATTTTGCGGAAATACCACAGCGCTTTGGCAACTGCGTACTCCTGCATCTGCGCCCCCATCCCGGTATCTTCAAGGCGGATCACCGGCACCCCGGCAGGCAGTGTGCCCGGGTTCGCCTGTTCCTGCTTCAGAATGGCATCCACGCCGGCACCCAGTGCAAAGACACCTTTCATCGTCGTCCGCCCCGCCAGGCACTCACGCGGTGGTAACCACACCAGCGCATAATCAGCCGGTTGGTTATCACCCGGTACCCATTTACGGATATCGGCCTGCGGCAGGTGTTTTTTCATGCCGTTGATCCACAACTCTGAGTCAAAAAAAGGATGGTAGAAAATAATATTCATGCGGCGCTCCTCTGTTTTTTTACCAGCCTGATAGGATTACGGAAAGAATTCAAGCCCCGGAGAGATTTTCACCTCGTTAAAATGTTGTTATTGTTAACTGACCTGCATAATTTTCCGGCAGATGATTTATTGCTGAAAAAAATTTTCCGGTCGCTTTTTATACGGCCGGTACTGTATTTTTACTGAAACCGCTATGTTAATCACCAATATGCTGTTTTTTTAATTAAACGAACGGAAAAACACATTTTTTTTCACAGAGTGTATTGACGGGTTACACCGCTTCCCCTATAGTAGCGCCCCGTTGCAGCGAGATATCAACGCAACGAACAGTACCCCGGTGAGATGTCCGAGTGGCTGAAGGAGCACGCCTGGAAAGTGTGTATGCGCGAAAGTGCATCGAGGGTTCGAATCCCTCTCTCACCGCCATCTTAAGAGAAGAGCCTGCTGAGCAATCAGCAGGCTTTTTTCGTTTCTGCCTTTTCTTTTTTTATACTGCCTTCCCTGTCAATGACAGAATATCCTGTTTTATTACACCTTAACTTCTTCATATTTTTGATTTTATTTTAATATCCGCTATTGTATACAACGTCATTTGATGTATCTCAGCTAAATCTCTCTCTGTTTTGCGTACACTAATGCGCTTTGGCGTCTCCCTATTTTTTTCATATGACTCAGAGGTGACAGTTGTCCGGAAATGAAAATTTCAACATTTAAAGGATTATCTCTTTTTTCTGCATTAATTGACTCATGCCGGGAACAGCCTTACTCCGTTTCCCGTCTGATAAAAGATACCATTGCCGGTATCACCGTCGGAATTATTGCTATCCCGCTGGCTATGGCACTGGCTATCGGCAGTGGTGTGGCACCGCAATATGGTCTGTATACCGCCGCTATCGCCGGTATTGTCATTGCCGTGACCGGCGGCTCCCGTTTCAGTGTCTCAGGACCAACCGCAGCATTTGTGGTGATCCTCTACCCCGTTTCCCAGCAGTTCGGACTGGGCGGCTTACTGATAGCCACGCTGATGTCCGGGATTATCCTGCTGGCGATGGGCCTCGCGCGTTTCGGTAAACTCATTGAATATATTCCGATTTCCGTGGTGCTCGGTTTCACCTCGGGGATTGCGATCACTATCGCCACCATGCAGGTAAAAGATTTTTTCGGCCTGACCATGGCGTATGTGCCGGAAAACTATGTGGATAAGGTGATCGCTCTTGTTAAAGCGATGCCGACTATTAATCTGTCCGATACCCTGATCGGTGTGACCACCCTGCTGGTGCTGATCTACTGGCCGAAACTGAAACTGCGTCTGCCCGGCCATCTGCCCGCGGTGATTGCCGGGATGCTGGTCATGCTGCTGCTGTCAATGTTCGGTATGGATGCCGCCACCATCGGTTCCCGCTTCAGTTATACCCTGGCCGACGGTACACAGGGCGCGGGTATCCCGCCGATTCTGCCGCAATTTATCCTGCCGTGGAATTTACCAACCCCGGACGGTAAAGAATTTGTATTCAGCTGGGCCACGATTACAGCACTGATGCCTGCGGCATTTTCGATGGCGATGCTCGGCGCGATTGAATCACTGCTTTGTGCCGTCGTGCTCGACGGGATGACCGGCAAGAAACATAACTCCAACGGGGAATTGCTGGGTCAGGGACTGGGTAATATCACCGCGCCGTTCTTCGGCGGTATCACCGCCACTGCCGCGATTGCCCGCTCTGCCGCTAACGTGCGCGCCGGGGCCACATCGCCTGTCTCTGCCATTATCCACTCCCTGCTGGTTCTGCTGACCCTGCTGGTTCTGGCACCACTGCTCTCTTATCTGCCGCTGGCCGCGATGTCAGCCCTGCTGCTGATGGTGGCCTGGAATATGAGTGAAGCAGCAAAAGTGATTGAGCTTATCCGCCGCGCACCGAAAGACGATATTATCGTGCTGCTGCTGTGCCTGAGCCTCACCGTGCTGTTTGATATGGTGATCGCTATCAGTGTCGGGATTGTGCTGGCTTCACTGCTGTTTATGCGCCGTATCGCTAATATGACGCGTCTGAGTGAATCCTCTTATACTGATCACGATAAAGGTTTGCTGGTTGTCCGTATTAACGGCCCGCTGTTCTTTGCTGCTGCGGAACGGATTTTTGATGACCTGAAAGTCAAAAGTACCGGCTATCACACGATTGTGATGCAATGGGATGCGGTGCCGGTACTGGATGCAGGCGGATTAAAAGCGTTTCGCCGTTTTATTGATGAAGCCGGTGTGGACACACATATTGTCGTTACCGATATTCCGTTCCAGCCGCTGAAAACCCTGGCGCGGGCACGTATCGTACCGGTTGAGAATAAAATCAGCTTTTATCCGTCAGTCAGTAAGGCTCTGATTGAGCTGGGGCTGATGAGCGGTGTGACCTCTGAGGCATGATAATATCAGCAGTCAGGTTATACTGAATACAGCGGCGGGCGCAGAGTCCGCCGTTTCTTTATCCGGCACCGGAGAAAAATCATGGCTGTATTTCATCTTCCGTTTCTTAACTGGCTGATTATCAATGGCATTGCTGCCGCCTGGCTGTATGCCAAAGATGCACTGGTCATTCAGTTCAGCGGGTGGAGCGGTATTTCAGCCATTCTGGTAGGGCTGGAAAGTCTCGGCTGGATTGGTGCATCACTGGTGTACTTCCGCCGCCATAACACCACGCCGAACCCGCTCGGCGAAGCCACGCATCTGATCACCGGCGGGCCGTTCCGGCTGTCCCGCAATCCGGTCTATCTCGCACTGACCACTGCCTGTACCGGGTTTGCGCTGCTGACGCACTCTTATTATTTTCTTATCGGCGGACTGATTTTCTGGCTGATCACCGATCTGTTCAGCATTCCTCAGGAAGAGAAATTCCTTGCCGGAAAATTTAAACAGGAATGGACGGCATATTGCCAGCAGACACGACGCTGGCTGTGATTGCGAATATTGCAAATCAGATATTGTAAATCAGAGAGCGCTGCCCTGACCGCCGTTTGCCAGCAAATACTGCCACAGGCCGTTCATACCGAGCCAGCGGTTGCTGCACCAGTCCGGTGCCAGTAAGGTAGGACGCCGCGCACTGGCGCAGATTCGGTGATAAATTACGTCCGGCGGCGTGTGGCGGATCATCTCTCCGGCAGTGGTAACATATTCTTCCAGCGAAATCACGGGTAAGCGCCC
>OJJS01000040.1_pt1 | contig 33498 bp, 30 predicted proteins | sample 1596371 | NCBI WGS metagenome assembly OJJS01 (sample SAMEA4350116, study PRJEB24818) | metagenome | biome: human; feature: gut; material: faeces | place: Denmark | collected 2013-09 | reverse complement strand
CAATTACACGACGTTTACTAACGTCAATCTGTTATCGTATAATTTAATTTGCTGTATCTGTTTCTATTTTTTATCTTATAAAACATATATTTCAAAAGGCCTTTACCATGACCAACATCCTAAGTATAGATGGCTACTCAACCAATTCGTCTGATGGCGAAAATAAAGTAAACAAAAATAAAAAAGTGAAAGACTATGATGAAAACGGAATAGCGTCGGATAAGAGTACGTATTCATCTATTGATAATATCAGCAATCTTGCCAATAAAATCATTGCTGAAGATGAAAACAAATCCGCACTGACAAACACCCGTTCATCACTGAAAAATGCATTTCCGGCAACCGGAAATACGGATACTGCCAATACTGCACGCTCATCTTCACCTGCTGAAGAAATTAAACCTGCTGGTAAAACAGAGACCGATTCAGCTAAAAATGCCGATATCAGTAATTTCAGTGAATCAGAATCAGCGGTAACTGAACCGGTATTTATTTATGATTCTGTAAAAAGCAACCATGCAAATATTTCAGCTGATTTCGTACCGGATGCAACAAGCTCCGTCACACCTGATAATCTGGCTGGTACCACAATACCGGATATGGCCGCTGTCAATACGAATTCAAATGATATCGTCTCGGCAACAGAAGTATTATCCGGATCTGAAGTAAATAACAATACTGCACAGTCAGATGCTTCAGATGCAACTGTCACACCAGAAAAAACAGAACCTGCATCGACCTCTGTTTCTGATATCATCAATGGTATTAAAAATTTATTATCCGGCCTTGATGGTTCATTCCTTTCCAATTTAAAAGCCCTGTTATCAAATGCGGTTAATATTATTAAACCGGTTAAGGACTTTATTGGTAACATCAGTGAAAAATTAAAAGGTATTCTTGATGGTGGTATCTTTAAACTGCCTGCAAAGATACTGGAGTTCTTTAAGAGTGATTTTAGTAAAATCCTTGAGCTTCCTAAAAATATACTGAAATTCATTTCAGATAAACTCAAGCCTGTTCTGGATGGCAGCATTTTAAAATTACCATCAAAAATTATTGAACTTGTTAAAAGCAACTTTGATAAACTGTTTGAATTACCGAAAAAACTGATTTCATCTGTTACTGAAAAAATAAAATCTGTTTTTGATGATGGTATTTTTAAATTACCATCAAAAATCATCGAATTTATTAAATCTATAACGGGTAAGTTCACTGACTCTTCAGATAAGCCTGTTGCATTCGGTATGGCAAAAGCCGTAGCTGAAGAAAGCAGCCCGCTGAAGCTTCCGGCGAAAATTTTAGAATTTATCAAAACTAATTTTGGTAAGTTATTTGAGCTGCCGAAAAAACTGCTTACATCTGTCACCGAAAAAATCAAATCTGTTTTCGATGGCGGCATCTTAAAATTACCGACAAAAATTATTGATATTGTTAAATCTGCATTTGGTAAAGTACTTGAACTGCCGAAGACAATTGTTAAGTTTATCAGTGATATCCCTAAATCAATTGGTTCAATCAGTGACAAAACCTCAGGTTTAATCAGTAAAGTTATCGGTAATATTGAAAATAACATTAAAACCATTGCTGATTCCATGGCAAATACTGCTCACAATATTACCTCTGCACTTCTGAAAGGCACAGTGGGTAATTTTAACGAGTTCGTATCAACCATTGGTGGTTCGATTGATAATGTCATTAAAAGTCTTTTTGGTAATATCGGTACATTCTTCAGCAGCCTTCATGAAACCGTATTTAATGTCATTAAAGGAATGGGTGAAAGTACATCTTTCATCACGACGGGTATTAAAAACTTCTTTGACAACATGACAGAAAGTGCCACAACAAACGTGGGTAAAATTGCTAATCTGATCAGTGATATTGTTACTAAAGTAACAACCGGCATTGACAGTATCGTTAATTCAACAAGTAATGGTTTCAGTAAGTTTGTCGAAGGGATTAACAGTGTTGTGAATTCGTTTAGTGACGGATTTGGTAAACTGACCGGCGGTATTGATGGCCTGGTCAATACACTGAATAATGCCTTTACTAAAATTATCACCGGTACACAAAGCGTTATTGATGTTATCAGTAAAGGTGTGAAGACATTTGATGATGTGATGAAAGTTGTCGCCGGTACCATTGAAACAGTCAAAGATATTCCGATTATCGGTACCTCAATCACCTTAATTGACGATGCAATTAAAGGTCTGTTTAAACTTGCTAACCCGATTGAAGGTATCAAAAAAATCATTGATATGGTTAAAGAGTTATTACCTTTAATCAAACCATTCTTACCGGGCGGAAAATCTTCTGCGCCAATGGAAAAAGCAGCGATCGAAGAGAAGCATCATGATAATGAGATGGTTAAATCTTTCGCAGAAAAAGCAGCCTTTGGTGAAACACATGAAGATACCCTGCTCGGCAAGCTGTTAGCGGATAAAGCTGTTCAGGATAAATCAGCAATGTCTGACTTAACTGAAATGACAGCAGAACATGTATCTTCAGCAGATAATGCAATGCCTGATATGTTGTCAGACAGCGATCTGGTCATTGATAATGGTCATATTTCAACTGAATTGTTAGGGCCGGCGGAGCAGGTTGCATTCAGTTCTGTTTCTGCCGAAACTGATGTCACTGAAGTCAGCCACAGCGATCTTATCAACAACCTCTTTAACCAGGATAATCAGCACTTTGCGTTAGTTGCCTGATAACAGATATTGACCGGGGTCTGATTTCTGTACTGAACTGAAATCAGACCTTTTAATACTGTTTCCTGAATCCCTCAGTGGCAACTATGCTGACACTGAGGGACACATCAGGCCTGACCCGCCACTGAAGAATATCGCTTTCACTGACACAAACCTGAACGCTCCGGCTGCCGCCTTCTGCGGATTCAGACGGAATTGCCATCAACCTGTTTTTTACGTTATTCCCGGCCCGGTAATTTCTTCCAGGTCACTTCGTTGCGCAGATATACCGGCTCGGCGGATTCGGGGGCTGATGTTTCCCCGCGACGCAGTGCGTTCAGTGCCGGCGGCAGCATATCCTGTGCATGCGGCAGGGTAATCTCTGTCATCAGCGTCTTAATGGTCAGTGCTTCCTGCATCTGCGGATATGCGGCCCAGCCGGTACCGGCCAGTCCCCACTCCCCGGAAAGTTCAGCGCAGCGGGTGATAAAATCAGCCGGTTTCAGCACCGCTTCCGCCAGTTCCTGCCGGAAAATCCCCTGCTCATCCCGGACATAGGCGGCACAGTAGACTTCATCCATACGGGCATCAATAGCAACCAGTACACGGGAAAGCCCGGTGGTACGGAAAACCCCTTCCGCCATGGTTTCCAGTGATGAGACACCGATCATCGGCAGTTCAGCGCCCAGCGCCAGTCCCTGAGCTATCCCCACACCAATCCGGACACCGGTAAAACTGCCCGGCCCCTGACCAAAAGCCAGTGCATCAAGATCACGGAGAGTGAGGTTCTGCGCAGCCAGTACCGCCTGCACCATCGGCAGGATACGCTGTGTGTGTTCGCGGGGGGTGACGGCGAAATCGGCAGTGATCTCACCATTGTTGTAAAGCGCAACAGAACAGGCTTCTGTTGCCGTATCTAAGGCTAAAATTCGGCTGGACATGCCATAACTCCGGCAAAAAATAAGGTTTATGGTAACAAAAAAATCACCGTAACAGTGACTTTTATTGCAAAACAGATTCAGTTTTAGTCTGCTGTGCGGCGCTGTGACTGCCGGGCTGCCAGGAATTCCGCCGCTTTGGTCAGTGAGCGTGTCCGCGGCGACGGCGGCAGACTTTTCAGGAATATTTCCCCGTAAGGCCGCATAACTATCCGGTTGTCGCAGATCACAATCACACCGTAATCCTCCGTGTCACGGATAAGCCGCCCGACTCCCTGTTTGAGGCTGATCACCGCATCCGGGATCTGAACATCACGGAACGGGTCACCACCGTGTACCTGGCAATCCTCCATCCTGGCTTTCAGCAGCGGATCATCCGGCGCGGTAAACGGCAGTTTATCGATGATAACGCAGGTCAGCGCATCACCGCGCACATCCACCCCTTCCCAGAAACTGGCGGTTGCCACCAGCAGTGCATTACCGGAGGAGATAAACTCACTGAGCAGTTGCGTTTTGCTGGTTTCCCCCTGCACCAGAACCGGCAGTGTCAGCGACTGACGGAATTCGGCTGCGAGATCCCGCATCATCTGATGTGAGGTACATAAAAAGAAACAGCGGCCGCGGTTGTGGTTGATCAGCGGCCGCAACTGTTCCGCCAGCTGCTTTGCCGCGCCGTACTGATTCGGGGACGGCAGAAAACGCGGCACACAGAGCAGTGTCTGTTCCTGATAATTAAACGGGCTCGGCAGGATCAGCATTTCGGCATGATCAAGCCCGAGGCGGCGGGTAAAATGGTGCAAATCGTCATTCACCGACAATGTGGCCGAGGTGAACACCCATGCCATCTTCTGACTGCTCATCATTTCGCGGAATTTGTCTTCCACGGTCAGCGGTGTCAGCGCCAGCAGGAAATGGCGGCCATAGCTTTCAAACCAGTAGCTGTAACCGGGGATGGAAACATCTTTCAGCCGTTTGAGGCGGTTGCGGTACAGGGTCGCCCGTTCGAATGCGGCATCCAGCATCGCGGAGCGGCCGAGAGAGAGTTTCATTACGTCATAACAGAGTTCCAGTGCATCATCGAGCAGCGTGAGTGCCCGCTGAAACTGCGGCTGTGCCAGCAGTTCGCGCAGATTACCGCGAAAACCGGTATCACCGAGTGCCAGCCGGAAATCCTGAACACTCATAGTCAGGCGGTCGGCACATTTCTGTAACTGCGCCTGGTCACGCAGTTCACTGCGGTACGCCAGCGTGATATCACGGGTCAAATCAAATAACTGACGGCTGCTGAGCTGCTGGCCGAAATACTGACTGGCAATATCCGGGATCTGATGTGCCTCATCGAAAATAATCACATCCGCTTCGGGGATAAGTTCCCCGAAACCGGTATCTTTTACCACGCGATCCGCCATAAACAGGTGATGGTTTACCACCACCACATCCGCGTCCAGCGCCTTGCGCCGGGCTTTCAGTACAAAGCACTCTTTATACTGCGGGCAGTCGCTGCCGAGGCAGTTATCGTTGGTACTGGTGATCAGCGGCCAGACCGCGCTGTCTTCCGGAATATCATGACAGGTGGTGATATCCCCCAGCTCAGTCACACTTGCCCAGCGCCGTGCGGCCACTATCTGCGTGAGGGTTTCCGGCTCCATATTAATATCGCCGAGGGTCTGTTGCTCCAGCCGCTCCAGACAGAGATAGTTTGAACGCCCTTTAAGCAGCGCCACTTTACCGTCATACTCCAGCGCCTGAACAATTGTGGGGAGATCGCGGTTATAGAGCTGATCCTGCAACGCCTTGGAACCGGTGGAGATAATCGTTTTCTTTCCGGCACGCAGCGCTGGCACCAGATAGGCGAAGGTTTTGCCGGTCCCGGTTCCGGCTTCCGCCACCAGTTGCCCCTGTGTTTCAATTATCCGGCTGATCGCTGCCGACATCGTCACCTGAGCTTCCCTCGGCTGAAAACCGGGAATGACACGGGCTAAGCGGCCGTTTTTTGCAAAATCGTCTGACACACGCGTTCTCTTCTGACAAAATAGGCGATAATTATGCCAAGGCTTGAGCAATAGCACCACCTTGCCGTGTAAGAAACTGGATATATTTACAGGAGAGAGAATGACAATTCAGCGAATTGATCCGGAAGACCGCTGGTCTGAAGCGGTAGTACACAACAACACCGTTTATTACACCAGTGTTCCGGAAGATCTGAGCGGCGATATCACCGCCCAGACCACCAGTGCCCTGCACGCAATTGATAAAATTCTGGCCCGCGCCGGTTCGGATAAAAGCAAAATCCTCGATGCGACCATTTTCCTCGCAGATAAAGCGGATTTTGCCGGTATGAATACCGCCTGGGATGCATGGGTTGCCAAAGGCAGTGCACCGGTTCGCTGCACCGTGGAAGCGGCACTGATGCACCCGGATTATAAAGTCGAAATTAAAGTTATAGCGGCAGTCTGAGTGCTGAGAAAAGCACTGCCGGTCAGGTACTGAGCCGGTAACGGGCAAAGGAAACGAAAAGCATGCGGGCCATGGATGGCGAGCCTGAGCGTACAGGGACTGTATTCACAGCGACTTTTCGTTTTTGCCCGTTAACGGCACTCTCCGGAGCCGGATAATACCCCCGGTTATTTCAGCCCCGGAGCCTTCCACATCGATGTCGTCAGGCCGGAATCCACCAGCGTAAGCTGATCCGCATACACCTTCTGCCAGTTCTGTTTGGCTTTATCATAAACTTCACGGTGTGCCGGATTTGGCTGATACTCATGCTGCCACTGCACCAGACGCTCACCTGCCGTCACCATATCATCATATAACCCGACACCCGCTCCGGCGGCGATCGCACATCCCAGTGCTGTGGCTTCTTTAACCACCGGCACCCGTACCGGCACCCCGGTAACATCCGCCAGGATCTGACTCCACAATTTGCCCTTCGAACCACCACCGGCAAATACCAGTGAATCCGCTTTCACACCACTGAATTTTGCAATCAGATCGAGGTTCAGGGAGGAAACAATCGCGGCGTTTTCCTCAAGTGCACGGAACAGCGAAGCCTTATTACTCTTTTCCGCATCAATAGAGAGGTTAATAAAGGAAGGCGCGGCGTGATACCAGGATTTAAAGCGCATCACATCGGAGAAAATCGGCATAATACCGTGTGAACCGGCCGGTACACGGGCCGCCATATCTTCCAGCAGCGAATAAGTGTCCACACCGAGACGTTCGGCAATAATTTTTTCTTCAGCGCAGAACGCATCACGGAACCAGCGCATAGTCAGACCGGTAAAGAAACTGATAGATTCTGCCTGCACCATCCCCGGGATAACATGCGGGTTGATACGGGTATTCATATCCGGATCGGTAACCGGTGCGGGCAGGTTTACCACCTGCTGCCAGAACGTGCCGCCGAGTACTGCCGTCTGTCCGGCTCTGACCACGCCCAGCCCGAGGCAGCCCAGCTGAACATCTCCGCCCCCCATCACCACCGGTGTGCCTTCCGCCAGACCGGATTCTCTGGCGGCGTTCGCCGTGATATAGCCCAGTACTGTGCCGGTTTCTTTGACCGGAGAGAGAATATCCGCACGCAGTCCGGCCATTTCCAGCAGGCCCGGCCGCCAGTCGCGGGTTTTCAGATCAAGCATCCCGGTTGTGCCGGCATTGGAGGGGTCAACGGCCAGCTCGCCGGTCAGTTTGCAGGCCAGCCAGTCGCTGATCATCGTGAGCGTGCCCGCCTGCCGGTAGATATCCGGCCGGTGATGTGCCAGCCACAGCAAACGCGGCATCGCGCCGAGGGCTAAGGTCTGGCCGGAGCACTGATAAACATCATATTCAAAAGTGTTATCGTACAGTTCTTTTAATTCACTGACTTCATGGCTTGAGCGCGCATCCACGTTGGCGCAGGCCCAGATCGGTTCGCCGTTGCGGTCATACAGCACAATGCCTTCACGCATCGAGCAGGCTGCCACACCGGCGATCGCGGAGGCGGGTAATCCGGCATTTTTCAGTGCCAGCGCAATACAGTGACACGCCAGCTGCCAGTTCACCGGCAGATCAAATTCCATAGAGCCCGGCACATCCGGCAGCTCATTATGACGCCACTCCGCCTGCCCGACCGCCACCTGATTGCCGTGAAGATCAAAAATAACGGCCCTGATACTGCCTGTTCCCGCATCCAGCGCCATCAGGTATTTTTCTGATGAGCCGCTGCCCGTAATCTGATTCATGTCGCCATCCTCACAAATTAAATTGGACCGATACCGTTACACCATGAAATACAGCGTGATTTTTCGTCTGCGGGGCAGTCAGTGCATAAGGTTAATAATGCATCAGGTTAATAATGTCAGCATTACCCGCGCCGTCTGCTCGTCCGTTACCAGGGAATTGATATACCCCCCCAGCAGTGCCGCCACAATCACCTCGGCTTTTTCCTCACCGCCCGCCACCCCGACCACTGTCGGAATGTTTTTCAGCTCTGCGGGTGTGATACCGATAAGTTCGCGGTGCATCTCAACCTCTTCTGTCAGTTCCCCTTCGCGGCCGATAAAGTAGCCGAGAATATCCCCGACCGCTCCCCGCCGTGCCAGCATCAGCTGTTCACCACTGCTGATATAGCCGGAGCGCATAATGGTGGCATCCTGTTTCTGATTCACCGCACCCAGCCCGACTACCGCGATATCCGCCGCACTGGCCGCCATCAGCACATCCTGCACGCTGCGTTCCTGCCGGAATGTCGCGGCTACCGCAGCATTCGATGCCCGCAAAGGTGCAGGGATAATGCTGACCGGACAATTGGCATCCAGCTGGCCGATGCCGGTCATATACTGTCCGACACCGCCGGAGAGTGTCACCAGACGGATCTGCTGCGAAGAGACAAACCCGCTCAGATGCTGCAATGTCGCCATTGCCGCTTCCCCGAACCCGACAGCCAGCAACTGGCCGGGCGAAAGCTGTGACATCAGCAGATGTGCACCGGCCACGCCGAGACGGGTGTGGATCTCCGGGCCGTTCAGCGCCGGAAGAATGCGAATTTGTTTTAACGAAAATCTTTTTTTCAGGATATCTTCAAGTTCAAGGCAGCCTTCAAACCGGGAATTTATCTGTACCCGGATGACGCCGGACTGACGTCCTTTTTCGAGCAAACGCGAAACTTTCAGCCGTGTCAGACCGAGCAGATCCCCGATATCTCCCTGTGTGAGACCATCGTGGTAATAAAACCAGGCAATACGGGCCAATAACTCTTCTTCATTCATACTAAGTCCTGAGGCGTCATAGTCCATCGAAGAAACGGAGCTTACCGGGGCTGCTTTCGTGTTTTTTGAAACTGTTGTCATGTGAACTTTTGTTTTCCGTTTTTACAGATAAGCACCTTTTACAGAAATCTGCCAGAGGTGCAGGCCAAAATTTTGAACAAATTCTAACGCAGATCTGATTTTTTCACAAAATATGGCCGAAATATTGTCTTATTTGATTTTTATGGCTTACATTTATGAACAAATGTGTTTATAAATTATAAATGTTCATTTTTGATGTTTTCTTCATCACATAACATCCGGCAGCAATACCCATAACACCAGAGGTGCCGTTATGTCAGAGAAGCAACACCCGATTCAGCCGCTGCTCACCGCCCGCGGCATAGCCAAACAGTTCTCCGGTGTGGTTGTCCTTAAACACATCGATTTCACACTGTTGCCGGGACAGGTTCACGCATTGCTGGGCGGCAACGGCGCGGGAAAATCCACGCTGATGAAAATTATTGCAGGGATTGAACAGCCTGATGCCGGCACCCTGATGCTGGAAGGTCAGGAGGTATCGCACCTGACACCGGCGAAAGCTCATCAGCTCGGACTGTATCTGGTGCCGCAGGAGCCGCTGCTGTTCCCGAATCTGTCAGTACAGGAAAATATTTTGTTCCGACTGCCGAAACATCAGGCGGGCAAAGCCAAATTACAGCAGATGCTGACATCACTGCGCTGTAATTTTGATCTCAGTGCCCGGGCGGGCAGCCTGAATGTGGCGGATCAGCAACTGGTGGAGATCATGCGCGGCCTGATGCGTGACTCCCGGATTCTGATCCTGGATGAACCCACCGCCTCGCTGACCCCGGCTGAAACCGAACGCCTGTTTGATCGGGTGCGGGAATTACAGCAACAGGGTGTCGGGATTGTCTTTATCTCTCATAAATTGCCGGAAATCCATGCTATTGCGGATTATCTCAGTGTGATGCGCGACGGTAATATCGCCCTGGCCGGTCCGGCAAAACAATTTTCCACGGATGAAATTATCCAGGCGATCACGCCGGAAGCGAAGAAAAAGCCGCTGTCAGAGACACAGAAGCTCTGGCTGGATCTGTCTGCCACCCGTAATAATCCGCAGGATGATACGCCGGTGCTGGACGTCCGTAATGCCTGCGGCGAAGGATTCCGTCATATCAGTTTTGTTGTCAACCCGGGGGAAGTGGTCGGACTGGCCGGCGTCGTCGGCGCCGGCCGGACCGAACTCGCTGAAACATTATACGGGCTGCGCCCGCTGATCGCCGGAGAGGTTTTCCTCAACGGTGAAAATCTGCGCGGTGTCAGCAGTGAAAAACGCCTCATCCGGGGGCTGGTCTGTTTACCTGAAGACCGTCAGGCCTCCGGACTTTTCCTCGACGCCCCGCTCACCTGGAATATCGGTGCGCTGGTACACAACCACCAGGGACTGCTGGTAAACCGCTCGCGTGATGATGCATTGCTCGAACGTTACCGCCGCGCGCTCAATATTAAATTCAGTGACGGACAACAAATCGTGCGTACGCTGTCCGGCGGTAATCAGCAAAAGATTCTGATTGCCAAATGTCTGGAAGCCAATCCGTCACTGCTGATTATTGATGAACCGACGCGCGGGGTCGATGTCGGCGCCCGTAATGATATTTATCAGCTGATACAAAGCATCGCACAGCAAAATGTGGCGATTTTACTGATTTCCTCTGACCTCGATGAAGTGGTGGCGCTGGCTGACCGCGTACTGGTCATGCATCAGGGTGAGTTCTCCGGGGAATTGCAGCACGACGAGCTGGATACCGACACCATTATGCATATGGCGTTCGGTGAGCACCGCCCGCAAAAAGAAACAGAAAGCAGCCCGTTACAGGAGGCCGCATCATGCTGAAATATATTCAGAACAACCGTGAAGTCACCGCACTGCTGGCTATCCTCTGTCTGTTTGTGCTGCTCGGCGGTATGGAAACCCGCTACTTCAGCCTGCAAACCGTCACCATGATTTTCGGCAGTGCCCAGATCCAGATGCTGCTGGCTATCGGTGCCACACTGGTGATGCTGACCCGTAATATTGACGTATCTGTCGGTTCCACCACCGGGTTATGTGCGGTGATTGTCGGGATCTCACTGAATGCCGGACTGCCGCTCACCGTGGCGATCCTGCTGACCGTTGCCGCCGGTCTGCTGGCCGGATTGTTTAACGGTATCCTGGTCACCTGGCTGCGGATACCCGCCATTGTTGCCACCCTTGGTACGCTCGGTCTGTATCGCGGCATTATGCTGCTACTCACCGGCGGTAAATGGATTGAAGGTTTACCCGCAGAACTGAAAGATCTGTCAAAACCGGTCTTCCTCGGGCTGTCACCGATTGGCTGGTTTATTATTCTGCTGATTATTCTGATGACCCTGTTCCTGTCCCGTACCACTGCCGGACGCGGTTTCTATGCCACCGGCGATAACTTGCAGGGTGCACGCCAGTTGGGTGTTCCGGTTGATCGTACCCGCATCATTGCCTTCTCGGTAAACGGCATGATGGCGGCGCTCGCGGGAATTGTGTTCGCCTCACAAATCGGCTTTATTCCGAATCAGACCGGTAACGGCCTGGAAATGAAAGCCATCGCCGCCTGTGTGCTGGGCGGGATCAGCCTGCTCGGCGGAACCGGAACAATTGCGGGTGCCATCCTCGGTGCTTACTTTATGACTCAAATCGACAGCGTACTGGTACTGCTCAAATTACCGGCCTGGTGGAATGACTTTATCGCCGGATTTGTATTACTCGCTGTTCTGGTCTTTGACGGTCGTCTGCGTGTGGCACTGGAGAAAAACCTCCGCGCCCAGCGCTATGCACGGTTCCTTAATCCTTCCGCGCAGCAGGAGGCGAAAAAATGAGTATCACCAAACGTTACGGCTGGGAAATTGCCCTCGCGCTGCTGATAGTTCTGGAAATCCTGTTATTCGGTATGGGTAACCCGCGTCTGCTGGATGTCAATGTACTGCTGTTCAGTACCAGTGACTTTATCTGTATCGGCCTGGTCGCACTGCCGCTGACGCTGGTGATTGTCAGCGGCGGTATGGATATCTCCTTCGGCTCCACCATCGGGCTGACGGCCATTGTGCTCGGCATACTCAATCAGGCGGGCGTGCCGATGATTGCTGCGATCCCGCTGACGCTGCTGACCGGCGCATTGTGCGGTCTGATTAACGCACTGCTGATCCTGTTTACCGGTGTGAACCCGCTGGTGATTACACTCGGCACCATGTATCTGTTCGGCGGCTGCGCCCTGCTGCTCTCCGGGTTATCCGGCGCGACCGGTTTTGAAGGCATCGGCGGCTTCCCGATGGCCTTTACTGATTTTGCCAACATCGACTTGTTTGGTATTCCGCTGCCGCTGATTATTTTTGCCCTGTGTGTGCTGGTGTTCTGGTTTTATCTGCACCGCACCCATCCGGGTCGCAATGTCTTTTTAATCGGACAGAACGCCCGTGTCGCCCGTTACAGCGCCTTCCCGGTGACACGCACTATTTGTCTGCTGTATGCGATGGTCGGCGTCTCCGCTGCACTCGCGTCCGTCATTTTAGTGTCCTATTTCGGCTCTGCCCGCGCGGATCTCGGTGCGTCCTTCCTGATGCCTGCGATCACCGCTGTTGTTCTGGGTGGCGCCAATATTTACGGCGGTTCCGGCTCTGTATTAGGCACCGCGCTGGCTGTTTTGCTGATCGGCTTTTTACAGCAGGGATTGCAGATGATCGGCGTACCGAATCAGGTCTCCAGTGCACTTTCGGGTGCGCTGCTTATTGTTGCCGTTGTTGGTCGTTCCGTTTCTTTACACCGACATCACATCCTTGGCTGGTGGGCGCGTAAACGCAACAGGCAATTCGTATCAGAGTAAAACACGTTTGTTATCACAGATTTGACGAAATGGAGAAAACCATGAAACCCATCATGAAAAAACTGGCGCTCGCCACTGCATTAAGTCTCGCATGTGTTTCCTGGGCGAATGCAGCAGAAAAAGTCGCCTTTATTCCTAAACTTGTCGGTGTCGGCTTCTTTACCAGCGGCGGCCAGGGTGCTGTGGAAGCCGGGAAAAAACTCGGTATCGATGTCACCTATGACGGCCCGACCGAGCCGAGTGTGTCCGGTCAGGTACAGCTGATCAACAACTTTGTTAACCGCGGTTATGACGCGATTATTGTCTCCGCTGTCTCGCCGGACGGATTATGCCCGTCCCTGAAGCGAGCTATGCAGCGCGGCGTGAAAGTGCTGACCTGGGATTCCGATACCAACCCGGAGTGCCGTTCCATTTATATTGACCAGGGCACACCAAAACAGCTCGGCAGCATTCTGGTGGATATGGCCGCGGATCAGGTGAAAAAAGAGAAAGCCAAAGTGGCCTTCTTCTATTCCAGCCCGACGGTGACAGACCAGAACCAGTGGGTCAAAGAAGCAAAAGCGAAAATCGAAGCTGAGCATCCGGGCTGGGAAGTGGTTACCACTCAATACGGTTATAACGATGCCACCAAATCCTTACAGACAGCAGAAGGTATTCTCAATGCCTGGAGTGATCTGGATGTGATTATCGCACCGGACGCCAACGCTCTGCCGGCGGCGGCACAGGCCAAAGAGAACCTGAAGCGCAATGATGTGGCGGTTGTCGGGTTCAGTACCCCGAACGTGATGCGTCCGTATGTGGAACGCGGCACAGTTAACCAGTTCGCGTTATGGGATGTGGTCAAACAAGGCGAAATTTCTGTCGCCGTGGCTGATGCACTGATGAAGAAAGGCGAACTGAATGTCGGCGATAAGATCACCGTCGACGGTGTGGGTGAAGTCGAAGTCTCTCCGAACAGTGTTCAGGGTTATGACTACGAAGCAAAAGGCAACGGGATTGTGGTATTGCCTGAGCGCGTAATCTTCACCAAAGAAAATATTAACAACTATGATTTCTGATGTAGTTGCTGATTTAACCAGTGGCGCGGACCCCCTCCGCGCCTGTTTAACCAGGGGAGAATTCCATGGCTGATTTAGATGATATCCGTGACGGCAAAGACTTCGGGCTTAACACGCCGCAAAAAAATACCCTTTATACCCTCAAAGGCTGCGGTTCGCTGGATTGGGGTATGCAGTCGCGTCTGGCCCGTATTTTTAATCCGCAGGACAATAAAACGGTCATGCTGGCCTTTGACCACGGCTATTTCCAGGGGCCGACCACCGGCCTTGAGCGGATTGATATTAATATCGCCCCGCTCTTTGAACACACTGATGTGCTGATGTGTACCCGCGGCATACTTCGTGCACAAGTGCCGGTCGCAACCAATAAACCGGTTGTTCTGCGGGCATCCGGCGCTAACTCCATCCTGACGGAACTCTCCAACGAAGCCGTTGCGGTAGCGATGGATGATGCGGTTCGCCTGAATGTGTCCGCGGTTGCGGCTCAGGTGTATATCGGAACAGAGCATGAGCACCAGTCCATCAAAAACATCATCAAAATGGTGGATGCGGGGATGCGTGTCGGTATGCCGGTCATGGCAGTGACCGGGGTGGGTAAAGATATGGCGCGTGACCAGCGTTATTTCTCTCTCGCCAGCCGTATTGCTGCCGAAATGGGTGCCAATATCATCAAAACCTACTTTGTTGAAGAAGGTTTTGAGCGCATCACTGCCGGTTGTCCGGTACCGATTGTCATTGCGGGCGGTAAAAAGCTGCCGGAAAACGAAGCACTCGATATGTGTTTCCGCGCCATTGACCAGGGCGCATCCGGGGTGGATATGGGCCGGAATATCTTCCAGTCCGAAGACCCGGTTGCCATGATGAAAGCGATCCGTGCCGTTGTGCATGGCGGTGAAAGTGCCGCACAGGCTTATCAGCTGTTCCTGAGCGAAAAGAACAAGGGGTAAATTTTGAACGTAACATTAGTGGAAATTAATGTGAAACCCGGCAAAGTGGACGAGTTTATTGCCGTTTTCCGTGAAAACCATCTGGGATCGGTAAAAGAGCCCGGTAACCTGCGTTTTGATGTGTTACAGGACCCGGAAGTGGAAACCCGCTTTTATATCTATGAAGCCTATGCCGATGATGCGGCCGTGGCGGCACATAAGAAAACCCCGCACTATTTACAGTGTGTGGAAAAGCTGGAAGACCTGATGACCGGCCCGCGTAAGAAAACGGTATTTATCGGTCTGATGCCGGAAGTGAAATAAGCGTACCGTCTTTATTCCGTTAAGTGACCGCATAACAGCGGTCACTTTTTTGTATTGATTATTCATTGTTTTATTATTATGGATAGTTACTTATCTTATTTGTTTTATCTTCTTCGGAAATCGGATTAATAAAATATAATAAGCGTACTCACAGTTGCATTCAAAAATAACAAGCATGTATTTTTTAATCTATCTCATATTTCCCTTCTGACATAAAATCTGGCTCAATCCATTTCGGTCCTTTCATATAATGGCCACCTTTATCTCCTCCGCACATTATTTTTTCTTCATTCAGAAGCCGGTGCGTTTCGCGGAGAATCATAATATTACACGCCTCATATTTATCCGGGCCATTATGAAGATAAAAAAAACGATCTATTGCCGGGTAAATAAGGCCGCTTTCACGCCTGACAACCAGAAACAGGATAACATCTTCCATCGATTCATTTTTTACCATTTCATTGTAATTTATCATTATTTTATACCATTCATTATGAATATGATGCATCTGCCATCTCATGCATATTATCAGCAGTATTACGTTCAAATCTGCTGACATATAATTTTACCTGGTGATTCTTTTCCGGACAATACTGAAACATGTCAATCCGGCTTCCTGAAACGATTATTTCAACGAGTATCATTAAGACAGCAGAATAAATAACACAGATTATCTTATTGTCTGGTTGCCTGAACGGAATAAGTCCCTTACCATCGATGATAAATCAATCAGGATTCAGGGTGTTCCGGAGACCTAATGAAAAAACTCACTGTAACCAGTTCAGTTCTGCCTTTGGCGCTATTTTCCGCTGTTTTCGCCCTGCCGTCTTATGCGGCAGAGACGGACTGTAAACCGATGTCTGAACAGACCCGGCTTAATCATATGAGAATGATGGGGCTTTCTTATCTGAACGGCCCGGTAAAATCGACCTCCATGGTGACAACAGCCGGGCAGCAGGACAGCGGTACTCAGATTTTTTCTGCCAGCAATATAACACTGTCACCCTGCGGGCAGATCACGCACTATGATTTCACCCGCAGAAGTATGCAATACGATATGATCTTTGATTTACGGGTGACCGGGGCGGAAACTGCTGATGAGATCAGTATGGAATACCGCTTTTCTGCCGATTATATCGGTAAGAAAAAAACGCGCCCGACTATCAGCCGGATTTTTCTGTCCAAAGATGCACAACAGGTTATCACCGGCTACCGGACCGAAAATTTTATCGAGGGTAACAGTACCATCATGACCGAGAAAGGCACCGTGGAATACCGCGATGGCAATATACATTCGGTTCTGATAAACAGTGAAATTCTCGCCAAATCCTACAATCTGAATTTTGATTATGATAAAGCAGACCGGCTGACCCGTATTTACACCACACCAATTCCTCTCAGTGACTTTAATTTCACCTACAATGAGAAAGGTGGCCTGGATAAAGGGACAGAAAGAACGGAATCCACCGGGATCGTAACCGGTAATGATATTCAGTGTACTGAATGGGATACGTACCAGAACTGTACCGCCGGTCTCTGGCTCCGGCATATTAACGGCGAACCTGCCGGTGAAGTCCCTTTCCGTACCACTTATGAGTATTACAGTAATAAATAACAGCAGAATACAATTAACATAATCGCATTACCCGATTTTATCGGGTAATGCCTGTTCTTTACTTCGCTGCTGCCGGCGGTGACAGTAGGCCAGAATAACCAGTACCAGGTAAATGGCCGGTTCCGGCGTATCAGTCTTCGCTGCCAGAATATAGTGCGTAATCACAATGAACAGCAGCGGATACAGCAGATTATGGATCCGTTTCCACCACCGGCCTGATAACCTGCGTATCCGGTCAGACGATGTCACCGCCATCAGACACAGAATTAACCAGCCCGCCGCACCGAGATTAAGATAAAAACGGGACGCTATCTCACTGAAAAAGAGTGCTGTATTTTCTGCGCCGATTTCAAGAAAAAAATAACTGGCCAGATGCAGCGTTGCCCAGAAAAAACACCATAATCCGAGTAATTTTCTCACCTGATATAAACTGTTCAGCTTAAAATAAAAAGCGACCGCCGGTATCACTGCGATAATAATCACTAAACGAAGTGCCGTAATACCGGTGAAATGCTGAATATCTTTTGCCGGATCCGCCCCCAGCGCCCCGTAATTAACAGCATAAATAAGCCATACCAGCGGTAATCCTGCCGTCAGATGAAAAAAGAGATTAACAAACGGGTAGCGGAATAATTTCATCATCAGAAATATCTCCGCAGATCCATCCCTTTATATAATTCCGCCACGTCTTCTGCATAACCGTTAAACAGTAATGTCGGTTGCCGTGTTGTTCTGCCTAACCCTCCGGAGCCGATAAAACGTTCTGTGGCCTGCGACCAGCGCGGATGATCAACCTGCGGGTTTACATTGGCATAAAAACCATATTCACGGGGTGCTGAAAGATTCCATGTGGTCGGCGGCACAGATTCTGTCAGGCGGATTTTAACAATGGATTTTATACCTTTAAAACCATATTTCCACGGCACCACCAGCCGGACAGGCGCACCATTTTGTTTCGGCAGTTCTTTTCCGTAAACACCTGTTGCCATCAGCGTCAGAGGATGAAGCGCTTCATCCAGGCGTAACCCTTCAATATACGGATACTGAAGCCCGCCCCCGGTAAAGCGGCTCTTTTGGCCGGGCATTTGTTCCGGGGCATACACCGTCTCAAAAGCAACATATTTCGCTTTGCTGTTCGGTTCCGCTGATAATAATAAATCTCTCAGAGGAAAACCGACCCACGGAATAACCATTGACCATGCTTCCACGCAGCGCATCCGGTAAATACGTTCTTCGGCCTGAAATTTATGGCGGATCTCATCGGCATTTAATACCAGAGGCCGGTTAACTTCCCCCTCAACTGTCAGTGTCCATTCATCCGTTTTCAGGGTATGTGCGTTTTCAGCCGGGTCCGATTTATTCAGGCCGAATTCATAGAAATTATTGTAACCGGTCACTTTATCTTCCGGCGTTAATATCAGGCCGGACTGATACTGTTCAGGTTTTGTATAACTGAGGTCTTTTAAGATTGTCTCCGGAACTCCGGGCTTATCATCGCCGGAAAACCACGAAAACAGACCGGCGCTGACTGACGGGCTGACCATTAATCCGGCAGTACCGGCACCTAATAACTTAAGCAGATTCCTGCGCTTCATCATAAACACAGATTCCGGTGTAATCTCAGATGATCGTATTATTTTTTTCATGATGAGTCCTTGTATTCAACAATCACAGTAATAACATTCCGTAACTGTTATACCGCATAATCTGAATTTAAAGCTGACAGGACGATGACAAATTTGTCATGAAAGGGACTGAACATCCGGGAAAATTAAGGTTACCGTATTATATGAGCCGGTACGTTCAAATCTGACCTCACCTGAATGCAGTTCTGTTATTGCCTGAACAATCGATAAGCCCAACCCGCTTCCTTCGGACGTTCTCGCATTATCTCCGCGCCAGAAACGGGTAAAGACCTGTTCACTGTTTTCAATAACATCACCTTCATTCATCACTGAAATGACGGTGCTGCCATGATTTTTTTCCGCAAGAGCAATAACCTCTGTATTGTTATATGAGTATTTAATCGCGTTTGACACCACATTAATCATAATCTGCATCAGCAAGACCCTGTCGGCTGATACCGTCACATCTGATATTTTATTAATTAACCGGATATTTTTCTCATCCGCATAAAATGCCAGTAATTCATAAATATCCTCAACCAGCTCAGAAACAACGACAGGCTCCCGCTTCAGAATAATATTTTTATTCTCTGCTCTGGCGATAAACAGAATGTTTTGTATTATTTTTGCCAGTTTATCCAGTTCTTCTGTATTACTGGCGATAATCGCTTCATACTCATCCGCAGTGCGTGTTTTTTGCAATGTGATTTCATTCTGAATTTTAATGGCATTAATGGGTGTTCTTAATTCATGCGCTAAATCATCCGCAAGTTGTGTCAGCCGGGCAAAATCATTTTTCAGCCGTGAGCGCATGATATTCAGTGAATCGCCCAGGCTTTTCAGTTCATCCGGTAACCGGCTGATATCCACTGTCTGTCCCAGAGAGTGCAGATCGGTTTTCGCAGTGATCCGGCTGAGATGGGCAATATCCTGCAATCCCCGGCGGATAAGCCATATACTGAAGACGACCATCATGAGGATAGCGATAACGGAAACAATCAGGCTTTGCTGTAAATATCCGCGTAAAACACTGCTGCGATCAACAGAACGCTTTGCCAGCGTGACATATAACTTACCTTCGGGGGCCTCAGTCTCAAAATTAATCACGGAAACCGGCATGTTATCATCGGTATTTTGGTATGAGATTGAAGGCGTTTCCTGATTATCCGGATAATTAAGTTTGTCCCGGGTATTCAGGGTAATCTCCGGGTTGGTATCCACAATCACACGATTATCAGCATCCGTTATCTTAATAACGTCCTGCCGCATATCCATCATCCGCCGGAAATAAACAGGCAACGATTTAATATCAATACCACTGACAATCAGTTTAGCCAGTTGATCGGCCCGGTTAATCAGGATGTCATCATCTTTTGAGGCAAGTTCATTTTTCAGAGAGTGATAAAGGATCAGTGTGACAAATCCGGCGTTTGCCACCATCAGCAATATAAATAATGAGACAATTTTAAATCTCAGTGAGCGTATTTTCATCATTCAGATCCGTTCAGGCGGTATCCCATACCACGGACAGTTTCAATTAATTTACGATCATGACCGTCATCTATTTTTTTTCTGAGCCGCCGGACAGCCACATCGACAATATTGGTATCACTCTCAAAATCCATTCCCCACACCTCACCGGCAATCAGTGTTCTGGGCAGGATCTCCCCGGAATGCTGCGCAAAAAAGAGCAACAGAGAATATTCCTGACGTGTCAGCGGTATTTTCAGTCCTGCCCGCTGTACATCATGACGGGTAAGATCAATGCTGAGGTCGGCAATTTCAATTACCCCGGAATCAGGCTGACAGCTACGCAGCTGATTCCTGACTCTTGCCAGTAATTCGGAGAATGAAAACGGTTTAACCAGATAATCATTCGCCCCCAGTTCCAGTCCTTTTACCCGGTCAGCAACCGCATCCCTGGCCGTCAGACAAATAACAGGTACCATTTTGGAGGTTCTCAATATTCTCAGCACTTCCCAGCCATCCATACCGGGCAACATAATATCAAGAATAACCAACCGGTAATTGTTTTCCAGAGCGAGATACAACCCATCCCGGCCATCCGCAGTGATATCAACAATAAACCCGGCTTCCTCTAATCCTTTTTTTACCCAGCTGCCGGTCTTTTCATGATCTTCAATCAGTAATATTTTCATTTTTATAATCCGGAATTTTTTTCTGGTACATCCTGCATCAGTGTATTTTAATTCCGGACATAAAAAAACAGCAGACCAATGCCACGCCTGAACGTGGCACCTCAGACCTGCTATCTGAATTTATAATGTCAAAATCCGTTCCGCTATCAGCGACATCAGCACATCTGCCTGCACATCAGTGATGATCGTGGTATTAATATGAGGCTCATCGATACGGCACTGCTTTTCAGCACCGCCCTGCACATCCGGCACAATTGCATGACTGAAGCCAAAGAGCCTGCGTGACTCATATTCAATATCAACATGTCCGCTGACCCCTGAAAAAATATCAGGGCGGATTAAATACGCAATCACACAGGGATCATGCAGGAAAGGATCAAATTCCGCATATCCGCGCGCCATTTTTGCTGCGATTCCGGCAATAGCGCCACCCTGCTCTAATTCCCGGCATAACCCCGCCCGGATATCCGCTTTGTGGGTCACATCCAGCCCCAGCATGGTAATATGCTCTGCGCTGTCAAAAACGATATGTGCCGCATGCGGGTCGACATAGAAATTAAATTCCGCGGCCGGCGTGATATTTCCGCGGCGAAATGCTGCGCCCCCCATCAGTACAATATCTTTCACATTATCTCTGAGCCCCGGCTCTTTCAGCATTGCCATTGCAATATTGGTCAGCGGAGCTGTCGGGCACAGTGTGACTTCACCGGGATTGGACATCACGGTATCAATAATAAAATCCACCGCGTGTTTTTCTGAATAACGGTAAGGGGATTCAGGTAATGTTACGCCCGCCAGGCCGTCGCTGCCGTGCACGGCTGTTTTATTTCCCCGCCGTGCCAGCAAAGGACGCCCGCAGCCTTTGGCCAGTGGTATATCCGGCCGCGACACAAGTGCGAGTATCCTGCGGGCATTTTCATAAACCTTATCCGACTCAACGTTACCAGCCACTGTTGTGATCCCCAGAACCTCAATTTCAGGAGAAGCCAGTGCAAGCAGAATCGCAATAGCATCATCCACACCCGGATCACAATCCATAATAATTTTCGTCATATAACCTCTCCTCTGATCACTCATATGATGTACTTAATCACAATACAGGCTTAACTCTGTCCTGCAAAAATACCGGCCATTGTCGCTGACAGGCAACTGACCAGTGTTGAGCCGATAATCAACCGGAACGTGTTTGCCGCTATTATTTTTCCGTGTTTTTTGCTAATCGCGGAAACGCAGCCGATAATCATTCCCACCGAGCCGAAATTCGCAAATGAAATCAGAAAAACAGACATAATAGTTTCTGTTCTCAGGCTGAGATCGTCTATTTTTATATAGTCAATCATTGCCACAAATTCATTGGCCAGCACCTTTGTGGCAATAATCTGTCCGAGCCGGATGCTGTCCTCCCACGGCACTCCCAGCACAAAAGCAAGCGGTGAAAAAATATAACCGAGGATACCCTGAAAACTTATCCCAACAATATGTAAAAACACATCATTTAATAAGCTGATTAACGCAATAAATCCCAAAATAATAGGAACTATTGCCAGGATAAGTTTAAAACCATCCTGCATATGTTCGGTTATCACCTCAAAAAAGCTGTGCCGTTCATCGTTCACACCGGAAAAATTCTCCGGAATATCGACCGGGTCACCGGGATTAATAACAGAAACGATAACAAACGTACTGAAAAAATTCAGGCACACACCGATAATAACAAACTGCGGTGATATCATTTGTGTATAGGCACCCAATATTGCGATATCGACAGTTGATAATGAGCATGCCGCAATAGTGTACATTTGTGGCTTTGTCAGATTGGGTATATATTCTTTTATCGATACATAAACTGCCATCATACCGACCGCAACAGCACTGACAGCGGAAAAGGACTCAAGCTTACCGACTTTCGCTATCTTATTAATAAGATAGCCGACAGTGATAATAATTAATCTGAGAATGCCAAAATATTTTAAGATCCCGATAACAGCACAAATAAATACCAGCGGCATCAGTGCGGCAATAACAAATATTATGGGTTTTTTAGCCGTAATATCACCGAATACAAAATCTATCCCTTTGTTAGCATGATAAATCAAATACTCAATCCCTCCCGATGCAGTATGAAGTATTGCCAGTCCGGCAGAGGTATGCAGAAGTGCATAAGCCACCGCGCCTTCCAGTAATAACAATACGATTATCGGAACACATTTTCGTTTGATATCTCCGGCCTTAAAACTGACAGAAGCCGCTGCAATAAAAATTACGATAAGGCTGATAATGAAAATTAAATACTTCATAAAAACCCCGGTCATCTTTTATATTAGTTGTATGGATTATTTATGTGATATTCCTTTACATACATTCCTTTTTCAGTCTGACTTCAACACTGCTCCCGGACGGCATAGACGACGCACCTTTTTTTTCAACCGCCAGCGATGCGTACGCGACTGCAAATTTCACCGCCTCATCCATATTCCGGCCTTCGACCAGTCTGGCTGCCAGCGCCCCTGTGAAAGCATCACCGGCGCCGCTGGTATCAACCACAGACGCATTTATCGCGTTATAATGTTTCATCACCGAACCGTTAAAATACAGCGCACCGTTATCACCAAGCGTCATAATGATCTCTTTCACGCCCAGAGCATGTATTACTCTTATAGCCTGTTCTGCAGAATGCAGATTACTGATTTTAATACCTGATATAAGTTCCGCTTCTGTCCCGTTAGGTATTAATAAATCCACCGAGGATAAATACGGCATAATATCCTGTGAATATGGTGCCGGATTAATAATGACATAGCAGCCACACCTTTTTGCCATCTCAACAGCAAAAAGAGTAATATCCATATTATTCTCAAGCTGAGTAAGAAATATTTTTGCAGACTTCAGGTTGTTAATATCTGATAATATTTCTGATTTCGTTATCGTGGCATTGGCCCCCTGATCAATAATAATGCTGTTATTACCGGTAAGGCTTTCAACCATCACCAATGCGCTGCCGGTTTTTGTCTTAATATCCTTAATTAAGGTATATGATCCTATCTTAGTGGAACTGAAGTATTTTTCCGCATCCGTACCGAATGCATCATCGCCCACTTTAACAAAAAGATGTACATGACTGTTTAGTTCTGATGCTGCAATAGCCTGATTAGCCCCTTTACCTCCCGGATAAAAACGGGTTGATATTGCCCTGACTGTCTCACCGACAGACGGAAATCGTTCAACTTCAGTAACCACATCTAAATTAAAAGACCCGAGGATATATAACAGACATTTATTTTCATTTATCTTCCTCTTATCCTGACTTACAGATTCAACATTAAAAACCCTGGCTTCATTAACTGTTCTGTTTATAACCTCTTCCGGATTGTTTTTCTGTAATTTAACACCACCATGAAACTTGGTTGCCACACCTGATAATTGTAACTCACCGATATAGCGCCTTATTGTTCTTTCAGAAACATGCAGCAGTGCACTGAGTTCTTTTACATAAACAACATTATCTTTAATTAATTTATTCCGGATAAAGGCAAGACTGTTTTTTTTGTTCATACAGTTCCTCATTTTTTTAGATTAGTGTTTTCTCCCGATAATTCTGTCTGCACTGTCACGTTTATTGTCCGGATTCGGACAATTTGCTGTCCGTTTTTATCAGAGCCTGACAATTTAACCGTAAAATAAATAGTGAAATGAAAATTAATCTGTATATCTGGTTATGAGGATATTGATACGTGATTATACGTATCTGACAGTATGACTGAAGATGTCTGAAAAGGTGTAATTTTTTACTGACATAAAAAATCCGGAAATACAGATGTATTTCCGGATTCAGATAATGACAGGATCACCGTGCTGATCCTTAATTGCCGGTGACAATCAGGCAAACTTAATCATCACCATTCCCAGCAGAAGCAGAATAATCCCGCCCCAGCCTTTGTAATTCAGGCGCTGGTTAAACAAAATCCAGCCTGCGGCCACGGTTGCCACAATACCGAATGCCCCCCACAGCGCATACGCAACAGAAAGTTCGATACCGCGGACAGCCAGTGCCAGACAACTGAACGCGCCCAATACCGCCAGCAGCGATAAAATACCCAGCCACAGACGTTTAAAGCCGTTTGACATTTTGAGCAGGATATTCGCCAGAATTTCCAGTACCACGGCCAGCAGCAAAAATGCTCCGTGCCACCATTCAAATGTCGGTAACATATTACGCCCCTTTCAGCATCTCATTCAGTGGCGCACGAACCGGTTTGGCAGCAGGCTGCTTTTTCTGCACTTTTTTGGTGCCGTATTTAATCAGCGTGATCCCCGCGATTAACAGTGCCAGACCGCCCAGTTTCAGCGGTGACAGCGATTCATGGAACCACATCACGCTGAACGTGGTGATAATCAGGATACCGATCCCTTCCCACAGCGCATAAGCCACCCCGAGAGCAACTTTTTTCACCGCCATGGAGAGCAGAATATAAGAGGAGGCAATCATGATATACATCACAATCATTCCCGCGCTGCCGCCGGAAACACTCGCGTATTTCATCGACAAGGTACCGATCACCTCGGTAATAATGGCTAAGCCTAAAAACATCCAGTAAATCATAGTTATTTCTCCTGATGGACAACGCATACAGGTCATCAGCACAAAACAGAAAGTTTGCGTGACTGAGTGCGTTTATCGCGAAACGAAAACGTTAAATGTAACGATGTGACCAAAAACGCAGGTGCGTTTGGTTCGTCAGACGAAAAGAGAAATAGCTATAACTCGCCGTACCAGTAGTGTTCGCTTGATACGATAGCGGAAAGGAAAAGTACATGGGTAGAACGTCGGATTTTAATCCTGCTACTACTGTCGCTTTGCATGATGTCTTATTCTTTTGTCTGTCCCCGGACAGGGTGACAACAATGAAAGAATCCTCCGGTTATTAATATTCATATTATTTTTAGCACAAGTAACCGTTTTCAGCAATGGTGCCGTGCGGTATTTTTAAGTAAATAATTTTATTTTTTAGACAGTTATAAAAAATGACCACCTTCTTATTCAGAAGATGGTCATAATTACGCAAATATTGAACCGGTTAACTACCTTTATTGATACCGCAGATGGATAATTATTCCACTTCGTTCCAGGCGTGACCGTCACGGGCCATCATGGCGATAGACGCGATCGGCCCCCAGCTGCCAGCCTGATACGGTTTCGGTGGTTCATTATCCAGCGCCCATGCGTGCATAATAGAATCCACCCATTTCCAGGCTTCCTCCACCTCATCACGACGGACAAACAGCGCCTGAATACCGCGCATGGCTTCCAGCAGCAGACGCTCATAAGCATCCGCAATATGCGTCTGGTTAAACGTCTCAGAGAAACTCAGATCCAGCTTGGTGGTTTGCAGGCGGTGTTTGTGATCCAGTCCCGGTGCTTTATTCAGCACTTCGATATCAATACCTTCATCCGGCTGCAGACGGATAGTCAGCTTATTCGGCGGCAGATGCTGATAGGTTTCGTTGAAAATATTCAGGGACGGTTGTTTGAAATAAACCACCACTTCCGAACATTTTGACGGCATCCGCTTTCCGGTACGCAGATAGAACGGCACGCCTGACCAGCGCCAGTCGTCGATATCAGCACGGATAGCAACGAAGGTTTCTGTCTGGCTGACGGTATTTGCGCCCTCTTCATCCAGATAACCCGGCACTTTTTCACCGTGAACAAATCCGCCGGTATACTGCCCGCGCACTGTTTTCTCACGGACATTCGTAATATCAATCGTCCGCAGCGAGCGCAGCACTTTGACTTTTTCATCGCGGATACGGTCGCTGGTCAGATCATCCGGCGGTGACATGGCAATCATGGTCAGAATTTGCAGCAGATGGCTCTGCACCATATCCCGCATCTGTCCTGCCTTATCAAAATAGCCCCAGCGCCCCTCAATCCCCACCTCTTCCGCCACCGTGATCTGGACATGGTCGATGGTGCGGTTATCCCAGTTATTCACAAACAGGGAGTTGGCAAAACGCAGCGCCAGCAGGTTCAGGACGGTTTCTTTACCGAGATAATGGTCGATACGGTAAATCTGGCTCTCTTTAAAATATTTCGCCACTTCGGTATTGATCGCCTGCGATGAGGCCAGATCATTACCCAGCGGTTTCTCCATCACCACGCGGCTCGGCTCTTTGTTCAGATGCGCTTCGCCCAGCCCTTTGCACATAGCGCTGAACGTTCCCGGCGGCATGGCGAAATAATAGACAGCGGTATTTTTGTTTTCCGCAATAATATTGGCGAGGCTTTTGAAATGAGATGTCTCATTCACATCGAGATTACAAAACAGCAGACGTGCACTGAATCGATCCCATAACTCCGGGTCTAATTCTTCGTTGAGGAAGGTATTGAAAGCATCTTCAACAAATTTCTGATACTCCTCACGGGACCAGTCCGCCCGGCCTGCACCGATAATCCGGGTATCCGGATGAATATTACCCGCTTTTTCAAGCTGATATAAAGACGGGAGTAACTTGCGGCGTGCGAGGTCGCCTTTGGTACCGAAAATGACCAAATCACAAGCGGGAGCCGTTGCTGTCAGCGCCATAGAAAACCTCTCCTCGTGGCTGTGGGATTGTAATTTTGTTACAGAGATAACGAATAATGTACTCGTTTGCGCCCGGTCAGTAAACATAAATGCGGGCCACCGCACATTCTGACAGGCTTGTACGGCAGCGCTTTCCGGGTGCAATTTTGTAATTTAATTACTTTTTTGATGCAAACTTACTGAAATGAAAATCAGACACCGGTCAAACTTTCAAAAAAAAGCCGCATTCAGGGGGATTTCCCCTCTGTATCACCGTGACTTACGTAGTATATTTTCAAAAAATGAAGGTGGCCGGTGTGTCACACAGATCAATATAAAAGGCACGATGGCATGAATATTTTAGACCGGCTCCGTAACAGTCTGGATTACCTGAGTAAATCGGAAAAAAAAGTTGCAGAGACGATCCTCGGCGCACCGCAGATAGCTATTCATTCCAGTATAGCCACACTGGCCAAAATGGCGGATGTCAGCGAACCGACCGTTAACCGGTTCTGCCGCCGCCTGGATACCAAAGGCTTTCCTGATTTTAAACTGCTGCTGGCACAAAGCCTGGCAAACGGCACACCGTATGTCAGCCGCAATGTGGATGAAAATGATTCGGTTGAGGCTTACACCGGTAAAATCTTTGAATCCGCCATGGCCGGCCTGGATGCAGTCAGAAGCACCCTCGATATGCTGACCATCAACCGCGCCGTGGATTGCCTGACTCAGGCACGGAAAATCGCTTTTTTCGGCCTGGGTGCCTCTGCCGCAGTAGCCCATGACGCGATGAATAAATTTTTCCGTTTCAATATCCCGGTGATTTATTCTGACGACGTGGTAATGCAGCGCATGAGCTGTATCAACAGTACCGAGGGTGATGTGGTGGTATTAATTTCTCATACCGGCCGGACCAAAAACCTGGTTGAGATAGCCCGTATCGCCCGCGAAAACGATGCCACTGTAATCGCCATCACCTCCGAGAACTCCCCGCTCGCTGCGGAAGCCTCACTGACCATCATTCTCAATGTGCCGGAAGACACGGATATTTATATGCCGATGATCTCCCGCCTGGCACAACTGACCATTATTGACGTGCTTGCCACCGGTTTTACCCTGCGCCGCGGCCCTAAATTCCGCGATAACCTGCGCCGGGTCAAAGAAGCCCTGAAAGACTCCCGCATCGACAAACTCCGTTGATTTTTAACCATTTGTGTCAATTTGACACATTTACTGCTGCCGGGTGTAATGACCATCACGAATTAGTAACATAACGGATGGTAGGATAACGTCTGACTCACTGTTTTGCGTTTGCTGACTCGATTTTTATTTTAAATACGCGATAATCAGACAGGAGTGAATCGATTTTACACTTTTCTGCCGGGACGGATTTTCCCGGCGGGGAGTTTTTTATCAACACCATTTCACCTTATTCAGGTCAACGGAGTAATTTATGTCAATACGCCTCAGAAGAACGAAAATCGTAACGACCCTGGGTCCCGCCACCGATCGCGATAACAACCTTGAAAAAATCATCCGTGCCGGTGCCAATGTGGTTCGTATGAACTTTTCTCACGGCAGCCCGGAAGATCACGTTGAACGTGCGAATAAAGTCCGTGAAATCGCTGCCCGCCTCGGCGTTCAGGTCGCTATCCTGGGTGATCTCCAGGGACCGAAAATCCGTGTGTCCACCTTTAAAGATAATAAAGTCCTGCTGAATGTCGGTGATAAATTTGTTCTGGATGCGGAACTGGGCAAAGGCGAAGGCACCAGTGAACACGTCGGGATTGATTACAAAAAACTGCCGGAAGATGTGGTGGCAGATGACATCCTGTTACTCGATGATGGCCGCGTGCAGCTGAAAGTCCTGGATGTTAAAGGCTCTAAAATCATGACAGAAGTCACCGTCGGTGGTTTACTGTCCAATAATAAAGGTATCAACAAACTCGGCGGCGGATTATCTGCCGACGCGCTGACAGAAAAAGATAAAGAAGATATCAAAACAGCCGCCCGTATTAATGTTGATTACCTTGCTGTTTCCTTCCCGCGCAGCGCGGAAGATCTGCACTACGCCCGCCGTCTCGCCCGCGATGCCGGTTGTGAGGCAATGATTGTCTCCAAAGTGGAACGCGCAGAAGCCGTCGCCACCGACCAGGTCATGGATGAAATCATTCTCGCATCTGATGTGGTGATGGTTGCACGTGGTGACCTCGGTGTGGAAATCGGTGATCCGGAGCTGGTCGGTGTCCAGAAAAAGCTGATTCGTCGTAGTCGTCAACTGAATCGTGTCGTGATCACAGCAACCCAGATGATGGAATCAATGATCACCAATCCGATGCCGACCCGTGCGGAAGTCATGGACGTGGCAAACGCCGTGCTCGATGGTACGGATGCGGTGATGCTCTCTGCGGAAACCGCGGCCGGTCAGTATCCTGCTGAAACGGTGGAAGCCATGGCGCGGGTTTGTCTGGGTGCGGAGAAAATGCCGAATGTGAATATCTCCAAACACCGCCTGGATATGACCTTCGACAATCCGGAAGAAGCGATTGCGATGTCCACCATGTACGCGGCAAACCACCTCAACGGCGTGAAAGCGATTATTGCCATGACCGAATCCGGCCGTACCGCGCGTATGATGTCCCGCATCAGCTCCGGCCTGCCGATTTTCGCCATGTCCCGCCACGAAAAAACCCTGAACCAGTGCTCACTGTACCGTGGTGTCACCCCGGTATTCTGCAGCACTCATACCGATGGCCTGGCTGCAGTCACTGAAGCTATCAGCCGCCTGAAAGAAAAAGGCTACCTGTGCACCGGTGACCTGGTTATGGTCACCCAGGGCGACCAGATGGGCCTGGTCGGCAGCACCAATACCAGCCGTATTCTTGAAGTGAAGTGATTTGCTTCAGATAAAACTGAAACCGCCTGTCTGGTGATGGGCGGTTTTTTTTGTTTTAATGTCCGTCTCAGGGCTGTGTCCCTCTTCTGAGGGGTTTTATTTTCCAGGCAAACGCCCATTGGACAAGTAAGGGCTTATAAGTGCCACTTGGCTTTGAGTATACAATTATGGCACAGATCTAAATCTAATCTGACTGGCAGCTCTGTGCCAGGAGTGGACATGCGGCTAAGTAAGCTCTCTAAGAACATTATTGTTCCTGCAAAAAATATCTGGCCTGAATATAAGCTTCTCGATATTCTGAAAAACTTTGTATTTTTTGTGAACAGGAAAAAGTATGCTTAGTACATTACCCGATTTACACAGAAGTTTTGCAAAGCAACTTAAGCTTAAATTTCAGTCTGATTCGCGGATTCACTCCCTTCTCGCTGGCGGCTCGATTATTCATGGCGGCTTTGATAAATACTCCGATCTCGATTTTGTCGTTGTCGTAGACCCTCTCCACTATGACGAAATCATGGCACAGCGTAGGGAGTTCGCCGGAACATTAGGCCATCTGCTCCATGCCTTCACCGGGGAACATGTCGGAGAGCCTCGCCTTCTTATATGCCTGTATGGCCCTGAACTCCTTCATGTTGATCTGAAATTTGTCACACTGGACATGCTCACTCAACGCGTTGAGGAGCCTGCAGTTTTATTTACCCGTGATAACCTTGCTCTGGAGCGACAGCTGGCAAAATTTCGTGCTCACTGGCCTGACATGACGCCGGAATGGTTTGAGTCCCGAGCCTGGATCTGGCTGCATTATGCCGTGGTTAAACTGGGAAGAGGCGAACTCTTTGAAGCGATTGGTATGCTGTCATTTTTCCGCGAGCAGGTGCTGGGCCCCATGCTGTGTCGTCGAGCAAATCTTCCGCAACGTGGGGTTCGCCGCATTGAGTTCCATGGCATTGATCCTGACGGCCTGCTGACTTCCACGCTGGCAACGCACGATCGTGACTCCGTCAGCATGGCCATCAGAATGGCTGTTGATGCTTATACCAATCTGCGTGCTGATGCTCTGCCTGAAAATATCGCAGATGATGCAGCACGACACGCGCTCCTTACCATGCTAAAAGAGTATTCTAATATAGTTTAAATCCATACTTCCGGTCGCTGACGCTTTAATCACGTAAGCGACCGGAAGGTGTAATCACTATCCAAATCACAGGATGAATGTCTCGACCTTAAATGGTTCTGTGAGGACAAGCCCATCCAAATTCAAGCGCAACGTCCGCTCCTCGCTCAAAGCAGACTGTCAGATTTGATGATGTGCTGCCAGTAAAAACCGTCAGATCAGGTCTGATCTAGTACATATTAATAGCAATAGTATGCCCCTCAATTAAGAGGCTTTTTTAGCGGAAGTAAAACTTTGGCTTCCGCTACAAGTATTTCAATAATCGATAACGGCAAATTATCAGCAAAAATACTGATAGAAAATTCATGAGTCACATCTGAATAAAATATCTCTGCCAATTGCTCTACAGGAGATATATCCGGTAACCTCAGTTCAAGGTACATTCCATCTCTGACAATATCACTCCCCCTGATAATCTCATATCGTGTTCCATTTTCTTCAATAAGCATAATTTTGATTCCCTGCTATATGCTTCCTGAGAACATATCCAACTGATTTTCGCCGTAGTGGCTTTTCGGAAACGCATTATACGGCAGGACAGGCAACCCATGTTCTGAGACATTCTTTCGCAACGCACTTCATGATGAACGGAGGGAGCATTATCACACTGCAGCGGTTACCTGGTCATTCAAGCCTCAGCCAGACGATGACCTATGCGCACTTTGCGCCTGACTTTTTGCAGGATGCGGTTATGTTCAATCCGTTGAAAGGAGGATGCGGGATCTGACAGAAAGTGTCCACACAGTGACCACGCTATAGCTAATTACGGCACTGTGTGGCTCTCAAAAGAGTACTGATAACATTATGGTTTTATTACGAACGCCGATGTAATCAGGCGTAAGAATTGCCCCGTCTCAGGGCAATTCTTTGTGTTTATAGATTTTATACGGCTCTTCTTCGCCGTCTTTGCGGGTTTTCAGCAGTTTCAGAATCCAGGTATATTGTTCTATATTCGGACGCACCAGCGCTTCCACTTCTTCATTCATGCGGCGGGCGATATACGGGTCGTCCTGACCGTCAATATCATCCATCGGCGAGCGGACGTGGATATGGAACTGGTGATTTTTATGATCGTACACCGGAAACAGCGGGACAATTGCCGCTTTGCAGACTTTCATCAGTCGCCCGATGGCAGGCAGTGTGGCTTTATAGGTACTGAAAAACGGGACAAACTCACTGTGCTCTTCGCCGTGATCCTGATCCGGCAGATAGTATCCGCTGTAACCATTACGTACGCTGGCGATAAACGGTTTGATACCGGCCTCGCGGGAGTGCAGGCGGCCGCCGAAGTGAACCCGCGCTTTATTCCACAGGTAATCCGCCACCGGGTTTTTCTGGTGATGGAACATGCCCGCCACTTTATTTCCCTGCGCAGCAAACAGCATCGCTGGTAAATCAATCGCCCAGCCGTGCGGCACCATAAAGATGATATTGCGCCCTTCTGCCTGTAACCCGTCAATAATGTCCTGTCCGTGAACCTGCGTGCGGGAAATCACCCGCTGCGGATTGCGCAGACACAATTCCGCCAGCATCACAAAAGCGTGCGGTGCACTGGCAAACATCTCATCCGTGATCCTTTCCCGCTCCGCTTTCGGCATATCCGGGAAACAGTAATACAGATTAATCAGTGCCCGGCGGCGTCCGCCTTTGGCAAAACGTCCGGCGATCCGGCCCACACCGGCCAGCATCGGATCACGTAATTTAACCGGCAGGTAGCTCAGACCGGCCAGTGCGCCTGCCGCAACCCACATACCCCAGTATTTCGGGTGCAGGTAATGGCGGTGAAATGTCGGGATATAGCCCGCTTTGCTGTCTGTATCATTGTCTTTATACACAGAGGGATACCAGTATTAAATTAAGCTTATTTATCATGATATTATAGATATCGTGATCTATTATTATTGATTATCTGAACTCAGAAGTACATTAAAATTCTGCATTCTGAAAATGCACCGGACGGGTTTCTTCATACCCGTCCGGCGAAATGAGAGGATTAATCAAGTGTCAGCTGAGGACGGTATTGTTTGACCAGCGCCAGATAACCGGTGCGATCTTTGCCGGTCAGACCGCCGGAACGCGGCAGTTTTGCGGTCAGCGGGTTCACCGCCTGCTGTCCGTTCCAGACCTCAAAGTGCAGATGCGGTCCGGTTGAGCGGCCGGTGTTACCGGATAACCCGACTTTATCACCGCGTTTCACTTTCTGACCCGGTTTGACCAGCAGTTTGCGCATATGCATATAGCGGGTGGTAAACTGACGTCCGTGACGGATAGCCACGAAATTTCCCGCAGCACCGCTGTATTTCGCCACAACCACTTCGCCGTCACCGACAGCCAGCACCGGTGTGCCGACCGGCATCGCGAAATCAACCCCTTTATGCGGCGCAACACGCC
>OJJS01000038.1_pt1 | contig 34680 bp, 48 predicted proteins | sample 1596371 | NCBI WGS metagenome assembly OJJS01 (sample SAMEA4350116, study PRJEB24818) | metagenome | biome: human; feature: gut; material: faeces | place: Denmark | collected 2013-09 | reverse complement strand
CGCGTGTTCTTCTTATTCTGTCCGGCATAACGCCGGTTTCAGCCCTGTTTTTATCCGGGGTTATTCTGTCTGCGGAATATACCCGGTTATAAGGCATTTATCATAACGTTCTCAATTACCCGTATAACATTACGGGATCAGCTGTTTCAGCTAAGTTTATTTATCCTGAACAATGCCCGTCTTTACATCCTGATGTCTGTTTTCTCCGGCAGACAACAACACCACCGGGCTGATACAGACCTGATTAACGTTTTCCGGTTGCTTCTGTTACACCATACTTACTTGCAACATTTCCTCTCTCAGCCGGGGGCACGGCACAGAAGTCCCCGGGCTATTTGCGGCGATCACAACATAATAAATACACATAAAATACAGGGAATTACTTTATATTGATGATGATAATGAGAACTGTTAGCATTTATATCTTATTAGTATGGAGAGCACAAATGAAAATTAAATATCACCTGCTTATTGCCGCGCTGACATCGTTATCTTCGGTATCTTCATTCGCAACAACTTACCCGGTAACAGTCACTGATACCGATGGGCAGACTATAACGCTGAATCATGAACCTAAGCGTGTTGTTCTGCAGGATGGCAGAGATATTATGACTCTGGCATTACTGGACAGAACTAACCCGTTCAAAAGAGTTGTCGCGTGGAATAACAACCTGAAAAAGTCAGATCCGCAGACGATTTTTTTGCTTGAGAAAAAATGGAAGTCCGATATCTCAGAAATTCCGGATATGGGATTTAATGACAAAGGCGAAGTTGATGCTGAGCAGGTGATAGCACAAAAACCGGATGTGCTGATTGCGCAATTGCGGGCAAAACCGGCGCTGGAAGGTGCGGGAGTCATCGCTAAACTGAAGGAAGCCGGTATTCCGGTGATTTACGTCGATACATTCCTCAACCCGGCAGAGAACACAAAAAGCAGTATCTCACTGCTGGGACTTGCTTTGAATAAGGAATCAGAGGCTAAAGAGTACACTGATTTTTATCAAAGCCACCTGGATACACTGAAAAGTAAAACGGCATCTGTTAAAAATAAGCCCCGGGTATTTATTGAAGCAAAAGCCGGTGCGAATGGCGGGAGTTGCTGCTTTACACATAATAATGCAGGATGGGGCGGAATGGTTCAGGCGGTTGGCGGAGATAATATCGGCAGCCATTTTTTACCCGGTGCATCAGGCGAAATTTCGTTAGAAAAAGTCATTAGTGAAGAACCGGATATATTTATTGTGACAGGCGGCCGCTGGAAAAATAAAAACAGCATAGCAGCCCCATTTGGATACGATGTGACAAAGGAAGAAGTCAGCAGCGGGTTTGAACGATTAAAAGACCGGGTTGGATTCAGTCAGATTACTGCAGTGGAAAATAATCAGTTATACGGTATTTATCATAATTTCTATAATCACCCGTATAATATTGTGGGATTAGAGTTTTTGGCTAAATTTATTTATCCTGAAAAATTCCCGTCCTTAAATCCTGACGAGACATACAATCAGATTATCACCCGGTTCACTACGATACCGGTTCATCAGGCAACGTGGGCCGCTAAGTCTGAGTAATTGCCGGTGATAGCTATGTTAAGCTCTTAATTCAGGATTAAGGGCTTTTATTCTTTCTGTCAGTCTGTATTTTGATGATGTTCATAAATAATAGAAATAAGTAAGGTAATACAGGGCGTATTTATCTTCCTGATGATGGATATAAAATACACAGCAGAATTCAGCGGATATCATCAGCCGCCGATATAAAAATGTTATCTCTTTGCGGGTAACAGGAATTCGCACAGATATACCGGTATACTGGCCGGATTGTGACGGAGAAAACTGCATGACATTAAAAATTACCGGCCTTTTTGTTCTGACCGCACTGGCTGAAATCGCCGGTTGTTACTTTCCGTATTTATGGTTAAAAAAACAGGGAAGTGTGTGGTTACTGCTGCCTGCTGCTGCCAGTCTGGTTGTATTTGTCTGGCTGCTGACATTGCACCCGGAATCCAGCGGCAGAATTTACGCATCGTATGGCGGAATCTATGTGGTGACGGCACTGATATGGTTGCGGGTGGTTGATGGTGTATCGCTGTCAGTATCAGACTGGACAGGTGCAGCCGTCGTTCTTGCCGGGGCGGGGATTATTATCAGCGGATGGCGGTGAGGAAATGGCCGGAGAAATATGAAAGTCAGCAAAACGGTTATCATTGTATTGATGTCCGGCATTATGCCGGCTTCTGTCCTGTTTATCTCCGGGGTTATTCTGGCCGCGAATAAAACACCGTATTACGATATTGACCGCGACGGCAAACAGTTCGGAAATTCTGTATTTACATTGTATGACGGCCATATCTATGCCGCAGTTCCGTCTGACGGGTATTTTTTAATCCCCGGCGCAGACCCGGACAGTTTCAGATTGCTGCCTGATAATAACAACCACAATGGCCGGCAATTTGCAGCGGATAAAAATCACGCCTGGTGCGGTAATCTTCCTGTCCCGGATTTTAATCCTCAGACCGCTGTCACTATCGGTAATGCGTATTTTACGGATGGCAAAAATACGGTTTTCTGTGCCCCTTATACCCGGATAAATAATGAACTGTCCGGCCTGCAGGAATTGTATCAGAAATGGTGTTACGGCTGGGGACTGAGCGATAAACCACAGACGTATTATTATCCGCAGCAGCCGCTGCCGCCGTCAGCTGCGCCTTACCGGATATTACCGGATTCCGGTCTTATCAGTAACGGAGAACAGGTTTTCTTTGAGGGTAAATTAATGCCGGAGGCAAACCCGGCGACATTACGGCCAGTGGCTGTCCGGCAGGATGATAAATCAGTGCGTCAGAGCCGGGTATTTTATCACGACGGAGAACATGTTTATTATCAGCACCATTTATTGCCGCTGAAAGATACAGAATCGCTGTATGGCTTTTACCTCGGCAATTTATTTCAGGAAGCCTATTTATTTGATCCGCAAACCGGGCAGGTGGCTATCAATAATCAGGTATTTCCGCCGGAATATGCGCCTTATCGTGTGATCAGTTTTTATGGTCAGCATGTTAATCAGGGGCTGTTTTTATCCGCGCAGGGCGTTTATTTTTACGACCGGAAAAAAGAGAAAATCCGCCGTGCGGGCGATAATCCGCCTTTACAGGAAAGCTGTCAGGAAATATCACCGCTGATTTTTACCTGCGGTAATGAAACCCGGTATTTGCAGGGCGCGGAACAATGGGGCGACAGGAAATCGCCGGGGCTGATTTCCCGCAGCACGGTTCTCCGCCGCCTTAACGATAATATAACCGGCAACTGGGTAAAAATCGGCGATGTTACGTTTCACCATTACGGAGAGGTCTGGCAAAAGGGCGGGCAATATTATTATTTTGATCGTCTGGGTGCGTCACAGCTTATGCGGGGGCCGATTTATTTCATTCCGGATGAGATAACCGTACGCGCGTTACTGAGTGATGACCTCCGGTTTGATGAACTCCGGAAAATGGCTCATGACGGACGTTTGCAGGATGTTTCCGGTACTGAAATTCTGAAAGCCACCACGCGTTATAAAGAGAGCATGTTCAGTTTCCTGAATTTTTCCGGAGATGATTAATCCGCGTTTATGTATTTCCGGGTAATCTGTATAGTTGAGTAAATATAGTCTGATAATATTGACTCTGGAGTTAACTCCATAGTTATACTTTAATCAGATACAAAAAGTACCCGTTAAAATTAACCACCAAAAGTAACTTTACACATTTAATACGATATTCCCGGAGGGATTATGAAAAAGTTATTATTAGCAGGATTGCTTGGCGGCGCGGTATTTGGTTTATCAGCTAACGTGTTAGCAAACGTGAATCATAACAATCAGTCAGCAGGCGGCGGGTTTGCTTCACAGGCGGCACAGGTTGTCAGTGTTTCAAATGCAAATAATCAGCCGGATGACAGCAGAGTAATTATCGAAGGTTTTATTATCAGGAATATCAGCCACAATCTGTATGAGTTTAAAGATGACTCCGGTATTACCCGCGTAAAAATAGATAACGAAAAATGGAACGGGATCAATGTTTCACCTGAAACTAAAATACGTGTTGAAGGGCGTGTTGATAACCATCTGATTCAGCATGAGATTAATGCAGAACGTGTATCATTGGCAGAATAAAGAATAACTGAAACCGGTTAAGGCTGTGTTGTTCACAGCCTTAACCCGGATAACAATAACATTACGAAAAGGATAAGCGTAATGAAACTACTGACAAACTTACTCAGATATACATTTTTTCTCGCCGTGATTGCTATTGCTTTTGTTTATCGTGATGTACTTTTTCAGTTTTATAACCGGATCGTTTCACAATCCGGCACCATTTCTCAGATAGCTGACAGTATCAGCAGTATTCTGGCGTATTTTTAGATAACCGGAGTAATTTTACTCCGGTTTTTCCTGTTCCATCTGAAAAGTAATATTATCAATATCATATTTTTCATGAATAACATCTGTTAATGATTTACGGATTTTATTATGGTCAGCGCCAGCCTTATATATTATATGAGCAGTTAGTACATAGTTACTCTGTGTTAATGCCCACAAATGGACATTATGAGTCCCGGCGATACCCTCATTACTGTTTATCTCATTAATAATATCATTAATACTGATATTCTCCGGCGTACCCTGTAATAATATATTGATACAGGATTTTAACAGAATCCAGGTTCTCGGAAAAACCATAAAGCCGATAAAGACGGCAATAACCGAATCGACGATTAACCAGCCTGTCAGCCAGATAATGATCGCACCGGCAATAACACCGACTGAGCCCAGCATATCTGCCCAGACTTCAAGATAGGCCCCTTTAACATTCAGGCTCTCTTCTTTGCTGTTTTTCAGAAGCTGCATGGCAATCAGATTAATGATCAGACCGGCAGTAGCAATAATCAGCATACCGACAGACTGAATATCCGGGGTTGCGGAGATCCTGCGGTAGGCTTCATATAATACGTAGAATGCGACGGCCAGTAAAATAAGGGCGTTCATCATCGCGGCAAGAATTTCAAAACGGATGTAACCGTATGTTTTGAGATAATCGGCGGCTTTTTTTCCTGCACGGATGGCAATCAGTGCCAGCAGCAGAGCGAATGCATCTGTCATCATATGCATGGCATCTGAAATAAGGGCGAGGCTGCCGGTAAGATAACCGCCAATAAATTCCACCAGCATAAAAGAAAATGTTAATGCAAATGCAATAAGTAATCGTGATTCCGGCAGTGATTTTATATTACCATGCTCATGTTTTTCACTCATGGGGTTTTTCCTTATGGTTTTTGTCTTCCTGTCTGACTTATTACAGAATAATACGAAAGGGAAACCGGTTCCGGGCGGGAAATCACAATGCTATTATGCTGATTATTTTTTGAATTATCAGGATTTAAAAAAATATTGCGGTATTGAGAATAAATTGCATTTGACAAATGTATTCAGATTCATAGAATAGCGCCATCAACGGTCAATTCTCTGACCCGTAAGCGTTTACGTTAATCAACGCATGTAACTTTGTACATTACAACGGTTATGTGTTGTTGTGTCGTCACTATACGGAGTCATCTATGTCTTTTCAGGACAAAAATTATATTTTAGGTTTCCCTAAGCTGCCTCAGCGTGCGTTAATCTTTCTGGTTCCTTTTTTCTTATCGCTGGTGATGAGCGGTATTGTCTCTTTTATCAGTACGGTCAAAGCGCTGGGTTTTTCCTGGCAACTGGTTTCCCCGTGGCTGACATCATGGGGTATATCCTGGGCCATTGCGTTTCCGACAGTCTTATTTGTTCTGCCGTTTGCCCGTAAATTATCGCTGTTACTGGTCAGAAGCTCATAATTACAAAATCTGAATCCCCAGCCATTGCCGGAATTGTTTTTTTCCTTTTCCGGTGATCGTCACTTCACGATAGCCCGGTGTGCGGGTCAGCCAGCCCTGTTGTTCACAATGTGTGAAAAGGGCTGCACCCAGATAGCCACCGAGGTGAAACCGGCGTTCGCTCCAGTCCAGACAGCCGCAGCAGAAAACCCGTTTCACGGTGTGTGCGGGCGGCAGGCCAAGTGTTATCAGCGCGGATTCACCTGATGCTGTCAGTGCGGTTCCGTCTGCGGTTATCCAGCCTTTTTCCTGCATCGCATCATATACAGCAACAGCCGTTTCGCCGGCCAGATGGTCGTAACAGGTTCTGGCCTGCCGTAAATGTACCGGTGCAGAGGACTTGCGGATAGTGGCTGTCACCGGAATCCCGGTAAGATTCATCATTTTTTCGATGAATTCAGCCACGTTTAATCCGGCAAGCTGATAATAGCGGTGACGCCCCTGTGGTATACAGATGATCAGTTTTCCGGTGACCAGTTTTGTCAGATGCGCGCTGGCCGTTGACGCACTGACATCCGCGGCAATACTCAGTTCAGTCGCGGTCCGGGCCCGGCCATCCATCAGGGCGCAGAGCATGCGGATGCGGGACGGATCGGCAAGGGCGGCTGCCACACCGGCGAGAGCGGTTTCTAATTCCGGAATGTGTTCTTCTGACATATCACCTCCGCAGATTATTCCTGCCCGAACTCATATTCACGGCTGATTTCAGCAATACGTATCCGGTAAAACGAGAAAATATCCGCTTTGCCTTCTTCCTGTGCCTGCCGGTGTTGCAGGTTTTGTTTCCACTTCAGCAAAGATGCTTCGTCTTCCCATAATGAGAGCGATAATAATTTGCCCGGTGTGCTCAGGCTGGCAAAACGTTCAATGGAGATAAAGCCGTCCGCATCATTGAGCAGCGGACGCAGTCCGGCGGCAATATCCAGGTAACGGGATTGCTTATCTTCCGGCATACTGACTTCAAAAATAACAGCAAACATGAGTGCCTCCTTATGTGTTGAGGATAATCATAACGGAAGCACAGAAAAAACACTTCGCTGAACAACGAAATATGAAAAATTATGGCCGGTAGCGGATACCGATAGCCAGCAAAATTAAGATCACGCCGGTTATCTGCATCACCAGATGTGACGGCATGCCGTGCTGTATAATATCGATAATAAAACCGGATAATACCTGACCGCCGATAGCCAGAATGGTGGTCAGTGCAGCGCCGAGCAGCGGCAGAATATAACTGTTTATCACCACGAAACAGGCACCGATAATACCGCCGGTAATTGCGATCAGCGGAATGTTGCTCAGTGTGACGGGGAACTGCGGCAGGTAAAACAACACAACCACACTCAGGAAGATAAATCCGGCGATATGATTAATCAGTGAAGCATAAAACGCATTACTGCTCTGAGATAATCTGCCGTTGATACTGCGGCTGAAAATAATGCAAATGCCATTTGTCAGCGCGATAGTAATATAAAACAGTAACATGATTATTTTCCTGCAATGATCAGAATACAGCCGCTGAACAACAGCAGCAGTGTCAGCCCGTCGCGGCCGGTCACTTTGCGCTGTGCCAGTCCCATCAGGCCAAAATGGTCGATAATCAGACCGGTAACTATCTGCCCGGCAAGCATCAGCACAATCGAACCGGAGAGTGACAGCGGGCTGTTAACAGTGACTGCCGCCAGCAACACGGTGAATGCACCGGGTATCCCGCCGAGATAGCACCACAACGGAATTTTTTTTCCGGGGTGGCGCTGCGGCAGGTGTGTTTTCACTGTCAGCCAGATTATCAGGGTAACTACCGCGCCGGTGCCGTGTGTCAGCCAGGAGGCGTGCAGCGGGGAAGTAAAGGTGGATAAATAGCTGTTGCTCATAATCATCAGGGTGAGTAATACCCCGGAAAGTAAGGCAATCAGCGGTAACAGGATCTCTTTTTTCATCGTTATTTTTCGCATCGTTATTTTTCAAATTGTTATCTTTCACATTACTGCGGACAAACAAAGTATAGAGATTGCCGGTGGTTGTAATAAACGCTATAAAGAGAAAAACAGAGTTTCCTTCGGGTTGACAAATAAGGCGCGTCTATGGATTTTTCGCTTTTACCGGTGTTCATCGCAATTACAGAGCAGGGAAGTCTGACAAAGGCGGCGGACTATCTGCATATGACCAAATCGGTGGTCAGTAAAAAACTGGCGGCGCTGGAAACACAAACCGGTATCCGGCTGGTCACCCGTACCACGCGCCATTTGCAGCTGACGGAAGCCGGACAGCTTTATTACACCTATCTGAAAAAAGCCCATCAGGCGGTGCTGGACGGGCAGGATGCATTGTCACATTACAGCCGTGAAGTTGACGGCACACTGAAAATCAGTGCCCCGGCGGTATTCGGCAGTCTGCATCTGGCAAAAATTATACCTGCTTTTTTACAGCGCTGGCCGTCATTGCAGGCGGAAATGGTGTTTGATGACAAACTGACGGATCTGGTCGGGGAAGGGTTTGATTTGGCTGTACGGATCGGTGAATTGCAGGATTCTTCGCTGATTGCCCGCGTGTTATCTCCCTGCCGCAGTGTGTTGTGCGCGTCTCCCGCGTATCTGGCACAGCACGGCACACCTCTGAATCTGACTGAGCTGAAATCACATAACTGCCTGTTTTACAGCTATTTTCAGGCCGGACAGTCGTGGGCGTTTCTGCACAGGGGAGAGATGGTGCGTTTTGTTCCGCAGGGCACACTGCGGGCCAACAACAGTCTGGCACTGCATCAGGCGGTATTACAGGGAACGGGGATTTGTCAGCTGCCGCAATTTATCGCGGCACCGGATCTCCGCGCCGGGCGTCTGATACCGCTGTTACCTGAATACCCGCTGCCGTTGCATCATATCTATGCGGTTTATCCGGATCGTGACTATCTGCCGAAAAAAGTTTCCGCATTTTTACAGTTTCTGCAGGATGAACTGGGGGCGGGAGGGCACTATCAGAAAGAATACGAACTGGATTTATCCGCCTTTCAGGCAGCAGAACGGGCGGGGTGACCGCCCTGACTGGTTATTTTACGGCGCTGTCCATCAGCAGAAAACGCGGTTCAGCGCGCTGATACTGATTAATAGCGGGCACCAGACGGCGGAAGTGCTCACTGGCGCAATGGGTATCCAGCGCGGCCTGATCCGGCCAGGTTTCGATAAAAATAAAATGTCCCGGGTCTTTCTGATCGACAAACAGATCATAACTGATACACAGTGGCTCACGGCGGGTGGCGGCAACCAGTTCTTCATACATCGGCATCAGGATCTCAACAGCATCCGGCTGCATAAAATCTTCAGCAATTACTTTTAACATCGCGTTCTCCTTGTCCGGTGCGGACAAACAACATGAAATATCTGCAAATGACTTCCCCGGTAAGCCGTGTAAATTCTGACTGATAACCAGAGCATAAATCACAACAACTACGGTATAACATTGAGGGGGCAGAATGTCATTATCATTAATTGAAGCTGTGAATCTGTTGAAATCAAAAAAATGGATTGATCTGACACACGCATTTAATGCGGATTCACCGTACTTTTTTATGTTTGAACCGGCGGAATTCAAAACCCTGTTTGATTACCGTGACGGTTTTTTTGCCCAGCAGTTTACTTTCCCCGGCCAGTACGGCACCCATATTGATGCACCGTGCCATTTTGTGGAGGGACGCCGTTTCGTTCACGAGCTGGAACTGAAGGAGCTGGTGCTGCCGCTGGTGGTGATCGATCAGTCCGCCCGCGCACAGCAGGATGCGGATTTTGCCTTATCCGCAGAGGATATTCTGGCGTTTGAGCAGGTACACGGGCGTATTGAAAGCGGCAGTTTTGTGGCTTTGCGCACGGACTGGAGCAAACGCTGGCCGTCACAGGCGCTGATGGATAACAAAGATGCGGAAGGCAACAACCATATTCCGGGCTGGGGTCTGGATGCGCTGGAGTTTTTGTTCCGTGAGCGGGGAATCAGTGCGGTGGGACATGAAACGTTTGATACCGATTCGGCGCAGGATTTCCGTAAAAACAGTGCGCTGCTGGCGGAATATTTTGTACTGGATCAGGATGCGTATCAGATAGAGCTGCTGACCAATCTGGATAAAGTCCCGGCCAAAGGCGCGGTCATTTTTAATATCGTGGCAAAACCGGACAATGCAGGCGGGTTCCCGGTCCGGTCATTTGCGATTTTACCGGATTAATCGCGGCACATTTCCCGCAGCACTGAAAGCTGGTGTTCCAGCGTGGCATGAATAATCTGCCTGCCCTGGCGGATCAGGCAGTCGCCGGGGCGGAGGGTGTTGTCAGTTTCAACCGATATATCATCCGGCAGCGTTATTGTGCCTTCTGCTGACAGCCACTGATGCAAAAATGCGGTCTGATCCGGGTGTACAACCAGCGCCACGGAAAAACCGGGGTTTATCTGTTTCATGCTCCGGCGCAGCGCCGCCCGCAGGCGGTTCTCAGGTGGTGTCTCTTCCAGCAGTATCTGTACGGTATGCCAGATCATTGCGGTTATCTCATCGTCAAGTTGCGCGATAACCTCTTTGCAATGACGGCGGGTCTGTAACAGGGCTTCTGCCTGCCCGGAAGCAAGCTCATCCTGTGTCTGCCTGCGCGCCTTTTCTGCTTCATCAGCCAGTTCTGTCCGCATCTGTCCGCGCAGTTGTTCTGTCTCCGCTTTCAGCGCTTCTCTGCTGAGTAACCCGTGGTAAGCAGCAGCCGGGATAATGCAGGGGGCTGCCGTCAGGGTAAATGTATCCGCGGTCAGGCGGCTGAAGGGCAATCTGACGCAGTCAGCGCCTGAAGTATCGTCCGGCATAATGTGTTCAGAAAAGTTGTGAGTTCAGAAGGAAACGGGATCAGCGGCACGGTATCCGGAAAACGCAATTCCGCCCGCCGGTGAAATTGCTCATGGCTCTCCCGCAGCAGATAAAACCACAGCTGACGGCCGGTAACACTGATAATCACGTTATCCTGATCAGTATGAGTGAGTGAGCGCTGGTGGTTGTGCAGCGGTAATAATAAGCCGGATTGCCAGTTCAGAAGCCGTCCGGCATCTTCCGGTGTCAATGCGGAAAAGGGGCTGCGGCGTGCGGGTACCGGCCAGTGCGTCATCAGATCCGGCAGGTAGAAACAACAACCACAGAAAGTCAGAAAGCGTTGTAATCCGGTGTCACTCAGTAATATCGCCCGCTGAAGCCCGGACAATACCGTCATTTCTGCGGTTAATTCATAATGGCTGAACAACCGGCGGTTCAGCAGCGGATTTTTATATTTATCCGGCAGGGCGGATATGAGTGAATAATCCGGCAGCGTATTCAGATGACCGGGATGGCAATACCGTGCCGGACAAAAGAAAAAACTGAAATCAGTCAGCGGAGTCATGACGTAATTTCCGGCGGTGAAAGAAAAAATGCAGCAGGTGAGATATCAGCAGCAGTACCGCAAATCCGGCAATATATCCCAGTAATTTGGGATAAGAACCAGTGGTGACCTGTATATTCAGCATCGTCCGTAATTCCGGTGTGGTGATCACCGGTTTGGTGGCCACCGCAGGTATCAGTGTCAGGCTGATATTTTCAGGCTCCAGTCCCTCAATACTGTTTTTTGCCAGCTGCATAATTTGCTCACGGTAGCGGAATACCGGAATATCAGCGGAATATTTAATAAATATCACAGCCCGTCCCTGTTTTCCGTCCGCTGTCTCTGGATTGGCCTGAGATTCGGGCCGGGTAAACAGCACTCTGGCGGTAATCACACCATCAATATCGGATAATATCTGAGCCAGTTCCTGTGAGCGGACATAGCTGAGTTTGGCTGTCAGTTCCTGCGGACTCGGGATCAGTGTATCGCCGGTGAAAATATCGTTCAGAGATTGAAATTGTCTCTGCGGATAGCCGCGTTGTTTCAGCAATTCAATGGCGTAAGGAACCTGTGATTCCTCAACAAATAACGTTGCCTTTCCCTCTTTGCCGGATTTTTTTTCCGCAATAATATGATTCTCCAGCAGCAGAGAATACATTTCATTCGCTTCTTTTTGCTGTAACCCGCTGTACAGCTCTGTTTTACAGGCAGTCAGCAGCAATATTGACAGACTGAGTACAATAAAACGGAAATACCGGGAGAGTGCAGAGATAAGTAACCGCATATTACTGGCTTTTAATGATCGTATCGATATTCTGACTGACTTTACCGACAGTTTTTGCCAGTAACTCATCGCGGAAATGAATTTTCGCCAGGGCTAATTGTGTCTGCAATAATATATCCGGCGATGTCAGTGCTGCACTGTCACGTAATCCGGCGATACTGTCAGTATCCTGTTTCATTGTCCGGTAGAAATTATCAAATATCTTTTTGAGGTGTTCTGTTTCCTCAGCCGGTTGCGCTGATACAGTATTCTCCTCCGCTGTCACCGCGAGATCAGACAGCGGAAGTGTGTGGGTACGGAGTGCAGATATCATTGTGATCACCGGATGTTATTCTGTTGCAGAACCAGCTGATTATTTACTGCTATCTGCTGATTCAGCTCGGCAGATATCAGATGTTTAAGTGTTGTGCCGGAAAGTGAATCCGGCAATTTCTGCCATAACCGTGACAAAATAAATTCCTGGTGAGGACCGTATTCATCATAACGGGACAAAATCGTCAATAACATATCCCGGCTGATAGTATTCTGATAACTGATTTTTTTTAAATCAGAAATAACCGGAGTCAGCAGTGTATTACATAACTCACGATATTCCGGGTTTTCAACTGTGCAGTTTTCAAGTTCCTGCCATAGCTGCTGACGGTTTTCAGTGAGATCAGATATTTCATTATTGCTGTTTGTATCTTTGTTCATAAAAACAAATCCTTTTCAAATTGTTCGGCAAATACCGTTAATTCGTTATTTCCGTCGGATTTTAATATTTTTATTGTTTTTTTAAGATTATGGTTAAGGCCAAGATGGTATTCACTTAATGCTTTAAACGGTAACAGGGATGAACTGCAGTTACCGAACAGCAGATGAACAATCTCTGTGTATTTTTGGCAGGCATGCCAGGAGGTCACCAGGAGCAGTTTTCCGCTTTCATGATACCGGGTGTCCTGTGTCAGCAACCAGGCAGCAATAGCCTCCGCTTCTTTATATTTTCCGGCAAGAATACCGGCCAGCGCGATTTCAGCAAGAAGACGTTCATCTGAATATACCATCATATTTTCTGCAGTATATTCTGCATAATATCTTTCATTGATTTAACTAATGAAGATGCGGTATTAAAAACAAGACTCCATTTTGTTGTCCGGTATTGTAATTCCTGTAACAACGCCGGATTATCCGGATTTGTTTTTAAACTTTCTATTGCGTCTTTCAGCTCTTTTTCATTTGTCTGAGCCTGTTCTTTCAGGCTGTTCAGTATGTCATCAAGTACACTTCCGCTTCGTGTCGGGTCAAAAATAATTGGCATAAATTCCCTTTAATACAGTGTATTTAAAATGATTTCGGCAGCATCCAATGCATCTGCTTTTGTCCGGAGCTGAGTAAAAATATGCTTACTGTTTGACGCTGACATACGACATATTGTTTCTTGTTTTAATTTTTGTATCCGTAATAACACAGCCGGATGATTTTTTATCAGGTAATCAAATGAATCATCATTTTTTGTCATCAGTCAGTATGATGGTGTAATATTCGTTTTTATACAGTAACACCACCTTCTCCTTATCAATAGAAATAACCCTGGTATCATTATCCGGAGATGACCCGGCTCTGTATTTACCCCCGCTGTCAGTAATAATATACGGTATTTCCCCGAGAGAAACCGCACTGATCCTGATGCCGGGTTTTCTGATCGGCTGTACACGGAACTCAGGCTGATAGTTAAATGCAAACTCCTGATTAAATGCGTTAAGAAATACAGATAACTGTTTTTTTAACTGTGCATTTTCTTTCATGCCTGTGATAATAACAAGCGATGTTTCCGTGAACATATAACTGAGAATATCATTGCTTTTTTTAACTGTATTTATCTGCAAATCTGTTTTTTTTATATAATCGTCAGTGATTATTGATTGGTCATCAATCACCGTTCCTGATGGTATTAGTAACGCAGGTAAAAAGTCTTTCAGTGATATTTTTTGCTGATGCGGAGCCCGGGTTCCGCGGATAGTAATGTGTCCGCATATTGTGCTTAATTCGGCAATCAGGTGATTATTCGGTGCTGCACTGAGCCATGAATTTAATGTGTTCAGTTCTGTATCCGGGGTGATGACATCCAGCCGGTAGGCGATATCCTGTTGTCTGAAAAAAGCCACCAGTTCTTTTTCTGCGGCACGGGTAACGGACCCGCGGATTATCCATTTATTATCGTGTTTCTCCCGTGATAAACAACGGTAGGGTTCCGCCGATAAAAATTGTTCTGCGGACGGTATTGTCCGTCCCGGCCGGGTGAAGAAAAAGAGTCCGGCGGAAATGAACAGCAATATAAAGACGAAAATAAAGATGATTTTCCGGTGACGAAAGGGTATTGCTGCTGTTGTGTATTGTGCACTGAAGCTTATCCCGGCACACTCAAAACGCTTCCCGGCGACAATATGGTCACCGGGAAGAATATGACGATTACCCTGTTCCGGCGGTACACCGCTGTTATTCTCATAAAGGCGCAGGCCGTTTTTATCCGCAGCCAGACGACAATGCACCGGAAGTATACCCGGATCCAGCAGTGTGATATCGGTGCGTAATGCATCCGCCCCCAGCGTAATGAATATATCGCCGGAAGGCGGAACCGGAAACGTTGCTTTCGCTCCCCGGTGCAGGCCGGATAAAACAGATAAAGTGATAGTCATAGACAGGTATTAATATCCGTATTAAAACTGTTTTTTATGATGATGAAACCGGTTTTCCGTAATCGATAATCCGCGGCCGGATAATAAACAATCTGACAGCACTGCGTTCCTGTGTTGTTTCACTCCGGAACAGCGCTCCCAGCCAGGGAATATCACCCAGTAACGGAACTTTTGATTCTGTTTTTAATTCTTCATCGCGGTAAATACCGCCGATCAGCAGCGATTGATCTAATTCGACCCGCGCAATGGTATCAATAACGGTACGGTTGATTGTCGGGATCGTATCACTGTTGTTATTACCGGCTTTCTGATTACCGTCTTCGATATGCAGGGTCATATCCAGCAGGGTATTTTGGGTTTCCCGGATTATACGGGGTGTTAATTGCAGAAGTGTCCCGTAGGTAATGCCTTTTAATTCAGCGACCCGCTCACCGTTGACTTTGACATAATAGGTTTCATTATGGTCGATCAGTGCCGGGCTGTTTTCCAGGGTCAGAATTGTCGGGCGGGATACCATCCGGGCATAGCCTTTGGTTTGCAGCAGATGTACGTTAGCCAGCAACTGATTCAGTCCGGTCTGATTGAGCAGCGTTCCGGCCGCAGCACCTTGTGGCGATAAGGTGGAAGATATACTGATATTGGTCTTACCGCTGCTTATGGTTCCGCCCCAGTCAATACCCAGAGCACCGGCACGCTGAGTATCAACATCGATAATATAGAGTGCGATTTCTATCCGGGATGTCGGGATATCCAGCTTACTGATCAATTCCTTATATAACGCTATTTTTTCAGGCGTATCCCGTAAAATAATGGCATTCAGTGTCGGGTCAGCATTAATCACACCCTGATAGTTATTCTGACCTTCCGGTGACTTGTATCCGGGAAGATTAACCGGTCCGGAAAGAATACGGGATAAAATAGTGGCAACACCGGGTGCGGTAATCTGACTGTCGCGGTATTTAATAATCCGGTCGATTGCTGAACTGTATTTCAGCGGAATAATAGTGACAGTTTGTACCGGTGAAAGATGTTGCTCACTTAATTCACTCTCTCTGGCATCAATTGCCTGTTGTGCAAATGTAAGATAAGCAGGCGGCCCGGCCAGCCTGAGTTGCCGCGGGGAACTGATTATTATTTTCCGGTGGCTGTCAGCGATACCGGTATCCCGTAACAGTGTGGCGGCATCTCCTGCTGTCAGGTATTTCAGCCCTATAGTCCGGGTCTGATTACTGCTCTTTTTACTGACATACAGCGTATTATTATAAAAATACGTTTCCAGACGATAGAGGCGGGACAGTTTTTCCAGAAATTCTGTCGCCGTATCCGCACTGAGATGATCATTCACAAACCCTTTTATATCCGGGCTTATTTCGGTTTCAATATCATTATTGGCGGCAAAATTGATCAAAACTTCGGATAACGGGGTATTGTTGGCAATAAAACTGTAGGGTTCATCAGAGGTAAATGACTCAGCCTGACAAACAGAGAAAAACAGGGATATAAATATCCCTGTCAGGTAATGGCTTATCCGGCGGACATTAATACCAGAGCACGGTGTCACCATGCAGGCAAAGATTTCTTTGATATAACCAGTGATACACGCGTTCATCATTATTTTCTTTCAGTAATAAAAGTGAGTCGATAAATATCTGCAACTCATCCGGAAAATGGTCATGCTTCAGCGTATTATTGTGATAAACAGTGGCGCGGAATACATCATAAAGGTCACGGATACTAAACAAAACAGATTGCTGTAATGTATTAATTTCATTTTCCAGTCGTGCCGCTGTTTGTTCACACTCTGATAGCTTGTGTTCTGCCTCATCAATAACAGACTGACCAACTAATATGTCATTATCTCTGTAAAGTGAAACTAAGGCTGACAGCTGCTTTTTATTAATAAGATATTCATCGTATGTATTTTTAAGTGTGATTAATTCACCATGATTTTTATTCTGCCAGTATTGATAGGCACCTGTAATAATCCAGTCGACCCAGCAACGTGATTCAGATAATCTGATCGTATCAGCCAGATGTGATTCCCAGTTATCCGGATGCTGACATATGGCTTTTCGGATCATAACTAAATCACTATGCCGGAAAGGAATATTCCATTTTTTCCTGCGGCTGAACCAGGCTGTTTTTTTTAATTTATCAATATTTTCGCGGTGAATATATTTTGATAATAAATCATTTTCATTATATTTTTCATAAAAAACATATGCGTCAGTATCTGACACAACAGCAGTATCTTTTGTTTTGTTAAGCATAATTCCCTCTGTGTTAAACATAAAGTACAGCAAAGGGGACAGCCTAGCAGACGCAATTTTATATTGGTGTGATTTTTATTTTAATTTTTTATCATTATTCGTCAGATAATGTGGTTGGTTCTGGCTTTACTGGGGGTAAATCCGAATCGTTTCCGGTAACTCTGCGTAAAGTAAGACTGACTGGAAAAACCGGCTTCCATGGAAATATCCACAATACTCATTTGAGTATTTAACAGTAACTGGTGAGAGAATAATAACCGGCGCTCACTGATCCATGCCCGCGGAGATGTACCGTAAACTGTGCCGAATAATTCTTTAAATGTAGTCAGACCCATACCAAATTCTTTGGCGAATTCGTTCAGTTTCCAGTCTTTCAGATAATGTTTTTCCATGAACGCCTGTAAACGCTCAACCTGACGGTTACTCAGCTGACGAAGTACCGACATCAGTTTTATTCCCTGTTCACTGAGCGCAATAATCAGCAACAGCTCTTCCAGCTTTAATTTCATCAGCGGGAAAGGGGTATTATTCTGATAGGCACTGTACAGCCCGTCAATACTGCCGGCCATGATATCGGAGTGCGGAAAAAACAGAATACCTGAGGTAGGTTCAGTAATTCTGTGAAGGTGTGTCAGTATGTCAGAAAAGCGATGAAGAAAATCACGCAGAAAGTTATTGCTGAGCGGTACCCATAACAAGCGGGCATTTTCAGATACCTGCTGATATGCATAACTGCCCTGGTTGGAGAAAATAATTTCATTTTTATTTACCATGAAAGAGCTGGTGCAATCCTGCCATTTCATGGTGCCGGAGACCAGGATATACAGTCCCTTTTCCTGCTGCTCAATAATATTGAAGTCAGATGATTCGATGGCTACAGGTTGTATGATAATTTGTTCGCTATCTAATAAACTAAGTGAATTCATAAGCATCTCTGAGTAACGAATGCGGGTAAAAATCAAAAGTGACGGTCTTAATACATTCAATGTATATAATTATATAGTCAGTAATGATGTTTTCTACTTTTAAATCCTGATTATCAGAGTTAATGGCTTTATTTATTGCTTTAGGCAGCTCTTTATTCACAGTGTGAATAAATTTGCTCATAATCAGATGATTAATTAATCGTTAATGGGAATATGTCATTAAAATTAAATAATAAAAATGTTAATGCCCTAAAGTGACCGGAACAAAACAGATACATGTGATGCGGTTATTTAACAAAAGAACGGTAAAAAAAAGAGAGAAGGCCGTTAAGGGAAAACATACGTTATTTCATGGGAAATATTTCCGGGTTATGTATGCACAGTACCATCAAATGTAAGTTTACTGTTTTAATTTATCGTTAATTGTTGTCAGGAAAGTCAGTGTCAGCACCACGATACTGATCACTTTTTTCCAGCCAGTATAAAATTTCAGCAATGATTTCCAGTGTTGACGGCGGAACAGCGCTGCCGGTCTGACCAAAGCGGTAGAGGTAGCGGGCCAGATATTTCTTTTCAATCAGAGGAACACCTTCCTGCCGGGCTATCCGGCGAATATGAAGTGCAATATCATTTTGTTCTTTAAAAGTGATCACCGGCAGCGGTGTCCGGTCTTCCCTGTAATCGATACCCACCGCATAGTGGGTGGGATTGACAACGATACAGCGTGATTTCCTGACGGCGGTCCGCATATCCTGTTGCTGTATCTCTTTATGGATCTGCTTGCGTTTACCTTTTATCTCACTGTTTCCTTCGGATTCTTTATATTCATTTTTGATTTCCTCTTTGGTCATCAGCATCTTTTTCTGATAGCCGTGACGGGAAATAACAATATCAGCCAGCACAATGATCAATACCCCGGAAAAAAACAGATAAAGCAGCCACTGTCCGATATCGTATGCAACCATCAGGTTTTCACGGATATTGACAGTGACTAACCTGACAAATGACGGATAGTGGCGGCGCAGTAACCAGAAGAGGATGAGTGACAATAATCCGGCTTTGATGACGGATTTAATGAATTCCCAGATATTATTGAGGGAAAATATTTTTTTGATCCCTTTATGCGGGGAGAGATGGGTAATATCACATTTTATGGCGGACAGGTTCAGCAGAAAACCAAACTGAAGAATATGGCTGACAATAATACCGGCAATAAATACGCCGGTAAGTGATATCAGCGGGGGGAGTAATTTCCCGGTAATCAGCACTTTTATATCCGATATCATCAGCGGCAATGTCCGGGTGGCAGCACTCTCAAGGGTGTATTGCAGCAGTGAATAAAAAGCGGAATATAATGACGGAATAAAGGCGACCAGTCCGCAGACCTGACACAGAGAGATCAGAAAAAGCAGTAATTCCCGGCTTTTAAATACCATGCCCTGTTTGCGGTTATCCCTGCGTTTCTTCGCTGTGGGCTGTTCTGTTTTTTCTCCGCTCATCCTGTTTTTGTCATCACAATAACGGCATATTCAGACGGGTGATAAGGGTAAATGTTTCTTTGATCAGGGTGGTCAGCGGTTCATTGACCAGCATGATATAGCCGGTTGCGACAAAGAGTGCAACTGCCGATTTCAGCGGCATGGCAATAACAAAGACATTTAAGGCGGGAACAAATTTATTGATAAACGCCAGCGCCATTTCGGTCAGATACATCGGTATAATAAGCGGCAGGGCAAAATTAATCACCGCATGGCTATAAAGTGACAGTAATCCGTAAAACAGCGGCAGCAGCGTTGCCGGAAACGGAAAGTCAGATGCGGTGATCGGATACCAGATCAGGCTCCGGAAAAATAATGTCAGTAACTGAAAAAATAAACCCGATGTCAGATAAAACAGGATCAGATACTGCGTGAAAAAAATGCCGGTCAGAGATGCCTGCTGCCCGGAAAGCGGGTTCAGCATGCTGCCTGCCGTGGCACCGCGTTGCTGATCAATAAATTGTCCGGCTGCTTCGATGGCCCAAAATGGCACAACAGCAATCACACCAAGAAGTAATCCGGTGAAAAATTCACGCAGAATAATAAAAAAGAAAACCCAGGACGTCAGTTCAGGTAGCAATGGCGGCAGACTCTGACGGACAAATAATCCCAGAGATAATACGATAGCATTATAGATTAAGCGGTGTCCGGTCAGTGATTTATTTATCAGCGGTAATAATAAGAAAAAACCGTATAACCTGGGCAATGAGAGGAAAAAGGAGATCAAAAAGGGATAAATTAATCCGGTTAATAACATTACAGTAATCCGAATATCTGATTCATAAATACCAGTAATTGCTGACCGGACCAGCTCAGCGTCATAAACAGTGTGATAATCACCGCAGTCAGTTTGCACAGAAACCCCAGTGTTTGTTCCTGAATCTGTGTAATTGCCTGAATTATCGCCACCAGTACACCAACGATTGTTGCTGCGAGGATCGCAGGCAGTGACAGAATAAAAATCAGCCAGAGCATTCGTCCGGTGCAGAAAAGCAGTTGCTGATCCATCATCAGAACTGATAACTGAATAACAGGGCGCGGGTCAGTTTTTCCCAGCCGCCGACCATTACAAATAACAGCAGTTTTAAAGGAACAGAGAGTGTCATTGGTGATACCATCATCATTCCCATTGCCAGTAAAATATTGGAAACAATAAAATCAATGGCCAGAAACGGTAAATAGAGTAAGAAACCCATTTTAAAGGCGTTGATTAATTCACTGAGCGTAAAAGAGGGCAGCAAAATATATAACGGCGGATTATTCTGTGACGGATGGTATCTTTCCGGCCAGATGCTCTTAACCGTTTCCTGAAAAAACTGACGGCTTTCCGGGGCGGTATTCTTTATTAAAAAATGGCTGTATATTTTTTCTGCCTGCATAACAGCATCTGCCAGATATGCCGGTTCAGACGATAACCGGTCAGTATCAACGGCATCTTTAATATCGAATATCACGGGTCCCATGACAAACATTGTCAGGATCAGGGCGAAGGCATGCATCGTCAGATTTGAGGGAATTTGCTGTACACCGAGGGCATTACGGAGCAGAGACAGTACAATCCCTATTTTAATAAAGGCAGTTCCGGTCACAATAATGACCGGTATAAAGGACAGCAGTGCCAGCAGGACAATTAAAGAAACCGGTTCTGAAATAGTCATGACCCGGTGTCACTGTTTTCCGGGATACCGGTCAGTGTTTTAATCTGAACGGCAAGGCGCTGCTGAAATGAAACCAGTATGCCGTCAGCAATATAATCGTCGTCGCAGAAAACACGGATATAATGTTCTGAGTGCCCGGTCAGTGTTATCAGTGAATCCGGCTTCAGTGCGGCCAGTTCATCCAGTGTTATTTCTGTTTCTGCCAGCTCAAAACGGATCACACTTTTCAGTGATGACAATGCGGTTTTACGCCGTGAATGTAGGGTCATTTTTCGGATAGTCACCTTATTTGAATGCAGCGTGCCGGTTGCCGCAAAAGTGTGCCGGTAATAAACAGAAACCGGAATGTGGTCATCAGGAAACGGGCTGATAATCAGGTCATCGGTATTCAGGTTCAGTATTTCACACCGGGGCAGATAAAAATCGGCAGAACAAATACGTATTTTCAGGGGTATTTTCGCGGTTGGTGTATTCATTAATTCAAGATGAGAATGAATGAGCGATATATCAGAAAATACAAAAATAGCATTATTAAAAATAACAGTAAGTCCGGTAACGGTTTTATTTTCTTTTATTATTCCCCGTAAATGAAATTCTGCGGAGTGGCTGTCCAGCCATGCGGTAATCAATGTTGCCAGTATATCATCCGGTAACAAGTGAATATCGGTACCTGATAATTGCGGCTGAAGTAAAACAGCCAGGTCATCATAAGTACAGTAAACAGAGCCGGATTGTCCGCGCCGGGTGACAGCCAGTGTCAGTGTTGTGGTGTGTGTCTGGTACCGGATTTCCGCATCCCCGGAGCCGGAGGAATAGCGCGTCCGGTAACGCTGTTTCAGCCGGATAGCGGCAAGATCCTGTTCGCTGAGGATAACCACCGGACTTGAAAAGCGGCCGTTCATTTATTTGCGCCTCACGGCAGAGGCGGACCCGGAAAGGTGTCCGGTGAGCGAAATAGTGACCGGCTGAGGCGTTTTCTGCGTCAGCCGATCCTGTAACTGAGACAGGCAGGACAGAAGAAGTGCCTGTCCCGCTGACGGACAGCGGATCTGAATATGCACACCGTCTGCACTGTGGCGGACAGTGAAACTGACTTCTCCCAGGACCGGAAAGGTGGCCCGGCAGGTGCTCAGCGAACCGGCTTTTCCGGCAATATGGCTGATACGGCTGATCAGCGTATCGCTGATGCCGGTGATGAGCTCGCTTCTGCGAAGCTGAAGATGTGCCGTTATTTTTTCTGTGTTGCTGTACGGAACAGTGTCTGCGGGGGGCGTTTCTGTTTCACCGGGGATTTTGCGGTCAGTGCCTGTATCCTTATCTGCGGCGTTGCGGCGGACAACCGGCTGTGTTGGGATCGGTTCTCCTTTCTCTCCGGCCGGGAACAGACAGAATCCGGGAATCTCTGTTTTTGGCTGCGGTGATGTTGCTTCTTTCTGTGGCCGGACGGGGAGCTGCGGAGAAATATCAGGTACCGGCGGGAACTTTCCGTGCTGAATGACAGATAAAAACCGCCGGATTTCCGCACTGGTTGCGACAACTGCCGCTGGTGTGTATACAGCCGGTTTCAGTAACGGTACCGGAACTGCGGTGGTGGCCGGCGGAGAGAAGAAAAAACGGGCCATCAGAATACGTTCCGGTTGATAAGCTGTTGTTTCAGATCCAGTCGTTGTAACTGTTTCTGACGATCGTTCAGAATGCGCTGTGCGGCTTCCGTCGTCTGCGCATGACTGTGCAGCGCATCTTGCGCCAGTACAGTATCGGCACTCAATCCGATCATTTGCCGGCGGCAGAGATCCAGATGACCGGCGGTCGTGACGGACCCGGCATCCGGGCCTGCGGCAAGTGCATCGCGGCGCCGGGATAGTACGGCGGCCTGTTGTTCCAGTGTTTCCCGGCGGTGGTTCAGTTGTTGTACTGTTTTGCGGGCTTCCGCCGCCAGTTGTTCTGCCTGTGCTGACTGATAGCGGTAATAACGCAGAATGCGTGCCCGTTTGCTGTTGCTGATGGCGATCATAATACAGACTCCGTGATTTCCCGGCGGGTTTGTGCATAATCCTGAGATTCATACGTTCCCTGTTTCAGCCATTGCATGATGTTGCGGTATTTGCGGATGATGTCATCATTATCCGGATTTTTTCCGGGCTCATATTCACCAAGCTGGATCAGAAACTCCAGTTCATCATATTGCGCAAGTACCGTCTTTACAGCGGAAGCCGCTTTTTTCTGACTTTCCGGAATAATACGGTTCATGACCCGGCTTGCCGATTTCAGAACATCAATGGCCGGATAGTGCTGCATTTCCGCCAGTTTCCGCGTCAGAATAATATGTCCGTCAAGGATTGAACGGGTTTCATCCGCAATCGGTTCATTCAGGTCGTCACCTTCGACCAGAACGGTATAAAGCGCGGTGATTGACCCGGTATCGGATTGTCCGGCTCTTTCCATCAGCGCCGGTAACTGCGCAAAGACGGACGGCGGATATCCCTGACGGGCCGGCGGTTCTCCGGCAGCCAGGCCTATCTCACGCTGTGCGCGGGCAAACCGCGTCACGGAGTCCATCAGCAGCAGAACCCGTTTTCCCCGGTCACGGAAATACTCGGCTATCCGGGTGGCGGTAAAACCGGCTTTAGCCCTCTCAGCAGCGGGTCTGTCCGATGTGGAAACTACCAGCACCGCTTTTTTCAGCCCGCATTCACCAAGGTCATACTGAATAAATTCATTCAGCTCACGTCCCCGTTCACCGACCAGCGCCAGCACACAAATATCCGCTTCGGTATTGCGGATAATTGCGGCAAGCAGGGTACTTTTTCCGCCGCCGGCGGCGGCAAATATTCCCATCCGCTGTCCCTCGCCGCAGGTCAGCAGACCGTCAATCGCCCTGATACCCAGAGCAAGCGGAGTGGTGATCATCTTCCGGGTCAGCGCGGGCGGCGGATCATTATACAGGCCGCTGTATGTCACCTCCGGCGGCAGTGTCACTGGTGTCAGTGCTTCTCCCAGTCCGTTAAAAATGTGACCGGTCATCGACGGCCACAATGCAATCTGCAGGGGGGCACCGGTGGTGAGGACGCCGGTATTAGCCGAGATTCCGTTCACTCCGCCGTAAGGCGTGAGCAGGGCATCACTGCCGTCCAGACCGGCCACTTCGGCTTTTATCCGGTTTCCCGGGGTCAGCAGCAGGCAGATATCCCCGATTTTAACGTGGCTGACCGACGCCCGGATGAGAGTGCCGGTGACACTGAGTACCCGGCCGATTGGCGTGAAAAAGCGATCACCGGTTATGTTTTTCCGCTGTTTTCTGAGACGGGAACGCAGTGTGGTTATTGTCATAAAAACTCCTCCGCACCAGTCTGACAGAAACGGTTTGCCTGTGATGGCAGCGGCGGGGGAGATTTTAGTAAAAACGGCGGAGAGAATATAAAAATAAACGGATGCTGCTGTCAGGGAATAACGGCAGAGCGGCCGTTATTATTTACGGGAGGAGCTAACGGATGATTAATCGTATTTCGGCTTACGGCGCTGTTTTTCCTGAAGGAAATCCGCAGGAAATGTCAGCCGGAATGACCCCGGCGGCAGTAAAACCGGCCATGTCCGGTGAATTCAGTGATATTTTTCCGTGTGAACTGGCGGCACTGTATCAATCCGGAGACAGCCGGAAACAGTTATATCTTGCTGTCCGTCCGGTCATTGATCCGCAACTGACCGGGCAGCCGGTATTATTCTGTCATTTGCTGAGTGATCTCTGTTTATTAATACACTCAGAGTCTGATCCTGATATCGTCGCTGCTTTTCCGATCTTAAGTTCACTGCTCGACAATATGTTACTTCTGATATCCCACAAAAATCTGATGATAAAAGTATAATATAATGAGCCCATTACAGATCGAAGTATTACTCCAGCAATCCTGGCTGCAATTTCAGTATGGTTTTTTCAGTAACAGTATTACGCTGATCCGGACATTACTTATTTATAATCCGGATCATATCCGCGCACGTAAAATATTAATTCTCGCCCTGATTGAGCATAAACAGGGACAGGAAGCGTTATTTCAGTGTGCATTGCTGCATCATGCCGGATACAGTGATGCGAATCTGCTGTTGTGTGAAACACTGGCATTTCAGCAGGAGGGGTTATACGAGGAGGCGCTCGAAACCTACCGGCGTTATTTACTGCACAGGACATATTGTGGCTGACGCCAAATCCTTACTTCTCCGCATTGCCGGGCGGCAGGATATATTTCTCGCGCTGTTGTTACTGGCAGTCATTTTTATGATGATTCTGCCGCTGCCGGATTTTATTCTGGATACACTGATTGCCGTCAATATGATGATATCTGTCACCTTGCTGATGATGGCCGTCTATATCCGCTCTCCGCTTCAGTTCTCTGCCTTTCCTGTTGTGCTGTTGGTGACGACGCTTTTCCGGCTGGCGCTGGCCGTCAGTACCACACGGATGATATTACTGGAAGCGGATGCCGGGCAGATCGTTGAGACATTCGGCGAGTTTGTGGTCGGCGGAAATCTGGTGGTGGGCATTGTGATTTTCCTGATTATCACCGTGGTACAGTTTCTGGTGATAACCAAAGGTGCGGAGCGTGTGGCGGAAGTCAGCGCGCGTTTCTCACTGGATGCGATGCCGGGCAAGCAGATGAGTATTGACGGCGACATGCGTGCGGGCGTTATTGATATGGATGAAGCCCGCGAACGCCGCCGGGTGGTGGAGCAGGAAAGTCAGATGTTCGGTTCGATGGACGGAGCGATGAAATTCATCAAAGGTGATGCTATCGCCGGACTGGTGATCATCTGCGTTAATATCATCGGCGGACTGGCTATCGGAACCGGGCAGAAAGGGATGAGTGCCGCGGACGCGTTACAGCTGTACAGTATTCTGACCGTCGGGGATGGTATGGTGTCGCAGATCCCGGCACTGCTGATTGCTGTGACCTCCGGGATTATCGTTACCCGGGTCTCTTCCGGGGACTCACGTGATCTCGGAAATGATATCGGACAGCAGATAACCGGGCAGCCGCAGGCGTTACAGGTCGGCGGTTTCCTGTTGCTGTTGTTCGGGCTGGTGCCGGGGTTTCCGGTTCTGACATTTATGACGCTGGCACTGCTCCTGACAGGCGGGGGGTATCTGCTGAAACGGCGTGCAAAAAGTCAGAATATGCCCCCCGCGCAATCACTCAGTGCAGCAGTGGCCGGCGGCGCAGGCGCACCGGTACTGCGTTCTTCTGAGCGGACGATAAAAGCGGACGGCAGTGATGAGGCGCTGGCAGAGCCGGAAACCTTTGCACTGACGGTACCGCTGATGATGGAATTCAGCACGTCATTACAGGCCGGACTGATTGCGGATGATTTTAATCAGGCGCTGATCCGCCTGCGACGCCGCCTTTATCTTTCACTCGGTGTACCGTTCCCCGGGGTGAGCCTGCATTTCAGTGATTATCTCCCGGCGAATACTTACCGGATCTTATTACAGGAAGTGCCGGTCGGAGAGGGCGTTCTGCCGGAAAAGCAACTTCTGGTGCGTGAGGAAGAAAAGCAGCTGACGATGCTCGGGGTGCGGTATGAGCAAAGAGGAACATGGTTCGATGGTTCACCGGCGTACTGGATCACAGAACAGGAGTCTGCGCGGGTAAAAGATGCCGGTTTACACTGCTTACCGGCGATGGGCATTATTAAGGCTCATCTGGCGTTTATTCTGCAAAAATACGCCGCTGATTTTATCGGTATTCAGGAAACCCGCTATTTACTCGGGCAGATGGAAGGCAGTTTCAGTGAATTAGTCAGAGAGGTGCAGCGGGTGGTGCCGCTGTATAAAATCACCGATGTTCTGCAACGGCTGGTGGAAGAGGATATTTCTATCCGTAATATGCGCACCGTTCTGGAGGCACTGACAGAGTGGGGGCAAAATGAAAAAGACGTTGTGATGCTGACGGAATATGTCCGCGGAGAGCTGGGCCGTTATATTTGCCATAAATACAGCAACGGCAATTCGGTGTTACCGGCGTTTTTGTATGATCATGAACTGGAAGAACTTATCCGCAGCCATATCCGCCAGACCCTTTCAGGCAGCTATCTGACACTGCCGCCGGGAGTGCACGAAGCATTGATGGCTGCAATGAAAACGATGTTCGGGGATTTACAGAGAATGATGAATAAACCGGTGCTGATTGTATCACGGGATATCCGGCGTTATGTCAGACGGCTTATTGAGCAGGAATTTTCGTCATTGCCGGTTATTTCTTATCAGGAATTACTGCCTTCGGTGAATATCCAGCCGCTCGGCAGGGTGAAAATTGATGAAGTGATAAACTCACAGATTGATAATGACATAAAATAGCGGGTTTTTATCTTATTATTCCTGCTATGGAAAATGAAAAAATAATAAAAAAAACGCTGAGCGACAGTATCTCCGTGATCAGAGAATATCAGTGCTGTCTGGCTAAATATAATCTGGCATTAATGAGGCTGGATATTCATCCGGTAATTATCAGGTTATATCTGAGTAACATTTCCCGTGAAGGAATAAGGTGAATAAATGGATTGCGTCAGCAGTATTAACCAATCAGCTATCTGCCGCCAGGATAATAATAACAGTGAAGTAACTGAAAATTACCGGCTGGTATCCGATATACTGAATAAATATAATATCAGCGTTAACAATGAAGATTACCGTCAATTTTCACCCGATATGGTGATTGATACCTTCTGCCGGAAAAATAACATTATTATTGACAGACAGAAGCTGGATGACAATATCAGTCATATCCGCGGGATCACCGGCGATACTATCAGCCTGAAATCACTGCTGATGATTGTCGGGGCGAGTAATCAGTATAACGACATGGTCAGTGAGATCCTGTCCGGCATGAATAACAGTGTCGAAAGTACACGGGAAGCCCGCGATAATATCAAAGAGGAACTGCATGAACTGGCCATTGAGCTGAAGATTTTCAGTATTATCCAGTCTCAGCTGAATAAAACGCTGTCATCGGCAAATCAGGAAATCAATATTGATAATAACGGCCAGAATTTACTGGACCCGGCGCTGTACGGAATGACGGCCGCTGAGTTTAACGGCCTGCCGCCATCAAAAGAAAAAGCCTTTCTCGATAAAATTGCCGGAAAAGAAACCGGTCCGGGCGATATTTTATCTATCAAAGATTTTCTGCAAAGCGATAAGAAATCATCACCGGCAATGAGCGGACTGGAAAATAAATATGCCTATGATAAGAATAACAATAAATTAGGGCACTTTGCCGGTATGGTCGGCGATGTATCCCGTCCGCTTAACGATACAGTGAATGAAAAAAGCACACAGCTTAATGAAATCAGCAATATCTATAATTCTTCCATTGAAGCATTAACCCGCTTTATTCAGAAATTAGATACATTACTTCAGGATTTATCCGGCTCGATATAATTAAAGGAAACATAACATGGATGTTCATGATAATACTACGGCAGAATCAGAACTGAATAAATTTATTTCAGAAGGCGGATCACTGGCAATGCTGAAAAATATTTCCGGTGATGAACTGGAAAAAATATATGCGGTTGCCTGTGATTTTTATGAATCCGGAAAATATCCGGATGCGGAAAGTTTATTTCAGGTGCTGTGTATGCTTAATCATTACGACACCCGCTTTTTCCTGGCGCTGGGTGCCTGCCGTCAGCAGCAGGCGCGTTATCACCAGGCGCTGGAAACCTACAGTTATGCCTCGCTGATGTCGCCGTCAGACCCGGCATTTCCGTTTCATGCCGGAGAGTGCCTGCTTCATCTGAAAGAGTTCAGCTCAGCAATACAGGCGTTTACCAGTGCGGAGTTACTGGCCAAAACCCGGCCGGGCCATGACGTACTGCTGAAAAAATCTGGTGTCATGCTGGCCGCAGCCAGAGAACAGGCGGAGGCCGGAAATGCAGAATGTCATTGATTTACCCGGGGTAAGACCGGCACCGGCGAATGATCTTTCTGCCGTATCCCGCCCCGCTGCCCGGCCGGTTCAGCAACCCGGTGCCACTCCGGTTGAGCCGCAGCCGCGGTTACCGCAGAAAGCAGAACACGGCCTGACCAAAGATATTATCCCGCTGGTTAAACCGGATATTGAACTGCCGGATAATACGGAAGCGTTGGCAGATAAAACACATGGGGTGGCGGATAAAGACGCTCACCGCAGCTGGCAGGCGCTGATCAGCAGCCGCGATACGATTGAGAAAGCGCTGGCGAAAGGCAATTTTGAAACCGAACTGGCGTTGTTGCTGACACAGATAAAATCCGACATGAAGGAGATCAAAGTCAGTCAGATCCGGCAGGCGCGGGAAGAGAATACGCAGAAAATTGCGGAAAACAGAGAGCAGCTGAAAGAAGCGGAAACCCGTTTTGAGGAAGCAGAGCGTTCGCGTACGGCGAATAAAATATTCGGCTGGCTGAGCTCGGCGGTTTCAGCCATCGCCGGAACGGTATTGCTGGCAACCGGCGTCGGGGCACTGGCGGGCGCGATGATGATCGCCAGTGCGGTGACCAGCGTTGCATCTCAGATAGTCAATGAAGCGGCGGAGGCCGGTCTGATTGATGATGAAACGATGAAATATCTGGGACCGGCGATGACAGGACTTCAGGTTGTCGCGGGGATCGCCACCTGCGCGGTGACATTTGGTGGTGGTGCAGCCGGTGTGATTGCTCAGGAGGGCGCCCGAGCCGGGAGTACGCTGGTGCAGACCGGGTTGTCTGTTTCCGGCTCGGTACTGGATGCGGGGGCCGTTATCTCCGGTACCACTGCGGCGGTTTTGTCAGGTCTCGGGAACAAGCAGATTGCCGGTTCACAGGAAACAAAAGGGCAGATGATGCTGTTACAGCAGGCCATGACAAAGCTTCAGAATGAATTCAGCAAAATGATTTCACAGCATCAGGATGCAATGTCGGCATTATCCCGTTTTTCACAGGAAAAAGCGGAAGTTGCCGGCCGGATTGCCGCGGCACATGCCGCTAAATAAATAGTCGTGAAATTATTATATTGATCAATTAACCAGGGAAAAGGATAGTAATCATGGACGCAATTTCAGGCACAAAAACACCCGTCATCACACTGAATGACATTCAGCAGCCGGACAGTAAACCGGTGAAAACAGCTGAATCAGGCGGAAAAACACCGGTGGAAATGGGACACTCCCCGGTAAAAAATACGGTTATCAGCGGTGACAGCGGTATTGCGCTGCCGAAACCACCGGCAGACGGCAAAGACAGTTCGGTACTGGACACGATATCGTCATCACTGGCGGATTTACAATCTCTCCTCAGCAGCGTGAAAGACGCCAAAGAGCAAATCAGCAATAAACTGAGTGAAATGACGAACTTCGCTTCTGTTGATAATCTGAAAGCATCCGCAGGTGAGCTGAACCTGAGCTCAAACTGGCAAATGGCGTTTTCGGTGATTTCCGGCGTGTTATCAGTGGGAACAATGGTACTGAGTAATGTGTCGGCTTATCAGGATCATATTGCCGCGCAGCAGGAGAATGCACTGAGCAGTGGTATTGAAAAAACACAAAGTGATATTGCCAAAACCACAGAAGCACTGAAAGACCCGGCTCTGACGGCAGAAAGCAAAAAGGCGCTGGACGAGCAGCTTGCGGCACTGAATACATCACTGGCATCACAACAGGATGCGCTGGCGGAATTGATGGCCGGTACTGAAACCCGCAAAGCCTGGACAGAGCTGGCGCTGAATCTGATGCAGGGCACATCCGGTTTTATCAGTGATAATCTGATCAGCGGTGGTACAGAAGAGATACAACCGGAGACGGAAAGCGTGAAAGAAGAAGGCGATACGCTCTCCGTACTGGATGACATTATCAGCAAATCAGAATCGGTGCTGGAGAAAGCGAAAAATAATATGGCAGCAGCGGACGCTTTTCCGTACATTCCGGCTAAAGCTTAAGGGAAAAACATCGTGTATTCCAAAGGGCGCATCTGCGCCCTTTTTGCTATTTTTACGGCTGATGTTGTCAGGCCGCAAACGCCTTTTTTTATACAATCAGCCCTTATTTTTATATGGGGCAATGATGAACAAATATCTGCTTTTTCCGGTGATAATGCTGGCCGGATGCGTGGTTGTGAAACCGGAGCCTGCGGGCCGGGTAACCGGTTATGCCGATCTTCCGGGGTTCCGGTATGAACAGCAGACACTGGTGCTGACTGTCTGTCAGGGCAAAAAGGCGGTGACATCTCCGGTTGTTGAACAGCGCGCTGAGGTTTCTGTACTGCCCTATTATTTCGATTTTGAACTTCCGCGCTTTATGATTGACGATAAACCCCTGCGTCTGAATGTCCGGCTGTTGCGGGCTGATCAGATGACGGTTGAAGCGGAGCAGGAACAAACGTTTCTGCCGGGAGAACCGGTCAGTATTACGCTGAAACCGGGCTCTGATTAAGGTATCTGTTATTTCCATGAGTCCTGCCCGGGGTAATCTGCCGGGAAATGGCCTGTTTCAGGCGTTTCAGGTTGCACATGAATCTGAGAGGAGGGGAATCCCGGCAGAATAAATCGTTGAAACAGAAGACAGAAAAATCCGGGGGACGACAAGGGCTTGAGGAAGATAAAATCCTGATGTAATTATGATATTTTTATTCTGCCCTCTTCAGTTAAGGTAGACATCTGAGAGGGCGGTGACGGATTGTAATGCAGGGATGTCATCACGGGATACACGGAGTGTATCCGGGTATAGTCACCGCTTTCTCTATTTCCCTGATTACATACTGATACTGGTCTTAATCCGCCCTTTACCGGCGCGGCGGCTGCGTACAATATGACAAAAGAATCTTCCGTAATATAAAAATACCGTGATAAAGGTCTGCCATGCTTAATATTATGCTGACATCCCTTTGGTTTCTATGGGGATTGTTATTGTATGCAGTAATAGCCGGGCATGCATCGTGGCCTGTTTATTTAACGGGTATCGCCGCTGTTATTTGCGCTATTACGATTCTCCCGAAAAGGAAAAAGGAAAGGAAAAACGTCATGTTCGGTAAGAAAAAACAATCTGATGTCCCTGAAGCGGAGCCGGTTGCGGCACCGTCGTCAAAAAACAGAGAAGAAAGAGACGAAGAGGACAGAAAAACAGCTGAACTCAACGCTCAGGCAAATGAAATCAGTCAGTTGCTGTCAACCCGCGGTGAAGAGAAACAACGCCCGCTGGCTTCCCTCGAATCCCGCCAGCCGACCGTGATCAGCAAAGAAACCCGGCTGACCGGTGATCTTGAAATCAGCGGTAACCTGCAAATCTGGGGCAAAATTAAAGGTCAGATCAAAGCCCGTTCCGGCACCGTCAGCATTATGCAGTCCGGTGTGGTGGAAGGGGATATTATTGCCGAAACACTGCTGATTGATGGTGTGCTGACCGGCACCTGTACAGCAGAGCAGGCGGAGATTCTTGAGCATGGTGAACTTAACGGTATCTGCCGGGCGGCGGCTTTCTCCATCCGTAAAGGCGGCACTTTTATCGGTCAGTCAGAACCGTACGTTCCTGCCGGTAAAGCAACAGCTGCGGCACAGGCACCTCAGTCCCGCCCGGAGAATAATAAACCGGCCGCAGTGACGGAGCCGAAACCGGCTGAAAAAAACGGTGCGGCAGAGAAAGCTCAGGAATCTGCACCAAAATCATCCCCGTCACAGAATGGCAACGGTAAAAGTAAAGAACCGGAAAAGGTCCCGTCTGTCTTTAAGCGCGTATAACCGCACCGCGTTCAGCCAAATCCGTTATACTTCTCCGGTATCGTTTATCACTGAATACACCGGAGGAGTATATGCTGATTATTGACACCCCGCGTCTGCGCCTGCGTCCCTGGACGCCGGAAGATTATGCGCCGTTCCGCGCGCTGAATGCTGATCCGCAGGTTATGCGCTTTTTTCCTGCATGTCTGAGTGCGGCAGAAAGCGATGCGATGGCCGATGAAATTATCCGCCGTTTTGAGCGGCAGAAATTATTCGGATTATGGGCAGCGGAAGAAAAAAACAGCGGGGAATTCACCGGTTTTGTTGGTCTTAATATTCCGTCAGCCCCTTTTGATTTCAACCCGTGTACTGAAATCGGCTGGCGTCTGGCAAAACGCTTTCACGGCAAAGGCTATGCGACAGAAGCAGCTAATACGGTGCTGCATTATGCCTTTATGCAGCTGAATATGCCGGAGATTGTCGCTTTTACCGCAAAAGTGAATCTGCCTTCCGAACGGGTGATGGTGAAAGCAGGGATGCAGTATCAGCGGGATTTTCAGCATCCGTCACTGGAACAGGGTCATCCGTTACAGACCCATGTTTTGTATAAAATCACACAGGCGGATTACCGCGCCCGGCAATCCTGATTATTCGCGTGGCGTACGGCGCCGCGGCGGCAGAGGCGGCACCGGTTTTTTGTCATCAATAAGATGACGGACAGCCAGGATCGGATGATGCCACAGCATACGCGGACCGGCCCAGCGCATGATCACTTTCATTTCTTCCCGCGGCTTTGGCTGATAGCAGTGTACCGGACACTGCTTACAGGCGGGTTTGTCTTCACCGTAACGGCATTTTTCCAGCCGTTTCACCGCATAAGCCAGCAGATCACGGTAATGTTCCGGGGCATCTGCCGGTGCCGGATGGCGGCGTTCATACAGTTCCACCATACGGGTAACGGTGTTGATTTCCCGCAAAATACGTTTACCGGCCATCGGAAACTCCTCTTTCGTGCAGTAAAACCCATAAATTTAAATAGTGTGCTTAAAATTTGCTTTCTTTTTATTTAAAAATAAAATACTGTATATCTATACAGTTTACGGAGAGCAACATCATGCGTATTGAAATTCTGTTAGATAAACGAAATGCAGTGCCTGCGCATCTTATTCAGTCCCTCGAAGTTCAGTTAAAACGCCGGATCCTGCCGTTATATCCGGACATGCAGTTCCGTATTGCGCAAAGCAGCCAGACCACCATTAATATTTCGGGCGTGAAATCCCCCGACGATAAGCAGTCACTGATGGATACCATTCAGACCATCTGGGAAGATGACAGCTGGATGGACGATGATAACGCATCATCATGATTTTTTTCCTGTTACAGGAAACGCTATCTCCCTGTTTTTGTGCCTTCACGGGAGATAGCGGTTTTTTCACGTCACTCAGTGATTGCAGATCTTCTCAGCAGATGTACTGAAGCCTTCTTCACTGCCAATAAATTTCCCGCGTGCCGCCAGAAAACTGACCAGCGCTTTCGCATCCATATTTTCTGCCGAGCAGGTATGGAAACGGGTATCTTCGCCGAATGTGGCGTGAATATCCGCGATAAGCGATTCAGTAGTGTAGTTTTTCCCGCTTTCAATAATCATGTTCATGACTTCGTGGCCATGGACAGAGGCTTTCTCAGACATAATAACTCCGGTCGGACATTAAAGATGTAATTATTATGCATCTTTTAAAGTGCAACAGAATTGCGTCAGGTCAGATTATGGTGAGAAAGGGAAGGTGACATAAGATAACGCCCCGGAAAAGGGCGTTATCTGACAGGGAGAAGTTAC